>Ga0214544_1001808_pt1 | contig 44930 bp, 24 predicted proteins | sample CNSS3metaG_FD_160074 | JGI IMG/M metagenome (GOLD analysis project Ga0214544, IMG submission 160074) | Root nodule microbial communities from cowpea collected in UCLA plant growth center, Los Angeles, California, USA - CNSS3 | ecosystem: Host-associated > Plants > Roots > Nodule | place: USA...
GAGAGAATAGAGAATGAGAGAATAGGGAGCAACTCATCTGTGTCTTATTATTGATAGGAAGAGTCCTATTTATAGATACAATATGTAATCCATAAAGGAAACAAATCAACTTAGTTAATACAAATATCTACCATAAAGAGTAATGAATCATATGAGTAAATGTATCAAATCAATGGACAATCATTTAATTCATAACACTTATCTATTTGTTATCTATTTAATAATAAGGAAATGATTCTATAATAGTTTTTAAAAAAAATAAATAAAATAGACGAAAATTATATATATATATATATATATATATATATTATTTAGTTATTGTCATGTTTGATTTTCTATATAATTTTATATAAAATAAATCGTTTTAATAAGATAATAAATTTTGTTAAATATAAGTATCGTATTTATATATTAAATTACCTATACTTTTATTTATTTGGTAAAGTTTAGATTTTTTTTTTTAATTTGAATTCCAAATTAAAACTTTGTTACTTTATTTTTATAGTTTTTTAAGATTTTAAATTTTAATTTCAAATTTTATTATCATATATTTCGATTTTGAAATTTGGCAATATATATTTTAATTTTAGAAAAAAATTTGAAATTAAAATCTTTAATGATTTTTATATTTTTAAAAATTTTAAAAATTTATAATTTTCACTTTGTAATAATACACCTATGTCATTGTTATCAAAATAATGTTTTAAATTAATGTTTAAGCTTTCTTGAAAGGTGAAAATACGTGACAGTTGTTCAAAAACATTAAAAAAATGTTTATTTTTTTATGAATTAAAGTTCCAAAAGTTAGTCAACACCTCTGAAAAAGTAATAGAATAATTTATCATATCACATCTTCTGTGCAAACTTCCAAATATTTTAGGGAGAGAGTAGTAAAAAGAACTTACTTAAAAAGATGGTCTGCAATGAACATGAAAACCAAAAAATGAAAAATATAATAGTATTAATGAGAAAGGGAAACAAAAGAATGTGTGCATATCCAATTAATACATAGGAAAAGGAGTAGTATATTGGAATGCATTTGTGATGTGGATTTATATGTAAGAGAAGTTTATCAAATTTGAAATAGAGGTCTTTATCTAATCCAATTTAAATACTAATATTTATATAAATAACTACAAATAATTTTTAAAAAATTATTTATTAACATTAATATATTTTACGACATATTTACATAAGTTTGTTTCAAGTGTGAATATTGAACCACATATTATTAATATTTTGAACATTTTAATATTAATTTCTTTCTATTTTAAAAATAAATGTATAGCAATAAAATTTTAATATTAATATTATTATTAAAAATTGTGAGAGAAGCTAATCAACATTTGTTATTATATTCTCTCAAAATGCAAATGTTAAATAGTAAACAACTTAAAAGTACAAATGAAAGACTTTGCAAAAAAAATATAAAAAATAGATTGTCTAGTGATAAAGTTGTCATGTTTTAACACAAATTCATGTTTCAAACTTTTATTTATAAACTTTGCTTTGAAATAACAAATTGTAAATTGTATAAATAACTTAATAAGTGACTTTTCTCATAGATTAAAAATATTTGAGAGTTGTTTAAATGCATTAAAATAATCCATTAAAAAGACTTAAATTTTTTAATTTTTTTATTTTGAATTTCAAAATCAAACTTAAGTAGGATATTTTCATAGTTTTTTGAAATTTCAAATTTAAAAGTCAAACTTTATTTATATATATTTCAAATTTTACGATATGAATCTTAATCTTGAAATAAGATTGAAATTGAAATGGTAAGCATATCTTCAAAAGTTTAAAAACTTTATAATTTTTATGTTTTACATGTGTGAATGTTGTTTATATTTGAATATTTAAATTTAATATATTTCTAATTATGTATATGATTCTTATTTTGATTTTGATTTGGGATATAATTTTGATATTGATATTGAAATCCATAAATGACGACTTGTATGTGGTTCACAGGTTTAGAAATTTATATGTTGTAGGTAACATTATATTTAATAAATATATATAATAAATATATATGTGTTATTTATTATTATTTAAATTATCTTATTTTTTAGAACATAAATTTAAAATTTAAAATAAACATACAATCTTCCTGTGTGATTGAATAATAAAGTGAAGATCAATAATCTGAAAATTTTTAAAAAACTTTGAAACAATGATTACAAATAAATATAAATATAAATAATAAGTAACCAATAAATGGATGAATAAATCAATAAATTAATGGTAAATATACAAAAAATAATGACAATTTGAAATTCTGAAGTGACGACATAATCCTTCCCTAATCTCTAAATCTAAAAGACTAAATGAGAAGGTCCAACTAATTTATTAAATAAATTCAATTGATATGTGTGCGCTATTTGTTAATATTTCATTATAAAAAAATTAATTATAGCCGAGGTTTATTATCTGGGGTTATTATAACCTCTTGCAAAAATTATACATAATGGGGGGTTTGTCCTAATCCCCTGGTAAGTTACTAGGATTTAAAAAAACCACACCAAATTTCAGATTTTGATTTCTCTTTCATTTTTACTTTTCCTCTTTTTTCGCTTTTCGTCTCACCTCTCTTTTAATTTTGTTGTATTCCTTCCCTCTTTTCCTTCCTCTTTGTCTTCCCTCTCTTTTATTTGTTTGGTGAACAATTGATTTTCATTTCTGGAATATCCTCTCTCTTTAATCTCATCTTCCTGTATGAAGAAAAAATTTTAAACTCCATTTCTGTGATTAAGTATTCATCTCTCATCATTTGAAAAAAATTCTCCATTTCGTCTTTCTTATGCATATACTAAACCCTAGGTATCCCCAATCCCTGATACCTTTGCCCTTGGTTTTTCCTAATTTCTTTGCCTAACTCTCACTAAGCATTCATGAGGAGGTTCGCAAGCGGTACACTACGCAGTAGAAGCTCTACACCACGACGATGACTTGGTTGTTCGACTTTGAATGATTCCACTGTTTAGGCGTCGTCTGCATTGGAGTGCTTGTTGGCCGCAAGGGAGAATCCGAGCCAGGTGTTGATGTCGGAGGCGTCGTCTTCCACCACCATCGTAGGTCTCTTCAGCCTCGATGATCGCCTCCTCACAGCCCGTCCTAGCCCTAAGGTTGCCGATCTATAGACCATTGCAAGGAAGTTGATTTTGGTGACTGGCGTTTAAGGATTTGGAGGATCGAAAAGAGGTGTCTGACTGAAGAGTAATCCGTTTTGACAACTCTCTTCTCTCTCCCTCTCTCTACGGTCACCGTCATGTACGTGTTTCCCTAAGCTCTTTCATTCACTTACCCTTCATTGCTGTGTTGATTTTCTATAAGAGAAAAAACCCCTATTGAACGTAGTTATGTTTTCAGGTATGTTGACTCTGTGTGCATAAACTGTGTCTTCTAAGTTAGGTATCCCTGCAGAATGGTGACTTTCCATTTAATTTCTATAATTCATGTGCCTTATTGAAGATTACTTGTTAATTTTAGTTTCATGAGTGCAGAAGTTTGAATTTAATGATGATGATTATGTTAAATAATTTTGACAATTAAAGGTTTTAGGAAGATTTTGGGATGGTTGCAATGGGATTTTTAGGATAATGTTTTGGAGTTTGAAGTGTGTCTTAAAGGAAGTAGAAGACATGGGGTATGGCTAATGTGGCCCTTTTTTGGCTTGGAAGTCCTTGTCTGATTGCACGAAAATAAGCGATTTTGAATTCAAGGGTACCTATGAGTGCTGTCACTTCTTCAAACCTCACCATTATAGTCTTTTCTGCGCCTTCAAATGTCAAAGAATATCCACCTAAAATTAATAATTATCAGGGGGAAATGCTCCCTCTTTTCTTTTTTTAAATTAATCTCTCTTTTGCTTTTCTTAATGTCTTTATCTTCGCGTGGAAAGTAGAGTTATTATTCACTTGTAATTTCTCAAAAGGAAAACTAACGGTCTCATTGCGCAGGTGAAAGTAAAACTCACGTTAATAGATTCTCCCATATTGAAATTTCACACGACAAAATGATGTGTAAGTGTAAGTGGTGTCAATCTCTTTCTTGGGAGGGTGTTTGAGAATTAATAAGAAAAGAAATGGATGTAAAATTTCCTCATTGACAAGACTTGTCATGTTGCATGAAAGGATCCACTCCCAAAACTCGCATAGAGGGAAAGTGTCGAGGCAACTATGGGAGTGAATATATTATTCTACTGTCTGGAAAAGTGCTGGTTACACTAGTTTGGTGTCATTTTCAGTGGTATGAAAGTGGGAAAACAAGATCATACCCGGTTGAAGAGATTCTGAAAATTGTTTGCAGGTAAAGTAACAACTTTAAAATAATTGAATTCATTGAACTCTTGACTTTGGAGTACATAGGCTTTCCCGATATATTGGCAAAGTAGCGTTATGCTTAATCTAACTTAAATCTGGGGTATAAATACTATGGATATTGTTAGAATCCCTTGATTTATGATGCAGTTTATAGTTACTTGTACAGTCTTAATTACATAAATAAGCTGACAATATATTTTATATTTATTGTGTAGGATCATTGATCCTGAATTTTAGGGATAGACTGTATCCATCATAAATTAGGATATTCAGTTATTATCAAGTCTTTGTATTCTATTTAAGAGCAATTTCTTCTCTATGAATAATATCCCAAACAATTTATATTCAAGATTTGTGCCATTATTATAAGATAGAGAAAGGAAAAAAAATATTTTGTCAACGTCTTTGACGGGCAGGTTCCTAATTAATGCAGTGAGCATGTCAAAGATATAGAGACATTATAACTAAAGTTAAAAGGAAACTAAACAACTGAAGCTTGTCTCCATTAAATATGGAAAAGCATATTCATACTTGACTGGTATGTAATTGCCTTAATAGGGCACCATCTTGCTTGAACCTAAGTTGGTATGTAATTTCTCTTTTTGGGAGTTTGGCTCATGTTACATGCAAGGTAATGCCCTTAAATATGATATTTATTCTGTTGCTTATATTTTAGCTAATTCAGGTAATTTTTTTAAAGAAATGTAATATAATTAACTTTAGGTAAATTTCCTTGCAATTGTTGAGGTAGTAGAGGGATACATAACTGGTTTTTATTATATCCGTTTGTATCAAATTTACTTTGTGAATTGTCGTGCTAATTTTTGAACCTTGCGTTTTAAATGGTATTGGCATAGCTTGCCATAGTTGGAGACTAATTATAAGATATTCTAAAACATTTTCATTTTCTGCATGTAGATTCATTATGATACAATGAGCCCTGAGATCTGCAGAGACTCGGAAGAGAAAGTTGATGCTTTGGTTGTAGGGATAGGAACTAGAGGATCAATAACAGGGGCTGGAAAATTCCTCAAGCAGAAAAACCCAAACATCAAGGTATATTTTTTTTTCTTAGCCAGGTTTGGAACCAAAATCTGTTTTCCCTTCTTTGACTATTTATAGATTAATATAATGTTATATTTAAGCATCACTAGTTGTTGGTATTAATATTGGGACTCATGTTACTACTAAACATAAGCTTAGTGGTTTTGGTTTGCAAATGCATTTTTAGAGGTATGGTGTTATCGCTATGTTGTTCTTCTTGTTTGAATCTATGCACGACTTGGATCAAAAGCTTAGAGGTATGATTTTTTATTCTTTTTCCCCGATCTTTCATTTTTAATTGTTGGTACCTAATGATGCTTTGTGTTGTGTGATCGAGTTCACGGAGCTATAAACATCTGACATTTATAAAGCTAAACAATGATGTGTCTTAAACTTGTTTGTATAGTTCTTCACTATTGCTTGATCCATTTATTTGCAGGGAACATATATGTAGCTAAATGGCACAAAGGTTGCATTGAAGATACTTGACAAGGACAATTATGCGGATCCTGTCTGACTACATATGTCACTACTTTTCACTTTGATTTTTGGTCTTGAAGATGGTTCGAATTGCTGTTTTTTTTTCTGTACTTTCTTACTCAATCTTGGCTCTAATTTTTCACAATATCAATAATTCACTCAGAAATGCTTTCAAACATGAGCTCACATTATTAGAAAGGGTATGACATCCCAATCTTGTCTAATTTGTTGGAGTTATAACCCAAAATGTACCTATGATGATTGTGCCTGAGTACCAGGCTAAGATAAGCTTATCCTCTCTGTCCCTCTTTATCCTTAGAGAGTGAGAGTAAGCTTCTCGTATGATTGTATCTAACTCACTTTTCTTTATTATATCTAATTAGACTTATATTTTATTTGACTTTATAAAATAAATATTGTAATATTTCACTAGTTTTAATATTTTACTAGTTTGAATGTTAAAACTTTATTATTTACTTTGAACTTGTAGATTATGTTCTTTGTTTTTATGAATGTTATATCTAGTTATAAACAATTATATAAATGTTAGAATTTTTTCTTATCATATGTTTTATGAATTATATGCATTCAAAAAGTATAATAAATAAAATTAAGGAAATTTAAAAAGTAAAAACATTAATAAATAATAAATTGCATTGCAGGGGTAAAAATGGATTTTTAATATTATTATACAGTATAAAGAATTTAAAACTACATACAAGGAATAGGTACGATGGTTACAAAATCGCAATAATTACCAGAGGTTTTTAAACCGTCGGTAATTACCAGGGGTTTTAAACCGCTGGTAATTACCAGAGGTTTTAAAATTGCCAATAATTATTAGGATTTTAAACTGTCGGTAATTACCAGGGGTTTTAAAATCGCCAGTAATTTCTAGAGGTTTTAAAATTGCCAGTAATTTCCAGAGGTTTTAAAATCGTCGGTAATTACCAGGGGTTTTAAAATAGCTAGTAATTATCAAGGGTTTGAAACCGCAGGTAAATATCAGGCCAGTAAGTGCTATTTTACCAGGGGTTAATCAAAATCACCGGTAATCTATTAGCGACGCTGGTTTTTCTAGGGGAAAAACAAACCGCCGAAAACTCCTTTCACGAGAGTTAAAACCCCTGAAAATGTCATAAATAACCTCTGGTAAAAATTGTTTTTTGTTGTAGTTCAATTATGTTAATATTTATTTAAAATTATGAGAAAGTGGTTTAGGAATCCAGAAACAATGATTACACAACATTTAATACAATAATAAATAAATATAAATAATAACTAAAAAATAAATAAGCAAATAAATAAATAAATAAATAAAATTTGTAAAATAAATAAATAAAAGATTTAAATTATGAAAGACTTAAATTATGAAACTATTCTTTTGAAAGACTCCTTATGTTATGAAGATCATGACGTTTAATACTTGAGTAATCAATTACAATATTTAAAATTTTAATTAGGAAATTGTCATTTTCAATCACTGCATACATAGATAAATGAGACTACTTTTCTGTAAACATACTTTTAAAATATGTCAGTGTCAAAATTAATTAATGTTGATGTTATATGTTCTACCAAATTGATTAATTTAGAATTAAACAATTAATAAAACTTTATTTCCACATTATTATAGTTTTTTTATTTTGAATTTCAAATTCAAACTTTATTGCTATCTTTCAATCCTATACAAAAGTTGTTGGAGAAGCAATGTCAATTGATTTTGTGATAAATTAGAAAAATAAAAGTTTATTATTTCAAAATGACGTTTTGCTATGCAATTTAGATGACAATGTGTTGGAATCCGAACAATGTAATGATAAAAAAGTGTTGTAAGATGAAAATATTTTTGAACAATGTAAAATTATGATGATGATAGTATATTATAAATTCTGGCTATTATGCAATTAAGATATTTTAATATGTTGTTATTATTTATAAAACATTTAAATCAATTTAAAATCATTGTCGCTGAATTTTTGTTTAATATTATTTTCACATTAAATCTAATATTTTCACTCAAATTTATCTATTGTAATATACATAAAGACTTATTAAAATATAATGGAACATTATATACAAACATATTTTTTAGTAAAATTCCAAATTTTTATTCACAATGATGAAGTAAAATATCTTTCCACTTAATTTTATTTTTAAAATGTTTTTTTAATTATTTGCTTAACTATTAATATGTTTTATTAAGTGTAAAAAAATAAATTATGTAGTATCAACTTTACAACAATTCATATATGTCGTCAGATTCATTATTTGTCATATTCCCATAAACAAATTCTTTGGAGAAAAGCAAAAATAACTCCTGAGCTAATGAAACATAATGGTTTAAATTGATCAAACAACTTTTGCATCTTCCAAGACATCTTCAGCATAAATTATGAAAGATTAAATTATACTTTTAGTCCCCATTTTCGTAGCAAAATTTGAATTTGGTCCCTCAATTAATTTTTATCTCAATCTGGTCCCTATTTTGGGAAATTTGACCCAATCAAGTCCTTTCCGTTAGTGGTGGAGTAACGGTGTTAAATGGGGTGCCACGTGTCAGCTTCTAGATTTTTTGAATTTTTTTATTTCTTTTTTGAATTTTTTTTTGAATTTTTTTTTATTTTTTATTAATTTTTTTAAAATTTTAAAAAAAATTAAAATTTTGCCACGTGTCAAGGTGACATCTTGCCACGTGGCAGTGACAGTGCCACGTGTCACTATTTGGGAGGTGTCATTTTCTCATTCTCAATTTGGTCCCTGTATTTTATCTTTTGTCTCAATTTAGTCCCAATTTTTGTAAAAATTATGCAATTTCGTCCCCCTCCAAATTGAAACAAAAATTATAAAATGTTATACAAATATTTTTATTAAATTTGATTTTTTTATTCAAATTGATATTTTTATTATATATTTTCAATAAAACCAAGTTTCTTTAAATTTGTTTCACATTAAATTTTACTTAAAATTGTTTTCAAATTTTAAATTTATTTGTTTTTTATTGTTACATAAACTAGTTAATTTTTCTTAAATTATATAATTGTTATTTTTATACTAACTAAAATATTTGTATAGAAATTATTGAATTTTACACATTTTAAAAATATGCAATTATTTAAAATATAAATTCAAATAAAAAACAATATTAAAGTATAATGTAATAAAATATCAATATAATTTATGAATTTTTTTATTAATATTATTTTCTATTAACAACTTTAAAACAATTTTAAATAAAGTTTAACGTAAAATATAAATTAAAATAAACTTAATCTTGTTAAAAATATTTACTTGAAATATCAATTTTGATAGAAATATCTTTGCATATTTATATAGAAATTAAATTTGGTTTCAATTTGGAGAGGGACAAAATTGCACAATTTTTACAAAAATTGGGACTAAATTGAGACAAAAAATAAAATACAGGGACCAAATTGAGAATGAGAAAATGACAACTCCCAAATACTGCCACGTGGCACTGTCACTGCCACGTGGCACGATGTCCGCTTGACACGTGGCAAAATTTTAATTTTTTAAAAATTTTAAAAAAATTAATAAAAAATAAAAAAAATTCAAAAAATAAATAAAAAAAAATTCAAAAAATCCAGAAGCTGACACGTGACACCCCATTTAACACCGTTACTCTACCACTAACGGAAAGGACTTGATTGGGTCAAATTTCCCAAAATAGGGACTATATTGAGATAAAAAATAATTGAGGGACCAAATTCAAATTTTGCTACGAAAATGGGGACTAAAAGTATAATTTAACCTAATAATAATAATAATACTGTTAATAAAATTAAAATACTAATAATTGTAATTTCAATAATAATATAATTATAGAAATCTACCTTGAGTGACATTTTCGAAAATAAGATTAAATAGTGAGCGTATTAATTGATGATATTTGCGTAAATTAGAAGAATTAATATGATTATTTCAGACAAAATAGTAAATGAGGTGGTGTTGAATGATAAAGAAGTCATGAAGATTGACATGTGTAAATATTTAGTAATGAATTTTTGTGGATTTTTCATAATACTAATTTTTTTCATATATAGTTAATAGATTAGTAGATATTATCAATACGAATACGAATACTAATACTACTACTAATAATAATAATAAATAATATTAATAATAATAATACTAATAAATACCCACATAGACAATATCTTGAAAGATCACTGTTAAAATTTTAATATCAAAACGATGAGAACGAATGATCTGTGTCAAACTCACGGCAAAAGAATTGCCAATCTTCCAAGTTGATGCAATATTAAGAGCAGATATTAAGGAATGTGAAGTGACAGATATATGTTGAGAATTGCAACCCAACATGATAAAATTAACATTGACAACTACATATGTTAGTACAAACCAAGAAAGAGCAGAATATTCACAATTGCTAACAAGTTTCAATATTTTTCTTTCAATCTCTATATACATATTGTAACTTGAATTTCAGGTTTTTGAATTCAGTCTTCAACAGAAATAATCTTCTCATAGATTTTACTAGGTTTCGGTCGAACCAAATTAATTTAAAACAGAACCTTGTAACACTGGTGAACCATATCCATGAAAAAAAAAACTACTTTGTATTGAACACATTTAACTGACAGCAAATTGGAAGAAAAAGGACTTAGGAAACAGAATGTCACCATGTAAATAAATAACATGTGAGAAACTACCTATGGTTTAACTCAAACATCTTTAGCTATACAAGTTATGGACATTGTAAAAGTATCAGAGTTAAACAACGCTAAACAGTTATACAAAGTAATTTCTTTAGAGTACATTACGGCCGATTACTCTTGTCTCTGCTCTACATCATGAACCTTACTCAGTGATTCTTCTAAAGATTGTAACGCTACATTGTAATGATCTAGAGAAAGTATACCCTCCTCAACAACTTGCAAGGCACTTCTAAATAACTGATTAGACCATTGAATGCGGTCAGTATCATCAGAGGTACCAGAGCTGTGATCAGGAACATAAAGACGCTTGTAATCTTTCTTCCATCGCGAAAGAATGTATCTGTGAGGTATCTCTTCAACCCCATTAAAATTGAGCACACACAGTGCATGTCGACAAAGATATCCATAAAAATTAAAGCAACTACAGATGCAACGAACTTCACCTACGGTCCTACTGTACAAAACTTCAAAATCCCGAATCTCCCGTCGGTTTCCCTCAATCAAAACACGCTCCTTGACCAAGAAAATTATGATGGAACCATCCACATGTAACTGTGTTGTACCAAAACAAGAATATACTTCTTCCACTTCTAACTGGAATTTCATGAACATTTCTCTAGTGTACAATCTGGAGAGCTGCAATTCAAAGGAACATCTAGTTTTCAGCAAGGGGCTTGAGCTCCTTGATTCAATATCTGCAAAAGACTCTTCCTTGTACTTCTTGTGAAGAGCTAATTCATACTTATCAAGAAACTCCTTCAGTGGGGTCTGTTTGTGCACGTATCTATCAAAAAAAGGAGTAATGTTCTCCCCAGGGCGAGCTGCAGACATTCCAGCAAAAAATGTGTCCTTCAAAAATACCGGAGCCCAATGAACTCGATCTTCATACAGAGAACGAAGCCACTCATGATCACTAACTCCAAAATGTTGAATCATAAATCCCCATGCTGCTTCAAACTCAATCACTTTCAATGTTTCATAAACTGCTTTAATCAGTGCTTTCCTGAGTGCATCATAGTTGTGCAAACCTCCCAATTTTTCTGGTATCTTTTTCATAATTAATGACAAGCCAAAACAATGACGACATCTAGGAAAAACTTCTGCAATTGCTCTCTGCAAAGCCTTGCACCTGTCAGTGATAATAGTTTGGGGTGAACATCCTGACATACATTTAATCCATGTCCTAAACAACCATACATAAGACTCTGTTGTTTCACTTGCAAGCAGGCCACATCCTAATAACACCGAATGACCATGGTGGTTTATTCCAACAAAAGTCACCAGCTGGATTTCATATTTGTTCGACAAATAACTGTTGTCAAAATAAATAACATCGCCAAAATAACCGCACGCAGCCCTGGACCTAGCATCAACCCAAAATACATTCCTCAAATGCCCTTCGTCATTGAAATCCATCAAGTAAAAGAAGTTTGGATTAGTCAATTGCATTCGGCAGAGGAAATTATAAATGGCCTGTGAGTCACCTTTTCTAAGGTTCAACTTGTTAGAAAACTCACAGAAACTTCTGTCCTCTCTCGCAGTGGTGTTTGAAATTCCATCACCTCCCGCGTCAATCACAAGTGCACGATATAACTTAATCGTCTGCCCCTCGGTATCAGAACTAGGCAACGATTTCCTCTTCATCCCAGTTCCCATCTTCTTAACCAACCTCTGTATCTTAGCACCCAACATGTGGTTATGTTCAAGCATAACTTCAAGCACCCGCCATCTCTGTGACTCCACCAGTCTCATCCTTATCATTGCAGGACAACCAGTTCTCGTCTCCTTCCTCAAATGATTAACATCCTTTATTCTCTTGAAACCCTGGCTGCTACAGCAAAGCACTGCACCATACTTCTCTCTGCTATTCCGCTTGAACCACGAATTCTTCACCCGTACACGAAACCCCACCTCCTTGGCATAACAAATATAATAGTTGTAAGCATCATCGTATGACTCAAACTCCATTCCAACAGCAGGTGCAACAAATTCCTTTCTCCCCTCAGGAAAACCATTCTGACAATCCAATTCAATCAGCGCGCCATCTTCGTCTTTCTGAACCTCAATGCATTCCCCATCCGGTACTTGTTCACAGCAGAGAGAGGTCTCTTCCATCTAACATAGGCCTCCTATACCAACCAGTGATTGCACCTCTTAATCAACCAAAAAAGTAAAATAAAATAACATAAAACATGAATTAACTACAATTAGTGATAGGGTTTTTCATTTCAACCTAATCTTGATACGAATTTAAGTCCCTAAATTCTAAACCTAACATTTTGTAAATGTTCAATTGTAATATCTTACTCAATTACTAACCTCTAGAATTTTCTTTTCTTATTTGAAGGAACATAAAAGGTTCCGAATCTGTGAAACCCTCGAAATAAGCATTGGTAAAAAAAGATGAAACAATAGAACATTATAGGATCGAGTGAAAATTGAAGACATAGATAAAGAAAGAAAATTGAGTGAAAATTGAGCAGAGAGTTACCAACCGTGAATTCGCTAACCTCAGTCCGAAAGATACAAGCAGAAGCACAGCATGCTTACGCTTCTTCTTCGTTCTCTTCAAACGCGCTTTTCTGCTCCTTAAAATACACAATCTTCTGTTTTGTTCGAAGAATACAGATTCCAAATTTTTCTGCACTTTTCACGTTTCGCAGAAATGTGATAATTTAATTATTTTAACAAACAAGTAAACAATATGCATCAGTACCGCAGAGGTTATTTTTAATCAATATCAATTATGTTTTATTTTTTTTTAATAAAAATAAAATCTTTAATATAATCATTACACTAACAAAATACAATTACTAATTTGAGTAAAATTTAGAATTATCGTCCCTTTAATATTTTTGACTAATTTAGTTCTTTATTTTTTAAAATTAAAATACGTGAATTTAATTTTTTTAACCAAATTGTGTTAAGTTTATCTGACATTTTAAGCGTATTTCATGGTAGTATTATAATTGTTTACACCGTTTGACACATTTTTGCATTTTTGCTTCAATGTTAATTCAAATATTATCATAAAATGCGTTTAAAATATCAAATAAACTTAGCAAAATTTGATAAGAATGACTAAATCTACACATTTATAAGGATGAATGACTAAATTAATATAAATTTTTGAAAATAAACTAATTTCAAAATTCACTTAAATTTGGATAAAAAAAACATATTTACCCCTTGTGAAAATCGAAAAGTAGTTAAAATGAATTCTTTTAATTGTGTTTGATATTTTTTTCATTTAATTATTATCTTAGAAAGCTTTGCATGGTGAAACCACTCTATATTTTATCTTTGAATAAAATATTATAGCATGTTATTCATTTTTGTTTTAACCATCCATTTGGTTTTTTATTTTACATTTTGTTTCATGTTGGTTTTGTTATGGTTGGGATTTTGAGTTTTCTTTTGTAGGGATCTTATTTTTTCTTTTGTTTCAATAATAAATCTTTCCAAATAACTACGCTATTAATTTTGAAAAGCAAATTTCCGCTAATTTATATAAATACAATGTAAAAATTAGATATCATGATAAAAGTATGAAAAAGTACTTACTTGAAAATTTATATTCTTCATTTTTAATTTCTTCTTCATAATTTGAACAAATGTTTGGTCTTGTAAAAAACTGGTTTAAAGCAATTTCTACAAATAAAACGTAAAAAGTAGATACCAACATTATATAAACATTAACTACAATGGCAACTGTTTCAAACTCTAAATGAAATACCGTATAGCATATATAAGATTCATTTGTATCATCTTAAATTGACTTAAATGATATACAGTGTAAGAATAATTCTTTAAATTATGAAATACAATTGAAAAGTTATTAGTCAATATATAGTAAGAAAACTTATTGAATGGACATTTCAAACTTTTATTTGGTTATTTGAAAAGAAAAAATAAATTATCAGTTAATACAAAAATTGAATAGGTTAAAATTTTCTTGTATGATGTTTTTCAAAATAGAAATTTCAATGAAAAGCTTATTACTTGTTTATTTATTATTTTAAAAAAAGTTCCCGAACATTTTAATGTTTTATTTTGAACAAAATTTAATGAGTAAAACTTAAGAACTTCATAAATATTTTTTCATAAATGAAAAGTCTTATATCACATTACTTGTATAGTTGAAATTTAACAAATAATACACAAATCCATTTAAATTATAACACAATAACTCATTTGCATACTGTCGATTTTACTATATTATAGTATTTTGTAACTATTTTTTAATATCTACTCTTTTAATCCTTCAAACCAAACAAATATTCTTAAATTCACATTTTTATCTTCATCTCGATAATTGATTGTTGCCTCATCATTATATTAAATTGATGCAAAAATAAAATCATATGATAATAAGTAAGGAAAAAAACTGGAATTAAATAAATTAACTGTTATTTCTAAAAGCCTTTCTTTTTTCATTTACTTAAAAACTAATTAATTTGCTAAAAAATACAAATATAGCTATTCCATGTTTTGCTTAAAATAAAAGCATGAGACGATAAAATGAATGAAGACACAAACCCTATTGTTTGTTATCCAATAAAGAATGAAAAAACTTTTTTTCCCAAATAAAACACTCACTGAATTTTTGTTTCCAAAAAGCTTTTTTTTTTCTTTCATTTTATTTTACTTTAAAGTCCAATTGATTTGCTAAAAAGACATAATAAACAAATATTCTTTATTAAAAACTGCTAAACAAATATTTCTTATAAAAAAACCCGCTAAACAAATATTCCTTATCAAAATAGGTTGGAGTAGGGATGGCAACAGGTCGGGTCAGGTAAGGATAGCACCTACCCGCAATCCGACCCGTAAAAAAAAAAATTTGTCCGTTATCCGTCTGTTTATTCGTCGGGTATCCGCTTAAAAAATACCCGCAGATATTTTTAAAACCCGCGGGTACCCGTGGATACCCGATACCCACAAATATTTAAAAAAAATATGTATTATATAATTTTTTTAATATAAAATTATAAAAATAAAATATAAATTAAATTAAATTAAATTATAATTATAATTATAATTAAATTTGACATAATAAAATATACTATTACTTCTAATTTTAATTAAATTTAACTTAATAAAATATAAATTAAATTTTAATTTTAATTTTTTGCGGGTAACAGGTACCCGCGGGTACGGATAATATGATACCCATACCCGACCCGTTAGCGGGTATTAAAATACCCGCTATCCGTTACCCGTGGGTAATAAATACCCGCGGATAGTAACTATCCGTTGCGAATTTTATCCGCAGATATTCACGGACACAAATACTTTTGTCATCCCTAAACTGGAGTTTGATATTCATTAATATGGGTTATATTTTCCATTACAAGCCGAAATATTTCATATCAAAACTAAAAAAACTGAATTATTTATATAAAGATGATTGATTTTGATAATTGTTAGGTATTATTTTTTAGTGTAGACATTTCACCATGATTTTATCTTTATTAATATAAATTATTTTATTAATTTTATCTTTTAAATTTTATTTCTTATAAATTTATTAACATTTTAAATTTAATAATAACTAAAATAATTAATTTTTATTTTTTTATAATAATAAGCTAAAAATGGACGCACACGAATTTCTACTAATTTTTAAAAAGACATGTTATGACAATTTTATATAATAAAATTCAAAGCTTTACATTTTAGTAAATAATTGTTACGATATTTTTTTTTTTATGGATTAAAGTATTTTTTCTTTTTTTAAAATTAGTTCCAATCTTCAACTAATATAATTTCTCATTTTTTGAAATATATAAATTTAATTTTTTATACCAAAATTTTGTTTTAATTTACTATCAATATAAAAAAACTAAAATATTACAATAAGTTATATTTAAAACATCAAATAACTTAATTAAATTTGATTAAAATAACAAAATTTAATTCACATATTTAGTATTTAAAGAACTAAATAACTAAATTAGTTAAAAAATTTCAATAAAAAATAATTTCAATTTTCACTAAAGAATGAATGATGAGAAAAAAAACATCTTTAACCATTTTTTATTTATAATATATAATTATTATAAATACTCATTTACAAGGTATAATAATTATAATAAAATAAAGACATAACAATTCAAAACAAGTTAGAAAAACACGTGAAATTATCAAATTTAATCTTTTAACTTATATTTGGAGTGAAATTTAAGAATCAAATCAATTTAAACTATTTATTACATTTGAATAAAACATTATATGTTAAGACATTTTCTGTAAGGAAAGAGAATGAGCACCGAACAAGCGTGCTCCCTTTCCTAGGAAATTCCTATCATAAATATTGAAGATAACATTTTGTAAGGATGTTTGGAATGGGGAGTGATCTGGTTTCAAGTAACAATACCCAAACAATACCAATTGAACAAAATCTTATTTCACCAAACAACAAAAACAAGAAAGGGATATATAGCATGAAGAAAAGGCCTTTGTCTGCCGATACAAAGGAAAGCATATATAGGCCAAAAGAAGTCACAGAGCATTAGTAGATGACACGAGTCAATAAGTGAAGAACCCCATTCTTTGTCTGATCATCACACAAAACAATTACAAATTCAACTAGTATTGGATAAAGACCACTAAAATACCACTCAAACGCAAAGGTTGTATAAATCACAAATCATAATAAAATACACTGGAACAAGCAAAGGTTGTCAAAAGGTGCAGTAGAATTTATTCCACAACTTGGAAAATTGAGAGTTTGGGACCATAACTACCCAAGTTGACCATCCATCCCTCCCACAAACTAGGATATTTCCATATGAGTAACTAAGGTTTAAGGGGTGCTCCCACCAGAAAGCGTACTATTTATATAATCATTTAGTTGGCACGGCTTTTGAACACATCAAGATCCATCTCAGAAGGATCGGTTGCTTGCAACTCTATTTGAATGCCATCCAGCTCCCTTTTGAATTTGTCTTTGGAGCTTGCATAAATCATCTTGCTCCTCACCCTTGATGTATCAGGAGACCTACCAACACAAAGTATCAAAATCAATGCAGATAGAAACACAGTACGGAAAACCATATCTATATTTAAAACCAACAATTACCACGCAATGAAAAAAATTCTGCTTTTAGGGACATTCCCTTCAGTCATAAACTCAAAATCATAAACAGCATAGCGGCACTCGTCAGCAGGAAGGCATTTAGCGAACTCTTCATAGCCTTCCTTTGGCTCACCAAGCTTCTCCACAATGACTTGCTTCTGCTGCTCCTCAATCTTAAAAACTATGAAACGGTGCGTCCTCTTCGCCTTGAGCTCCATAAACCTTAACTTGCAGTCATCATGGACTGCCATACCTGATGCTGAGTTTGCCTATTGAATTGCAGTTGCAGACACACACAATGGTCATCAACCCCGAGTAATTGAACAAAAATTATTTTATTAATTTTTTTCGATTTAAATTGTTACTCCAAGAAAGAACGAAACAAATGAGTCAAGTTGACACGTATCGAAAATAAAGGTAAAAATGGTTACAAAATAGAGAGTCAATTCAGATATTAAGAACAATGAAATGCAATAGAAATATACAATGAACAAAACAAAAGAGATAAATAACACTTGTACAAACACAGTATAGTCCAAATCAAGGAGCTAGAAGCAAACAACGATTAGTGCCAAAGGATAAAACATCAGTAAAAAAGCCGTGTTATGTTTGTCGTGTCATCTTCAATACAAAAATAAATCATATTCATTCATTAATGAATCTTATAAAAGAACCGTGACATGCTAAATCTAATAACAGCGTAAGAATAATGTAAAAAGGAATAAGAATATATGTTAAAAAAAGAATATATACTTTAATTGAAAAAATTCCTCAGCGCATAGAAGAAGTTAAATCCACCGCATAAAATATAAATAAATAAAATCAAACCCATGCATCAGATCCCAAAACCGATTGTACCGCAGATCAAACACATCACACATCATAAGCTGTTTAAATTGTGATTCGTATTAAAATTATGACAGTAAGCTATCAATTTGGGAAAAGAAAAAGACTCAACCGAAACACCGAAATCAGATCTGAACACGACACGATTTTATATTTTTGAACAAAAAAACACAAAAAAAGAAGACATCGTTTAAGCGCCAAGGTCAGATCAAATAGGAATCCAGCTCAGAAAATTCAACGCCACAAAAAAAAAAAAAAAAAAAGAAGCGGAAACTGGCGGATTTAGTTGTCGATGTGTGAGAACAAATCGGCAATCGAAACGGAGAAAAGATAAAGAAAAAATTAGAAAAACTGACCATGGAGATGACGATGGTTTTGCGGTCGTTGGAGAGAGCGACGGTGGAGGAGAGGATATAGGGGCGCGTGAGAGAGAGAGAGAGCGTGTGCGTGTGTTTCTCTCACTGATCGAGGGTTGGGAGAGAAAGGGGGAATGAGAACTGTGGTGTGGTGGACGTCACAAAATTATTAATATCCGCAGCGTGTGCCTTTTCTTTTCGTTGGCCCAATGGGCCTCATTGGGTCTTGCGGGCCTAATTCTATGGCTGTGGTCTATCAGATGCGTTTATTTGTCCCGTAAATTTCACGGTCTTTCCGACCAAATGTGTCGTCTCCTGACCTGGTTCCACCTAACATCCCATCTTTCCACCTCCCAAATTCTACCAAACATAATAATCTCCTCCTCCCAATCCATTATTAGATTAATCAACTCAATCATATTCATCTATACAAATTTGCCTTCTCTTTATGCTTTTTCCAGCTTTAACATTCATTCTAGGAATTTATCCCTTTTAACAATTTTTTTTTTACAAACACTGTTCTCAAGATGTGTAAAATATTTGTACATGGGTATGAAATAAGAGTTTACCATTTTACAACATAAAAACTAATTCAACTGAAATTCTTACTGTTTCATGTATTAAGCAAGCATTCAAATATTTAGATTGCGTGATAATTTGTCTCTTACTGATTTGTTTAATCTACCCAATTTGTATAAAGAATAAAGAATATAATCTACACAAGTTGTTATTCTTACATTAAATAGAATATATTTTATATAAAAAAAAGTGAAGATGATTCAAGTAACTATCGCTTAATTGACAGTTTCTTCGACACAATGCCCAAGCCTGTAGCAGTTGTTTCACCGGAAAAGTAAAGCTTTGGTTGTTCCCAGTAGGGTCGGATAATTACCTCAAATTAACTCAAGACTCTGAGAGATGGACAAGTTAAACATCACACAAGTTTATGTGCACGAGTATGTAAGCATTATTACATTCTGTTTTATTTTTAATGACATTTGTTTATGTTGTAATGACGACGGATTCATTGCATGTGAACTGAGTTTTATTTATTTTGATAAATATGTCGAAATTATTGTGGCAGTGATGTTATTATATGATGCTTTATAAATTTCATGTCAGTTTCAGATCTTAAATATAGTTGATGTGTAGGAGACAAGTATAGGTGCATGAAAAAGCAGGCAGAGACAGCTCGTCAACAATTATGGCTTGCTCATGCTGAAAGGTGTGGCGGGACTAAAATAACTAGAGATAATTTTTTAATTCATTATAACAGATCAACAAATAATCCTCTTCTAAACACAAGGTATTATAGGCTTTTTGAACTATCAAGATTGCAAATACTTTTACTTTTGTCATCTTTAAGCAATTAAGAGGGTGCTGAAGTTGTGTTGTGAGGGTATAGGATCTCTCTCTCTCTAAATGTAAATAAATAAACACTGACAACATGAGAATATTGCTTACAAATGCATCATAGTTCATCATGTATTCTTTGTTCTAAAGGAGCCTCTATATTATGAACATGATCCACTCTGACTTGATGCGGATTCACGTTCTCTGCAACAGCTTGGGGTCTTAGGTCTGCGTGTCCCACAACACCAGCTTTTATGGCCTCAGTGATCTTTCTCTGCAACGTAAGTAGTCCAATCCGCTTGGAAACAACATAAAGAACAGCGAGGGAGAATAAGAAAAAGCCAATCCCAAGAATCAACCTATTCAAATAGTTAACTGTTAGCAATAACATTCAGGAACAACAAATGGGGTGGATACTAAAATAAACTTTGTTTCCATACCTGTCCATGACATCTTGACGTTGCATTATGGAGAGGAGATTTCGTGTTCTCATCAACAAAGAGCGGTGCCCTTTATATTCACTTTCAGCCTTTTTTAACACTCCAGTTGATTCATCTACATATCAAAACGATTTTTCGAAACAAATATCCAGAACAACCTTATTATTTCACTCTCCCATAATCATATTAGTGGAAACAATTTCAGCATCTCAGTTCATCAAAACAATATCATTGAAATTAAGTTTTTAACAAGAACTCCAGCACAACCAGAGAACAAAGAAGCATCTTTACATAATAAATACGTCACAGGGAAGGAAAGAGAATCAGCAAATGCTAAAATTGCACAAAGTCAGATTCCAAGAAGAGAAAGCTATAATGCAGAATATAAACTATTCTGCGCATAAGGAGCTATATACAATTCAAATTTCAAACCTGTAAAATATGTCATTGTTATTTGGCAGCATAAAATCAGATGGACTTATCAATCAGTGGTCATAACTGACTAAAAAAATTGGCTCCAAGTATTAAAAAAATTGAACCAGATAGGTTTGCCAAACACACTGTTCTCTACCAAGTACTTAACAATGTCCCCTAGGAACTGTTAACAGATTAATATACAAGTGTGTAGAGTTACTAATGTTATCGTTATTGTAGCCCTATACAATATCCTCAAACAACAATCAAACACAATCTATGTCAAATCATACAAAAAGCTCAAGCCTATTTGTGAATCAGGTGGGATTGTTAAAAAGGAAGGTGAAGGAAAGTAAAGGTTATTAGCAATTTTTGTGTACTTTTAATAATGATAAAAAAAGTATCCCTCGTATTCCCTTCAAGCCTCCATTTTGAGCTGGTCAAAATTTGGGATACAACTTAAATGTTCGACCTCTCTTTTCTTAAATCCGAGGAAAAGGAACGATGTCTCTTATCCTTTCATTCTAACTCTTTACGTTCCACTAATTATTATCCTCCAAAGGTGTGTCTTACCTTGTGAATTTAAAAAACAATTAATTATCCTCATCAAACTGGCATGCCTAGAGAAACTGACCATTTAACTTCACATTTGTAAATCCAAACTATAGTACCTTTAAGCTTCAGTTAACACAGTAATGGCATCACAGCATACTTTGCTTTATGGCTCAAAATTTGAGGCTGATTGAGTACACTTTCAACATATAAATGCTCCAAATTATCAATTCTAACCAACAAACGATCAAGGAAACATAATAAATCTTTAACAAGTTCCACCTAATAGATGATGTCATAGAAATTGAACAGGCCACCGAGATTTTTCAACTTTATTTTCTTCAATATTCAGTTTCATAAGCTTTTTTTCAAGGATATGTAACTTGGTCTGTGGTTAGAAGGATTCGATTCTTAGAAAATTCCAGAAAAGAGAGAAGTGGGACAAACATATACTCGAGGGGAAAGGCGGTTATGCTAAATGAAAATTGATTGGGGCCCAAAAGTAATTCAAGATGGGGAGGAGGTAACAAAGACTGTTTTTCTGGTCCATATCAGTGTCACCACAGTGCTCTGTTCACATTATATTAAATCCAAGACGCTAAGCATAATCTTGATTTTCATCAAATCTTTCAATTTATTAACAAATATTTTATTTTCACTACACTAAATTCACTAGTAGTGGTAGAAAAAGAATGTGAAAAATTCATAGGAATAATTAATCCCATCAATTTCTTATAAAGCTTTCAAATCTAGATAACCTGAGAAGGTCTTGAATATTTTGGGGTGGACACGAAGATTCATTTCAAAAGAAAAGAAGGCTTTAAAATCATGACATGGAGCAGTCTGGAGCTATAAACATAACAGCCGCCAGCTAATTTGAAACTCATTGGCTGCAACCTTCTTGCTTCCAGTCCAACTGGCTGATTTTGGCCAGCTTAAAATTCTTTTAAACATTTTTATCGGTCCTCAGATAAATCACCCAAGAAGATAACATGATTTAAAACCATTGGAAACTTAAAGAACAAGTGGAGAAATAAAAAAAGCCGTCATCAACATAAACAGGGAGAAAGGGAGGAAAAAGTACATACCAATAGTCATAAGTGTGGTTGTGTTTCTTTCAACCTCCTAATCAAGGCAGAAGAGATATGATGAATATGATAATCAGCATACTAAAAAGGGTCAAATTTTACAGAGGACTATAGAGAACAATTAAACCATAAATTTAGCGAAGAAAGATACCTAACAACTAACCTGAACCATCAACTGACGGGTTCGACGAAGGCTTTCTGTGATGCTCTCTGCAGCAGATGTCATTCCAGCTTTTGTCCTGGAAGGTCACACCATTTAGAGAACAAAAATACTTCATCATGGCATCATGCCAACTGAATTTTGTATTGAAATGGCACTAAATAATAAATAAAAAAAATATGCAAAGAAAAATTTAATCCCAGCCAAATGAGACACCAAGAACATACTGTAAATTGCGCCTGCGAGCTGTTGACTCTTCTCCACCACCTAGAAGTAGTTCTCTCTGCACCATAAAGAAACAAAATAAGTCGCACAGCACAATGTAAAGAAACATAATTCACACAAGTCCATGATCTCAATACGACATGTTTGCGGTCAAGACAGAATCTGTTTCAACAAATTTATCTGTAAACACTTTTTACGAGAAAAAAATTCAAAAGAAAGAACAATGAAATAAGTTTTTGTATTAGTTAGACATAAATTATGTAGAAGTTAATAATATCTTTTAGATAAGTTAATGTTTTAAACTGGCTTATTCATAAGCTAAAACTAATTTTTAACTCAAAAAAAAAAATCATTTCATTTTTTTTTCTTATTTTCCTTGTTTACGTATATTTGCGGAGAAGTTTATATAAATAGCTCCATAATCTTCAAAAACGGTAACTAATGGAGAATTTTATCCAAATCTTCTACAACAGTAAATTGCGAAGAAGATTATCCAAGTAGTTCAATAATACTCTACAACAGAAGTATAAATTCAGCAGGGTGGTTATCGATAAGACTAGAATACGTTCCAAATAACATCACAAAAAGTAAATAGGAAAAGAAAGTAAGTAATTGCCTCCTCCTGAGCACTTTTCCTCAAGTTAGCCTTTGCTTGCAAATTCGCATTCCTCAGATTCAGCCGCAAACTGTTCAATTTAAAAAAAAAAAAACACTATCAACAGAAATTGAAAATAACAAACTCACAATCCACCACCACTACTTCAAATCAATGCACTATTCAATCAATTCAATAGCCAACGAACAAACAAACATGAATCTAATTTCCATTCCAGGGAAGAGTGTGGGTGGTACTTTTGAGTTAGGGTTTTCCAGGATTGAAGCAATGCGCGTGCAGATTTGACCTCCGGCGGGGAGGGCAACTGAGGAGCGAGAAGATCAAGAGTGAAGAGGAAGGAAGAGAGGAGTGACAAGCCATCCTGAGCGATCCCGTTCAACCTAGCGAGCGAATTTGTCTCCTCTTTCTCTCTTCTTGATTTTCCATACTCTGCTATTGCTTCGATGTGTTTCTGCGTTTTCTTGTACGTTTCGTCCCATTCCTTCTTCACCTTTTCCACCTCCTCCACCACCTTGTCAATCGTCGATTCTGATTCCTCCATCTTCTCGCAATCGTTTTCTGTTACTGTGTTCAACGCTGTTTTTGCTTCCCCTGTTTAATGGGATCTCTACAAAAATTTATGAGCACCACTAAGGAACTCAATTACTCAATTCTTTTGCTCTTCGTTACTCTGTTATTAACTCACGCTTTTTTTTTTTCAGAATTGATGTTGTTTGACGGTTGCTTCACTCGCAGTTCTTTCAAAATGAAATATACCTAAAATGCATAATTTTATACTGATTAAAGATGGTGGTTACATTTACTTAATTTTTATTTATATAAATAAAACAATATATTATCTTTAATTATATTTATTGAAAATAATATTCATATTTTAAGTTTATTTATTTTTTAGATTACTAAGTTCTAACTTCGTTTGAGAAACAAATATTTTCTTTACATAATAATATACGTTTGTATGAGTAACATTTTATTATATAAACACGTGTAATTAAAAAATTAACTTTGTTTGAACATAAAATCAAAAATTTACATTCGATAAACCTATTCCAAAATTAAAGCCATTTATAATTGAAAATTAATATGCACCAACTGAAAGAATATTAAGACGAACAATAACATGACTTTAATTTTATTATTCTCATATTTATTTTTTAACGTGATTTAGTATAAATATTTAATTAATATATCATTATATTTTTTTAAAAAAAAATCAATAATTCATAGTAAAATTTTTCTAATAGGATTATTAGGATTACATGAATGAAGTTCTACTACTTTCATTGTAACCACAGACCTAGAGATGCGTCATGGATTAGAGGAAAATCCATTTTTGAGATTTTTTATTTCAAATATTAAAGGTAATCAGACTATTTGGGATTTGTTCTGTGAGGGTTCGAGTCTTACGTACATATGAGAAACACAAACGGAGAAACAAAAGACATTAGTTCCTTTTTATCCCATAAGAGATTTCTAACTTGTATTTTTAACACAGTAATGAAAAATAAGAGAAGACAATGATGCATAAAATACTTGAGGATAGAATAAATCATAGATGTACAACTTAGAAGAAAACAACCTAACTTATCCAAGGTTATAACAGTTCTCCAGCCACAACGATTTGTGACATACACACTTAAAACAGCACTGATGAAATTGCTAATGGCGGGTATGCTAGATGCCATTCATATCAATATATCTTCTCCGGTTGTTTGTTTGTCAGCTTCTCTATTTCTTTCAGAGATTCAGAGATCATTTTTTTCTGCAGTTAAAATGATTGGAATTGTCAAGTTGGAGCTTTAGAAGTTCATCATGATACATAAATTGATGAAGAAAATTAATCATTTGATACCTCTTTTAATAATTAAATATTATATTTTCGGATGATGACTTTTTGGCCCATTATCTAGAGACAGAAATACTAGTACTAATTTGTCAATCTTCTTTCTCATAATAAAGTACCCAAAGCAGTCAAGTAATTCATCAAGCACTGCAATAATTACTGGAGTAGCAATTGGGGTTCTTCTGTTATGCTACTGTCTCGAAGCAATACTTTGGATCTTTAATTATTTACTCAGTTCCTGCACAGCCACATGGAATTCTGTGGATTTATATTAATTTACACAAAATGCAGGAAACTGCGATCCAAGTAAGAGCAACATAGCAGATCTCTTTTAAGGAAATTAAGAAATACACAAGCAACTTCTCACGAGCCAAGCATATTGGATCAGGGGTTTATGAAAAGGTCTTGAATGTTTATTGTCAACTTTAATGTACTGCTATGAATTATGAATAGATACATACATGACGGGTGAGAGCTATTCTTAAAAGAACAGCAAAGTTGAACCTTGCAACCATACATGACTGATCAACTTCTCACCCTATACTTAATTTCATAATAGTGCAAAAGTATGATTTAGACACGCCTGGCAGAAGCATTTTTATTTACAAAACAATAATAACTTTAATGGTTAACCTGAGTGAATTTCAATAATATACTATACGAGCTAAATATCCAGTTTGATACTCCACATACTATATTATGGAATATTTTGCATCCATCTTTCGGTCAGTACTCACAATTCAGTTTCCTAAGCATCATCCAAAGGACATTGACAAAGCACTACACTAAATCTGCTTCTGAAAGACAAATTAACTTACTTAAATCCAATTTACAGTGTTTCATTTCTTATAAATGTGATATTCAAATCTGTAAGTGGTTGCTTAATAAGATATGTCAAACTCATAACTCGGTATTTACTCTACCAAATAACTAATAACACGTATGCAGGTAAATGCAGAATTGCTTTGAGCAGGAGCAGAAGGCTGAAAGTAGCCTTGGTGCTGCCAGGGGTTTCGCTCATATTCGGGAACATGCTGATTCCCCAGTTATACACAGGGACATCAAGATCATGATATGCATGGTTTGTATATATACATCTTCTACGAATATTTACTATAACAGAAACAGCAAAATTACTAGTTGGAATATTGCAAATGCGTGGAGGTAGAATATGATTGATTGCAAGCTTTTGCAGAGTTGAAAAAAATACTTTTCATCTAATTTTTTCCTGAACTGAGAATCTTCACGAATTTATGTAAGTATCTAAGCTCTTCCCGTGCAACACACACCAAGACAAGGAAAACACATCGTCTGTCTGGGGCAAAATCTAGTTTCCAAAATATTTTGTATTGGAGAAAATCTCATTGAACTTTAGAGATGACTGATGAGTTCAATCTGTTAATGCAGGGCTACTTGGACCCAGATTATTATACTAGTCAGCAGTGGACCGAAAAGAGTAATGTCTATAGTTTTGGAGTGGTAATGCTGGAGCTAATTACTGAAAAAAAGCCATGAGAATGAGGAAAATACGTAGTGATGTGGTCAGGAATACAATAGATAAGACATAAAAGACTTGCATGGTCTTCACGAAATTATTGGTCGAGCCATCTGTTCAGGATCAACACTGGAGGGTTTTGAGAAGTTTGTGGACCTTGCAATGGAGTGTCTTAAAGAGTCAGGAGTCGACAGGCCCACAATGAGTAAACTGGTTAAAGAAATTAAAGACATGCTGTGATCTGTTGGTTAAAGAAATTAAAGACATCCAGTAATAGATTTCAGGAGGTAAGTATAATGAGTTCCCAACAGGACCACCCTTACAGCAATTAATCTTTTGGTCAAATGCAGAACATTTATATTCAAAAAGTCAGCCACTAATAAAATAGTTTAGTGCAAAGTAAATTAACTATTAAAATAGAGAATCTTCATGAAATAATCTGTATTTTCCACTAGAGATAAATTATATGACATTAGAATCACAATCAAGTCTTAACTAACAAGGGAACATAACAATAAGCAAAATTTGGTATTCAAGCAACCATACCATAATGAATATTAGTTTTAACAGCAACCAGAATAGAATAAGAGTTAAGAGCTTAAGTGACAACAGCAACGTCGAAAATCACAAAGGCGCTTAAGAGCTTCAAAAGGCTTCGTAGGCCAAAAATAGGGAATGGTGTGAGCATAGCAAAGGATGCTCGACAATTGTCAGCTCAAATTTTAGGGATAAGTCTCACATGCATCCCTCTTTTTTTCTTCTCATGTTACTGTCCCATCTTCTCTATAATAATGTCTTGTCCTAGAAATGGGAATGGCTTAAATGTATATCTAAAACATTGATTTAACCCATCACTTTCTCTTAACCAAAAAGAATCCGATACTACACGATATTTATCCATGAAGCATCTTATATGTTTTTTTAATCCAATTTAGTAGGCAACGGAGGCTTTGGTTCTGTATGCAAAGGATTTTTTCATTTTGATTGCACTTTTATGTGAGTTCACACTTTCGCTGAGTGCAACGCACATCAACTGGATTTGCTCAAGAATAATTGAACACAATTGAAACTCAAATCATGTTGTTCACCTTCACACTGATATATAAACGATCACAATTTCTAGAGAACAAAGATATTAGCCGATAGTGAAACTAAAAGGAGTGAAGTTAGTTTCTAACCGAGGTTAAACTATATTCTTCATACAAGCGTTTCCAATTGAAAAAAAAAAAAAAAACTGTTTATCTCAAAATCTTTCAGACTAAAACTGCATCGACGATGCTCAGATAACTATTGCTGAAATTCATAAGCAATATTGAAAAGATTGGTCCAATCCACAAAACCAAAAAACATTACAATATGATAGCAGTTAAAGTACTTAAACAGAGTTACCTCGCGAGAACGCGAACGATCGGCTATTAAAGTCATAATTATAACCATTATAATATACACAAACAGAGTGAAAAAAGGAAAAAGAAGAATTCACCGAAAGAGGCAAGTGAATTGCAGAGAGCGTGGTCAGCGCTTGGCAGAGTTGCTATCATAATCGACGATCTCGGAATCGGTGACGGATCTGGAGTGCTGGACGATGGAGCGACCGATGGAGTTGATCCAGTCTTCCTTCTCCTTCTCGGAATCAGCGATGAAGTACATGGTGTCGGAGCGCGTGGAAAGCTCGAAGGCGTTGGGCTTGTTGAGGATGTCTTCGGCGCCTTTGACAGTGAGACACGTGGCAACGGGGACGACGCCGCGTGGCCGAGATGCGCGTGTGACGGCGGAATCCTTGAACCAGAAGAGTTTGCCCTGCTTCAGGACGAACCAACGGCGGCGCCAAGTCTTGATGTACTCGCCCTGCTTGGTTAGCCAGCCGGTTCGCTCGGGGTTGGACCAGAACTCGACGCCGTCGTAGTCGGTGGAATTGTCCGACATGCCGGTCGCCGCGCGCCACAGGCTCGCCATCGGAGTCGAAGATGAAAGTGTGGTGAGACAGAGAGAGAATAAGAGCAGAGGACAAAGAAGAACAAATCACTCACTCACACTTCTTCGGCTCTTACCACTGCCTTATTAGGATGCGCAGAAGTAAGGCACCAAACCAAAAAGTGGAGGAAAATGCCAAAACAGATATTGGGTGATCCAATACCGATACCAATAAGAAAACTTTAACAAACTAATAAAAATTAATAAACATATTTATATCTTAAATATGTAATAGTTTTAATATATAACATTTATATATGATAATGTAAAATTTATATATTAAAGTGAGATTAATAAAAAAATAATTTTCAGAAAGTGTTACTTTGTAGTAATATTTAAGAAAAATATCTTATGCAATAAGTTAATTTTATCTATATAGCCTTTATTTAAGGAAAGTCACAACATTATTATATATATTTTATCTGGAACAATATTTATTAAAAATTAAGTAAAAGTATTAAATGGTGACGGTTATTTTGTTTCGAAAATACTGTAGTTGGTGCGTAATATCCTCCAGACACAGTTCATATTTATGTGCAAAGTGGGTTGAACACAAAAGGCAATCTTAGTTAATAGTTGGGTTCGGTTATGCAATAAAGGCTATGAATATATATGAAAATAAAACGGGGTTTTCCTCTGCACCCCAATATTTCTTATGCACCCCTAGTATTTGTAAAATTCATAACTGTCTTTTGACCACCTGACCTGCTGCATTACATGTTTAAAATCACTTTACCTCACTCTCCTTCCTTGCGTCTCATTGTTAAAAATTCAAGTGTGATTCTAAGTCTCACATTGATTAGAAATGAGAAAGTGGAGCACTATATAAGAATAAAGACCCATAAATCCATTGCCTTAAGATTTTGGGTTGAGAGTGGTGTTAGTGTCTTATGTGGTTATGCTCAGATCTTATTGGTGTTGTTCTCCCCAGAGAAACCCCCTCCGTAAAACCTAACATGTTTTTTCCTTTTCTCTGCAGTCTCTTCTCTTCTCGTTCCTGTTGTTGTCATGTTTGCCATAGATAGATATAAGATCATTTAGCATATTCGAGGATAGATCTCCACAAAACGGTACCGAAAAATTGAATCTTAAACCAGAAGTCATCTTTCCTAAAGTGATTGAATTCTGGAAGTAGACTTCCGTAAGTCATTGAATTTCGGAAGTGGACTTTCATAGATAAACTTGTATTCCGAAAGTCGATTTCCATTAAAAGTTTGAAAGAATTCACATTCGAAAGTTGACTTCCGTAACAAAATTCTAACTTCCGTGAGCTACGACCGAAAGTGAACTTCCATAGTGGTGAATGAAAACTGGAAATCGACTTCCATAAGGTTACTAAACGCATGTCGACTTCTGTAAGGTTACTAGACGCATGTCGACTTCCGATAAATGAAAATGGCAATATAATTTGTGTTTACTAATCGGATGTCGACTTTCGAAAATATTTCATTCCGAATATCGACTTCCGGTTAATGTATTTTTTTATTTCATTTTAAATTTTTTATATTTAATATTTGTGAAATATTATAGTTGTTATGTAATTTTTTCAGAGCTGTTACGCTGTAATTTTTATTCGTAGTTAATTTTAATTTTAATATTAATTAATTATAATTTTGAATAATTTTAATTTTAATTAATTATAATTTTGAATAATTATAAAACATAAATAATGAACCGTAAAATTACCAATTAAAACTAAAACAATTAAATAATAACTAATATTATAAAAATTAAAATATTCATGCAAAAATAAAACATTACAAATATAAAAAATAAATAAATATTAATGTAAAAAAACACAAAACATAAATAAAAATAATTAAAACATAAATAAATACAAGAACTTAAAAAAATGGCAATTAAAAAAATTAAACAATAAAAAATATAAAAATAAAATTTAAATATTAATGAAAAAATAAATAAACACAAAATATGAATAAAATAAAAAATAAAGCATAACTAAATATTAGCACTAAAACACTAAAACGCAGGCCATACCATTTAAATATATATATATATATATATATATATATATATATATATATATATATATATATATATATATTTGATTAATTTTTTATTTACCGGGAGTGAGTTTTTGGAGAGAACAAACACTACTTTCGGAAAACAACTAACACACACCACTTCCGGAAAACAACTAATACAGCAAGAAGAAAAGCTTTTTAACTTGTACGATGAAAATGAAAGGACAAGAGGTTTGGGGTGCATCATTGATAATATAACATTTATTTACAATCATTTAATACATTTCTTCAGCCAACCACCAAATCTGAAACTTTTTCATTGCTTAATTTTACTCTTACTTTATTCACTTTTTAATTTTAATTTTAATTTTCAAAGAATATAAATGGAACACCACAAAATTTTGGAGGTATAGAAGAAATATTGGGGGTGAAAAAAGAAAAACCCAAATAAACTGAACTTGTATGAAGTAACAAATAAACTATGTATGAATGAAAAGGCCCAAAATCGTTAACGAAATCATTCTGTTGCTTGAAGTCCTGAAATCAATTTGACTTTAAATCATTAAGTTGCAGTATATTTGTGCCATATCCAAGGTTCACTAAGGTGGTTGTGTTTTTTTATCTCTACGGTATTTTATTATAAAAAAATGTATTAAATAGTAATTAAATTTAATGATTAAAAATAATTAGTTAGATATTCTTTTACAAACTAAAATTTATTAATATCTAGGATAGTTTTTATTATTAAATACTTAGCACATGTTCAATATCCTTGTTCAAACAGTGAATAACGATATGTAAATCTATAAATATGTGACTTATGTAAATCTAAAAACACAAGTTTAAAAACCCTTGTTTTCTATGCATATCTCTAAAGACAAACAAGTTTTTTCTCGTATAATTATTATTATATTATTATTTCAATTAACGAGTCTTTATCTCCATCTTCTCTAAAGAGAAACACATTTTTATTTGTATAATTCTTATTATATCAATATCCTAGAGTTGATGAAGTAGAAAGAGTTATGAATAATCAAAGTTTAATTTTTGTAAATAAAAGCAACCATACACGAGTTTTTTCTTCTCTTATACTTAAGTGGATGTTTAAGAGGCTATATATGATGTTGGTGTAGGGTGGATATTTTGGAAGGTTTGCATAAATTAGTTAAAAAATTTGAAGACATCTAGTATATTATTAGACAAGACACACATCGATCTAGATAACGGAAGCTAATAATATTTTTATATAATAATGATTATGTAGATTGTATGAGACTTGATGATATGTGAATTAGATAAATATTTGATTTGGAGTATGTATTGATATTGGTGTAATAATGGTTGTATTCTTGAGTTTTGTATCATGTGAGAGTTTGACGGCCAAATTCATTGATGATATTAAGAAACATATGAAAAATGTTATGTTAATGTGATTTGGCTTGCTCTCAAATATAATATTGCTCAAGTGATGAATTGTTACTTTGGTAAGACCCAAATAGTCTGCATTAATTGCATCAATCACCTTATGTCGCTTAGGTGACAAGGTGTAGAACTCAAACAATGATTTTGAAATTGAACGAGAGAAAGATGAGTTAAATCTCTCTTTTTAGAAACATAACACTCAGGCATTGTGCAAAACACTTAAATGATATGACTTGTGACTTTAGTGTAAGACGATCGATGTACACATGTCTTAATGTGTGTCTTGAATGCTCAAGCATTGTGTAATGGTGGATAACTCTTTAGGAACTTGCTACATTTCTTCCAACAAAGCGGTGACAGTGTTGTTCAAGTGTTAGCAAACAAGCTATTGATACTCAATAAGGTGACCTTTAAAGCAATGAGACTTTGAGAAGGTGTTACTTTTAGGTTACATTTCGTTGAAATGTCATGTGTGACACTCCTAAAAATGGATGTTACTTTGTATGTATTAAAGAGATCACTCAAGCAACAATGTGTTGGAATATGGTATTGCGTATTTTATAAATGTTGTGATATATGCTTTTATGCACATATTTGTAAATGACACGATGAATAAAATATGTCATAGAGAAATATATGATTAATGCAAAAATACGTGATATATGTCATTTTTTATAGTAAATCTTAGTTGGATCGGTCATATATCGGTATACATGTATATAAGGTTTGATCATAGATGGATAACCTTAAATAAAAAGTTTTAATGACCCTTAATGAGTGGTGTAAAGTTTCTTAAGTTGATATTTGGTTGACAATCATAAATAGAAAAATTATGTTAATAAACAATTGTTATATAATTATATAAATATAATTTTATAATATATATATATATATATATATATATATATATATATATATAACTTGATAGAAGTGTATATATAATTTGATATACTACCTTAACATTAAAAAAATATAAGTTGAAAATATGATAAGTACGATTAAATATGAGTTTATTTGTATTTATAGTATACAAATAATAATAGTAGCATGATTATGATGTGATACCGTCGTATTGTATTCTAATTTTATTAGTTAATCCTTATATATTATGTTGCATTGACTATGATGATTGTAATTGGTGTAGAAATAGATCATATTATAGAGGATGATAGAAGTGAGTACATTTTTTATTAATGTTTATGCTCTTTTTATTTGAGTTTTTGTTTTTCATGATACATATTTTAATATTATTTTAGTATATCTAGATAGTATGTTTACAATATAATATATATTATTGTTTGATATTATAATTATCCAAAAAAAAATGTTTAAAAGTATTATTGAAAACTTTTTCTAAATTAGAAAATATGCAATACTTTATGTAGCAATATGTTTACAATATAATATATTATTGTTTAATTTTATAATTACCCAAAAAAATATATTGATAAGTATTAGTGAAAATTTCTCACTTTCCTCATAGTTGCATCTTATTTTTTTGCTATGCAGAACCAAAGTTGAGGTAATGAAGTATAGAGATCAAAAAGATTCTTTTTAATTATTTGTTTTTTCTTTACTACATGATTTTCAGCCGCGTAATTACTATAGATTATCATTCTACTTAAGGTTAATACAACATTTATTTGTGACATTTAAAATTTAATTAGACGATCATACAATTTTAATTCAAACGATCAATAATATTTTAACATTTATTTAAAATATAATGTTTTGATTTAGTTTATATTTATAAATTGATGAATTATTATTTCTATTTAATAAGAAAAAGTTGTTGTAATAATTAATTAACACTAGATATATTTTTATTATTATTAATGTTAATAATTATGTTAGCAGCTATACAAAGTTATTTGTATGCTTAATTGTTTCTCTAATAATTAAATATAACTATATTTTTTAATTAAAATTTATATTTATGAATTGGAGAACTATTATTTATATTTAATGAAAAAATGTTGTAATAGTTAATTAATATGAATTATATTTTTATTACTATTAATGTTAGCAGTTATTAAAATTAATTTGTATCATTAATTTTTTTATAATTAAATATATTAATTACATTTTTAAAAAACTAAATATTAATTATATTTTTAATATATATTATATTAATTGATAAAATTTGATTCACCATCTAATATTAATCGTTGAATTACTAAATATTATTCAATATATTAATATAAAAATATTAATTATTAATATTATACATATTTGTGAAAATTTACATTTCAACACAAATAATATATTTTCTATATCTATTACATATTATATATTATATACTATCTTTTTTTTTATATATATATATATATTATTGTATTTTATGTATATAAAATTATTATTATTAATGGTAGTAGTTATATAAATTACTTTTCATAAATAGTATATTATTAATATTTTTTTTATTAAATTATTTTAATTTATATTTTAATACCTAATATATCTTAGTAGTTGTTTAAAAGATTTTATTATATATTTTATTTATAGTAAATGAAAATATATGTATTATTAAAAGTAAATATAATTTTAAATTTATAGTAAAAATAGTATTATAATTATTTACTAAAATTAATAGTAAAATTAGTAAAATAATTATTTTAATTTAAAAATATACTATTCGTTAAAGAGTAAAATTAAATAAATAATGTAAATATTAAAAAAAATTATAAAATTATACTATGCATTAAAAGAAATTAAAATTAAATAAATTAAATTTAAAATTAAATTTATTAATAAAATATCGTGAGACTTACAAGGTGCATGCACCAGTACAATACAAAGCAACATACTGTATTAAAATAAAATATTAATTTGGATTGCTGTAATGAAAATCCAGCTCTGCATGGATAGCTAGGGAACAAATTCAATGCCTTCTGAAACTGTTCTTCCGCCGCATCAGGTTCTTGCCATATTAAGTTATTAATAAAAACAAAAATTGATAATAAACTTCATAATTTCTTAAATTAAAAATTGAAAAGCTGAATATTTTGTACTGATTCATGAGCTCAACCGTCAAAAAACTGGTGCCGATGCCGCCGCTTCCAGCAGCGGTACTTGGCGGTGGATGTGGAAGGTAATCGGAGAGATAGGAAGAGTACAATACAAGAGGAAATTGTTGTGAAAGGTAACTTTCAAAGTACTTTTATGTATCAAACAAACACAACTTTTGACATTTATGCAAGTATTCCTTGGTTCGTTTTACAAATGAAGTAAAATTTGATGTTGATACCAAAACAGAAAGTGTGAAATTAGTTTCCTGTCACCTTCGTTTCACCCTGTAATCACAGTGCAGATTCGGATCATAATTTCATTCATTGCAAAAAAAAATGGTTATTTAAGGATCAAATCGTTCAGTAGAAAACCATTTCCATTCCCATGGCCACCGAAAACCCTGTCGACGAGGTTGTGTGCGTGACCGGCGCCAACGGTTTCATCGGTTCGTGGCTGGTTCGAACCCTATTGGAGAACCCAAACCATAGATACACCATCCACGCCGCCGTCTTCCCCGGCTCCGACGCCTCCCATCTCTTCACCCTCCACCCCGCCCCCGCCTCCCGTATCACCGTCTTCCCTGCCGACCTCCTCGACGCCGCCGCCATTTCCCGCGCCGTCGCGGGATGCTCTGGCGTCTTTCACGTCGCGTCCCCCTGTACGCTGGAGGACCCCGCGGACCCTCAAAGTGAGCTTCTAGAACCCGCAGTGCGGGGCACGCTGAACGTGCTCGAAGCCGCGAGGAGCGCGGGCGTGCGGCGTGTGGTGCTCACGTCCTCGATCTCCGCGTTGGTGCCGAACCCGGGGTGGCCGGCGGGAAGGGTAGTGGACGAAGAGTCGTGGACGGACGTGGAGTTCTGCAGGGCGAGGGGGAAGTGGTACCCTGTGGCGAAAACGATGGCAGAGAGGGCGGCGTGGGAGTTCAAGGGCGGTGTCGAGGTGGTGGCGGTTCTGCCGGCGACGTGTCTGGGTCCATTGCTGCAGCCGGAGCTGAACGCGAGCTCCGGCGTGCTGCAGAGGCTGATGATGGGGTCGAGGGAGACTCAGGAGTATCACTGGTTGGGTGCGGTGCATGTGAAAGACGTTGCTAAAGCTCATGTTTTACTCTACGAAACTCCCTCTGCTGCTGGTAGATATCTCTGCACCAATGGTATCTATCAGTTTTCTGGTTTTGCTGACTCTGTCTCTGAATTGTACCCTGAATTCCCAATCCACAGGTTTGATTCTTTGCTCCTTTTCTGTATAAGGTTCCTAACAGGTTTATATAGAATGCATTTTTAAGTTTTATTCGTGTAAAGCTACCAAATTCTCTGAGCAAGAACTACATGCAGGTTCCCAGAAGAAACACAACCTGGTCTGGTTCCATGTAAAGATGCAGCAAGGAGACTAATAGAGTTAGGCCTTGTCTTCACACCAATACAAGATGCTGTGAGAGAAGCAGCGGAGAGCCTTATAGCTAAAGGCTTCCTTCAGCGCTCACCCTCACAGAGTAATTAGTTTTTCTCGTCTGCAAAAGTGATTATCTTGATACAAGGGAGAGGTAATAATGGATTATGTCAAGCTTATCAAGGTATAAGTAGAGTAATTTATATCTTATTTTGTTATATTGATGCTATATCAAGGTTTTTGTAACTTAGTATAGTGTTGTCACAATGTTCATTTTATAAACATGGATTAGATTATGGTTTGGATTTAATTCCTTTAAAATAAAGATGTGTGTTAGGTGAAAAGTGGGAGTGCATTTATCTTGATTTGAATTAACTTACTACGTAATGCAGTGTCAAAATTAAGAATAGATATACTCATGTCACTTGATCCACTTTCCCTGAGAAGATTCAATCTTAGGAAAACCTTTGTTAATTGTTTATAACATCCCCAAAACCTACGATCATATGAAATTCAACAGGATTCTGGTTTTAGCAATATGATAATATAAAAGGGCAACATTATATAATCAGTCTTTTTATTTGACCGAAGAAGTATTATGCAAGAGAAAGATTATACATGAAGTCAAATCTACTTCTAAAGTGAAATAGTTTATAAAGAATCTGGGAATCTGGGAGTCATTTTCCACTTGCAAGTTTTCGAAACATTTGCAAGATGAGAATGACCATGTAAACAATAGTAATAATAGTCTAGATAATCCCCAGTGGAAAAGTTGTAAGACGTAGCTTGTGGTTGAAATGTTCCATACTTTGTAATTTATGTTGCAGTCTCCCATTTTTTGATATTTGCATGTTGACTAAGGAGGTCTCATAAATGCAATTTCCATTGATTACGGTGAAGTCCTTATCAGCACTTTTAATATTTAAACCATTAAACTAGAGGGGCTTTGTAGGCGTTCACCTCTAATCTTGAATCATAATTCCGTTAAATCAAGTTGCTATTCATATATGAAAACGATAGTTAGTTTGTCATAGGCTTTTACTATGCTCATGTATATACGAATAAAAGCATACTGTCAAATTATAAAATTTTTGCGTACAAAAACGACTGTGTAGAATGCTAAGATAAAATTGAATTCACTGTTGCTTTTAGACCCTGTTCTCGTCAATAATGGCTCCAGCTAATAATAAGAATAAATTGATGGAAGTATTTTTGTATAACGTTGAAGGCAAAGAAGGAAAATTCAGGGGAACAAAACGCTGTTTTTTTATTATGTAGTAATTCTAATTGTAATTATAATAATAATATAGTAAAAAGGAAAGAACCCCTCTTTCGTTCATTCGACTGATTGAACTGCAAACTGAAATTGGTTCGAAGAAAATATAAAAGAAGCATATTGTAGATCATTGTTAAGACCAGTAAAACATATGCAAAAGGGGACAACCTCCCATCCTTTATTGTTTGACAGAAGAAAGAACAAAGACATTGGAACAACTTATATTTCCAAAACGAAGTTCAAAAACCTTTCTTGATAACCATTTTTGAGAACATGCTAACTTGCAATGAATTCTTCATAAAACTTTGGTAATGAACTCAGAAATAAACAACTCAACCAAGGAGAAATAATATATAATAGGAAACGACATCTGCGATCAAATCTTTCGAGCAACCAAATTATCTGTTAAAATGTGTTTAGTAATGTGGCGTTGATATCGAATTCCAGGCCACAAAAAATGAGCTTGTGGGCGAGATCCGCAGATGGTGGTAAAGTAACAAGAACACGCAGGGGCTACAATTTCCCTACCATTAAGGGTCAAATCACGAGGCAGGTTTTAGTATTTACATTCCTAGAACGTCCACTCCGGCGCTTCACAATGACCAATGTTCATGTTCCACTGCTACAAACATGTACAGAACGTGGAACTATTTTCCCACCTTGGATCTGCATATCATTAAATTCCCTCCTTAAATTACACAAATTATTTGTTCACTTGCACATCTTTTTGTTCCTTTCTCTTCTAAGCCATTATGGGAAACGAAGCTCATGACCAACAATACTCAAAAAAGTTGCAAGCATTTGCTCACAGCCAAAAGCACAAGCTGAAGCCTATTATGCTACTCATACTCACCAACCTTGCCACCATTTACATCTTCACTGGTCCATTTAGTTTCTTGTACCACTCCTATACAAGTCCTGGTGACTCAAACTCTATCTTGCAGGAACTCAACTCCACCAAAGCTCAACTTGCTGCCACTCACTCACTCTTGTCTGAACTGCACCACAGACTCAACTCCTCTAACTTACTTGTCCAGGCACTGCTTATCGACCTTACGCGTCAACAAGAAAAGCAATCCAACAGTGCTGATCAGAATCAAGTGAGTAGGAAGTTATGGAATGATGAGCTTAGTTTTGCACTTGGCCCTCACAAGCTCCCTTTTGGGTACTCACCAATGATAGGGTCAGATGAGATTCACACACCTGTTGCAGCATTCTGCATGCAGCTCCATGAGGAGTTAAACCGATATATGAAGTATGAGATTGGAGGGGAGTGCCCTATGGATTATGAGCTTGCACAAAGGCTCATGCTCAAAGGGTGTGAGCCTCTCCCTCGTAGGAGATGCCACCCCAAGTCTCCTGCAAATTATGTGGAGCCAACACCTTTGCCTGAGAGCCTCTGGTCAACCCCACCAGACACCAGCATTGTATGGGAGGCTTATGCTTGTAAAAGTTATCAGTGCCTTGTTGACAGAAAGAACAAGCCTGGCTCATACAACTGCAAGAGTTGCTTTGATTTACAAGGGGAAGAGAGGAGTAGGTGGATCTTTGATGATGGTGGACTTGGTTTTGGAATAGACCAAGTTCTTGCAACCAAAGCTGCAGGGACAATTCGAATTGGACTTGACATTGGTGGTGGAACAGGAACTTTTGCTGCAAGGATGAGGGAAAGGAATGTGATCATCATCACTAGCACACTGGATTTGGATGGTCCTTTCAACAACGTCATTGCATCAAGGGGTTTGGTACCGATGCATATTAGCATCTCTCAAAGGTTTCCATTCTCTGACAACACACTGGACATTGTACACTCCATGGATGTGTTGAGTAATTGGATACCAGACACAATTCTTGAGTTTGTACTATTCGATATATACAGGGTGTTGAGGCCAGGTGGTCTGTTCTGGCTTGATCATTTCTTTTGCTTTGCGTCACAACTCAATAAAACTTACGTGCCTATGTTGGATCGAATTGGATTCAATAGATTGAGGTGGCACGTTGGAACCAAACTTCATGGTGGGGCTCACAAGAATGTGTTGTACATTTCATCCCTAATGGAGAAACCAATGACTTGAGGTAAGTGTATGAATGCATAAGATTACTTAGGGAAGTTTTTCTTTTATCACCTTGCGAGAAAATGTTAAGATCTTGACTAGAATGGAAGTTCTTCTAAATTTATATTGTACTGTTATCAAGATAACTAGTACTTCACTCCTACCAATTTCTTGCACTTGTGGTGACTGTAGTGAGTTTCATAATCTTCCAACCAAATTATGAGCAACCAGGACAATAGAACTGATTAATGACGATAAAGGTTTTGATACTTGGTGGCTAAGTACTGCAGGTTTTATTTTTGTTGAACTGAGACATTATCAAGAAAACATGTGGTGCCACTTATTTACAAATTAAGTAAATATTCTTTATTAGAAGTAAATTTTATGCATCCATTGATTAGATTACAGATGGTGTAAAAGAAAAGCCATTGAAATCATTCATAAATTGACAAACAAACCACGCCCATATACAAAAAAAAGGGTCTATATTCGTATGCTCCATATCCGAACCTATATTCTTTCTACATTTCACATCTTTAGAGGGAGAGAGAAGGAAAATAAATGATCTAAAAAGGAAACATGAACCATGATACAGACTTATACTTTGAAGCTAATAACTACCACAAACTCTAATTCTAAATTTCTACTTTACTTTTTTGGCCTAGAAATGCTAATAAACAAACGCGTCTTGACTTCAATCTTGAGAAAAATACTTAACTTAACTATGCTCACTTGTTGAATACAAATTTTCTGCACTTGAAACAACAGATTCATTGCTGTAAAGGTGGTCTTGTTGGGAACTCACTATACTCACCTCATGAAATCTATGACTGGATGAAGAGGATGCCGCTAATTCAGATGTTAGGTTCAAACCGAGAGATCGCAACATTTCTTCAATTTCTTTAACCACTTCACTCATTGTGGGCCTGTCGACTCCTGAATCTTGAAGACACTCCATTGCAAGGTCAACAAACTTCTCAAAACCCTGCAGTGTTGATCCTGAACAAATGGCTGGATCAATAATTTCGTGAAGACCATACAAGTCTTTTGTCTTATCTATTGTATTCCTGACCACTTTCACAATGTATTTCCCTCGTTCTATTGGCCTTTTTGCAGTAATTAGCTCCAGCACTAGCACTCCAAAACTATAAACATCACTCTTTTCAGTCAACCGCTGACTAGTATAATAATCTGGATCCAAGTAGCCCTGCATCAACAAATTGAACTCATTCTCATCAGTCATCACTAAAGTTCAATGAGATCTTCTTCAAGGAAAAAGATTTTAAACTAGATTTTGCTCCAGACAGATGATGTGTTTTCCATGTCTTGGTATGTGTTGCACTAAGAGCTTAGATGCTTACATAAACTCATGAGAATTCTCAATTCAGAAAAAAATTACATTAAAATTATTTTAAAACTCTGCAAAAGCATGCAATAAATGATATTCTACCTGCATGTATTTGAAAACTTTCAATCAGTTATTTGGCTGCTTATTTTATAGCAAAAACTCGTAGAAGATATATATTTACAAACCATTGTTCCTTTAACTTGAGTGGTAACATGATCATCATCATCTAAGATGGACTTAGAGAGACCGAAATCAGAGACTTTAGCATTATAGTTCTCATCTAGCAAAATGTTGTTTGACTTGATGTCCCTGTGTATAATAGGGGGATCAGCATGTTCGTGAAGATAAGCCAAACCCCTGGCAGTACCAAGGGCTACTTTCAGCCTTCTGCTCCAGCTCAACGTGATTCCACGTTTCCCTGCATATATCATATGATTGTTATTACTATTGGGTATCAGACCAGCAGCACAAACACTCAACTAAAATAGAGATGAGAAAAATAACACCGACAATAAGCAAGTCAAAATCAACTCACCAATATACTCAAATCCTATCCCTAGTGACTTTGAGCCTATAATAACCCATCAAGTTTCAATTCCTTGAATCCTTAACAAGCAACCATGCATTAAGTTCAAGAGTGTTAAGATTACTAATGAATCATGTTCTATTCCTAGATACAAGCTCTATTAGGTATTTAATTTTAGTTCTAGGTTCAAAAGAGATTTTTCAACACCTCCAGAATCACAAATCATGCATGGATGTCCAAACCAAAGCAAGCATTAAGCTTGGAATTCAAATACTAACATTGAAATGAAAAAACCTATGTATTAACAACACAAATTACACAAGAATTCAGTTTATTACATCTAATATCAACAATTAGGATTAGCTCTCCATGGTGGAGAACCTAACATTTACAATTAGAAGGGGAAAAAATGGAAACCAAAAAGAAGATGCAAATCCTCTCCCAAGGTTCTTGGTAGCCACTCCATGCTCCAATTGCGCCTTTCATTTACATTTCCATCTCCCAATCGCAACCCATCTTCCTCTCCAACCCCAAAAGGGGGAAAAACCACTATGAATGGAGGAGAAGACCCAAGGAGGAGTGGGAGAGTTTCCCAACACCCCTAGCAACTTCCAAAAGGCTCTCCAAGCATCCCAAAAGTGTTTCTCTATCGTGCAAAATGAGAAATCTCCAAAACCCTCGCGAGAAACATGTTTAAATATCCATTTTCGACATATCAACATTGTCACCGCCTGGCGCCATCTCAGTAAAATTGTGAAACAGGCAACTCCAGGGAGTCACCGCTTGGCGGCATTCCTCCACCGCCAAGCGCCGCTGGCCACTGCCTAATCACCGCCCGACGGTAGGTTTTACAAATTGAATGGCGCTCAACCCCACTTTTTCACCACTCAGCCTTGCGGGCGCTCAGCCTCACTTGCCACCGCTTAGCCTTGTGAGCGCTCAGCCTCACTTTCCACCGCTCAACCTTGTGCAATTTAACAACATACTGTACTTGAAGCATTGGGCGTGATTCCGGTGGCGCTCGACGCGAGTATTTACTTCAAATTGATCTTTTCTTTTCCAAAACATGCTCCCTCGAGTTCTTATTTGTTTTCTTCTGCCACAAATGCTTCCTATTAACTTATTTAACCCTCTCAAAATAGAGATTATAGGTAAAACCATCATAAAATAACTAAAATACAAAATCGTACAAAATACATTAAACTTGAAAATATAACAAGATAAAAACTAGAAAAAGAGTTGATTTATTCATGAAAATAAACACGCAAAAATAGGTAAAAATTGACGTTATCAGGAACTCACAGGCGGTACCCCTTCACATTGTCAGCATAGCCCAAACACTTAATTTTCCCTAGTTTCCAGTTCTACTCAAGCTTTGGATTCCTTGAACTGGTAACAACACATTTGACTTCCTCTTGACATAGTACACCCACGATCTTTTGGAGTAAACTTTGATCCTCCTAGGGATAACTCCGGTGATTCCTTCACATCAGAATGAACCAAGTCTTCTTGTGTTTTCTTTTTCTAGTAGTCAAAAATCTTCGATCTATGTTTGTTGGCTTATCACACAGTGCTCATTGCTCACGTAGAGGTAAAATAACCTTCTTGAGCCCGAGTAAGAGATTACGTTCCGCCTAGATTTGCAAACTTGGCTCTGACTTATACCCAAGTCTACGATGTCACATCAACACCACTTCTTCTTGACTTGTCGATGCAACCATTGCATTAGCTTCCTACAACGTATCTCCCATAAGCACATACACATCTGCCATGATCTTCTGAGCTTTCATGACTTACCAAATCTCCTCTCTTCTTCACAGAATACCTCCATCCTCCAAGGTACTTGCCATACAACCTTGTGAGGTTGATGCCTCAAAGTTCTTTCCTCCATTCTTCCCGTGTCGACAATCTTTCTTGTCATGTTCTCTCTTGCCACAATGGTAGCATTTGAGATGCTTCTTACTTTGAGATCTATCATGAGACTGACTCCCATTAGATCCAAACTCTGTTGATCTACCTCTCATCATCACCAAAGCCTGCGTTTGGTTTGAACTTTCCATCATATCTACTATGTTTCTTCACCTGGATTCTTCTTTAAGAATTGCTTCGGCGACATCCTCAAAGTGTAGACGACCTTCAATATTATTATTTGTAATATTGATGATGAGTTGATCATAAGAGTCAGGTAAACTCTACAATAGAAGCTCCATGCGTTCATTTTCAACTATGTTGAAATTTGTCGCTGATAGTTGGGCAAACAAAGTGTTCAAGTGGTTGATGTGGCCTGTCACCATCGTGGACTCACTCATTCAAAGAGTGTAGAGTTTCCTCTTCAAGAATGTTATCATGTGAAGAGACTTTGCCTCATAATTTTATGATGGCATCCCTCTTCAAGAATATTCTTGTGTGAAGAGATTTCGCCTCATATAATTTTATGAGGGCATCCCAAATCTCCTTTGCTATGTCTTTGTCTACCACATTGGATACTACCGAATCTGCCATTGCTAAGTACAAATTCACAATGGTGTTGTTGTCAATTTTTTTCCACTTTTGATCCATCATTTCTGCAGGTTTTCCTTCAATTGCAACTATGCAATTGTCCTTTCTCAAAGTTGCCTTCATCTTTAATTTCCTCCACAACGAGAAATTATTCCCGTTGAACCTCTCCATGTCATATTTTGTGGCCATAGTTTTTGAAACCAACTTATGCCCAAGCCCATGCGGGTTTTCCTTCAATTGCAACTATGCAATTGTCCTTTCTCAAAGTTGCCTTCATCTTTAATTTCCTCCACAACGAGAAATTATTCCGTTGAACCTCTCCATGCCATATTTTGTGGCCATAGTTTTTTAAACCAACTTATGCCCAAGCCCATGCCCCGTTGAAAGAAGAGAATAGAAAATGGGATGTGTGGTGTGTTAAATGGGGGGGAGG
>Ga0214544_1001809_pt1 | contig 44927 bp, 26 predicted proteins | sample CNSS3metaG_FD_160074 | JGI IMG/M metagenome (GOLD analysis project Ga0214544, IMG submission 160074) | Root nodule microbial communities from cowpea collected in UCLA plant growth center, Los Angeles, California, USA - CNSS3 | ecosystem: Host-associated > Plants > Roots > Nodule | place: USA...
AACCAAGACTCAATATTCTAAGAAAAATAATAACTTCTAGATTATTACATTCCCTTATCTTAGAGATTCATAATCTTGTTCTTCCCTTACACAACTTAAAAGTCTAAAATAACTCTATCTACTCAAAAAAGAGTTTGATGAACAATTAAAGCATGATTTTATGATCTCCGACAGAGATATGCCTAAAGCGTAAAAAAAGCACATATTACTTCGGAAAAAAAAGAGTAAAAAATAAATTTATTCAAAAAAATAAATTGTTTAATCCAAAATGTTCCTTAACTCCTCAATTTTTTCTTAGTGCAATTTGATTTTGAAAAAAATAAAAAATTGACGATGAAAATTGAAATAGAAAACAAAAAAAGAGAAAGAGATAGAGACACGAAAAAAAAACAAATAAAGAAATAAAAGAAATTATAATCAAAAAAGAAAAAGATAATTTTTAAATTTAAAAAAGGTTTTTTTAAACTAAATTAATATAAATAAAATTATAATATATAAAATATTTTTTAAAAATATATAAAAAATTAGAAAAAAAAGTGTTGGGGGAGCCATGGCTCCCCTATGTCAACACTAAGTTCCGCCCCTGCTTCCGGTGGTTGTCGTGCCGTCATCACTTCCCGTGGTCGTCGCGCGATTCACCCTCGTTGTCGTGCCGTATCAGTTCACCTTCGTCGTCGCACCGTCGTCGTCGCGTCGTCATCGGTTCACTTTCGTCGTTGCACAGTTATCGGCGTGTCTCTATTCTCTGATATGCTCCACTTTCAGATATATTTTTCATTTCAGTTTCAAAGAGTTGCTATTTGTTTGAAAATTGTCAAAGAGCTTTGTGATGGGGCTCCGTAGGGTCCTTTGACGAGGATCTTTGGATATCTAATGCTGGAAACAATAGATACTATTAATATTTGTAGATCATTTTGATAAGCTAAGAACAAAGAGTTGCTATTCACCCTTGTTTTGAAGGAAAGCCTGAACTCGGAACTGAAACAGTAGGTTCAAATTTATTACCTTTCTCCACAAGTCCAATCTGTTCTCTAATCCATCTAACTTGAAAATTCTTCAAATTCACGCAAGGGGTTGCTTGACCAAGTGCCCTAGTTTAACACATTCTCTAGGGATGTAAATTAAGTAAATAAAATACTATTGATGATCATCGAACAAAAACAAAGCTCCAGATACTTAAAGAAAAACATTGTGTCACTTACATTGCACCAGTATTGATTGAAATGATAATGTTGAAAATAGTTCCACCATCATAGCCTTTCTCAATGATGAGTTTAGAACCATACCACATGGCAAGTGCATAGGTGGAAAATATAATCAACAAAAGTATTCCCATTCCAAACCCTGAAGCCAGCCCTTGTTCAACAGTTGTAATATAAGATATTCTTAACTTGTTATTATACTTTTCTATTACTTTTTTCTCACTGGTGAAAGAGGCAACCTAGTTAAAAATCAGGATGTCATGGAATATGCCTAAATACCAAAAACAATGCATAAAGTATCTATAAGTAAGTTTCCCACCTGCTATCCCAATCTGAGTAATTTTTTGCAGAAAAATATTTTCTATGGTCATTGTTATCCAATAGTATTGGTAATCACCATTCAAAACTGGATATATCTGGACACTTGATGAAAATATACATTCCACTTTTATACTTGAATCCTTGGGGTTTAGTCATGTATAATGCTAGGACGTTTCCTGTGTATTATTCGTTTTGTCTCTGGTAGGGTCTTCACATGGTTGTTCTTGAAAAGCAGTTGTGAGTTAAGAGAGAACAATTTTAAAATCCTTCAACTTCTTATCTTCAGATAAGTCTACCATTGAGTCTCCTGTATACTATTAGACCAATGAAATCGTAGGCCTTTCAATGGAACCTGTGACAGTTAAGAAGCTAAAGAGCTTCTTCTCAACAAAAGAAAATTTCTATAGCTTGTATCCCATCAGACACTTAATGGATCAAGCTTTATTGCATGGTTCAACCTTGAAATAGTATTTATGATCCAATGATTACATTTTTTAAGAGATGGGTATTTATTTCACTGACACTCAGGAATATTAACTTGAAATGGATGCTAGGATAGAATTTGACATTATGGATGACTAGAAGTTTGATGCGTATAGTATGGCCTATAAAGAAGCCAACAAAAAAATGTCAACTCATTTTAAGAAAGAAAACATATTATTGTGACTTTTCTTGTTCACTTGTAGATTTAATGGATTACGTATTTTCTACAAAATGAAATTTAGGAATATCTGCCTCTGCCCTTCTGTTCGCTCACGTAACAGGAAAAAGGTGGTGGTGTATCATATCATATTTATTCATTATTACCAATGCCTGAGGTGTAGTGTATGCAATACGCAACTGGACGGAAAGAATAAACTAAAGACCGGTAACGCACGTAAATTTAAAAAGTCAACTTCAAACCAAATTATATAAAAATTACCTCCTAAAAATGTCTTATTTCAAGATGATTTTTGGCGAAGTGATTATTGAAAAAAGAGGATTTAAAAATAACAAGAGAACGAACTTCGATGTAAATCGAGAAAGTTATTACAATTTTGTATTTCTTAAAAGATTAATTGTCATTTGAATATTATGAATTGATGATAAAGTAGGTACTCAGAGAGGTAAGAATATAATTATAAATTACAAGCTTGTGTATAAAATTTCTGTTTAATATAGTGCACCGAGTTTTTTTAATAAATATTAATTGTTGATACAATTAGTAAGTCTTTGATATTTCTAAAACACTGACTTAAAAATCTTACTGACTTTTGAAATAGTTAATTTATTGTTTTTATTTATGTGTGAATTTCGTGTATATTTCACATCTTAATCACGAGAACGAGAAGTAAATGGTGAGGATAGTAAATGCCTTAAAAGCCACAAGACATACAATTTAATAAGTGTGTTGATTCATTTCGGGTACAACCGTAAAATAACATCTATAAAAGAATTTAAAAAATTTCAAAAAAGAAATTTAAAAAAAAAATAAAAAAAATCACAAATGACGTCTTTAACATCCTTTGATCAAAATTTGACGGCAAAAATCAAATTGAATCATTTTTAAAAAAATTAGAACCAAATTGAGATAAAAAAAAATTTAAAAACTAATTTGACACCTCTTGATAAATAAAATTCTTCATAGAATGATAAAAAAAGTAATTTAACCAAATATTATTAAAATAAAGATCTGATAGTTGAAAGTAAAAAATTAATTGTTAAAAGAGATAATTTTAATCTTATGTACTCAAAATTAATTATAAGTTACAAAAATCAACTCTGATTACTTGCACAAGGTGGTTGGTTTGAAGAAAAAAATAGGCTAAAGGGCACAAAGAACTAATAAGTGGGGAATTTTGTATTATTTTTTGTACAGTTTTTTAAAATTTATTAATCAATCTTTTTTATCGTCCAGATGGATATATGTACCACCGAATTTAATTATAAGTTACAAAAATCAGTCCTTATTGCTTGCAGTAGGTGGCTGACTTGAAATAAAAAATAGGCCAAACTACCAGATAGGCAAACAAATGGAGAATAATAAATAAATAAGTGGATAGTTGTATATTACTTTTTGTACAATATTTTAAAATTTATTAATCATTCTTTTTGGGATGTACCTCTTATGTACTCGAATTCTATGATAAATTACAAAAATCAACCCTTATTGCATACTGGCGGGCTTGAAAAATAAAATAGATCAAACCAGATAGGCAAATAAATGGGGAATAATAAATAAATAAGTGAAGAACTGCGTATTACTTTTCATATAATATTTTAAAATTTATTATTCAATCTTTTTGGGACGTACTTCTTATGTAACAGAATTTTATGATAAATTACAAAAATCAACCCTTATTGCTTGCACTAGTGGATGACTTGAAACAAAAAAAAAGGTCAAACAGATAGGCAAATAAATGGAGAATAATGAATAAATAAGTGGAGAGCTGCCTATTATTTTTCGTACAATATTTTAAAAATTTTTAATTAATTTTTGGATGTACCTCTTATGTACCCGAGTTTTATGATAAATTACAAAAATCAACCATTATCGCGTGCACCATGTGGCTGGTTGAAAACAAAAATATGCTAAGTCAGATAGACAAATAAATGGGGAAAATTAAATAAATATGTCGAGAGCTGCGTATTACTTTTCGTACAATATTTTAAAATTTATTAATCAATCTTGCTGGGATGTACCTCTTATGTACATGAATTTTATGATAAATTACAAAAATTAACCCTTATTGCGTGCACTAGTAGGCTGACTTGTAAAATAAATAAGTTAAACCAGATAGGCAAATAAATGGAGAATAATAAATAGATATGTGGAGAGCAGTGTATTATTTTTTTTATAATATTTTAAAATTTATTAATCAATCTTTGTGGGATATACATTTTATGTACCCGAATTTAATGATAAATTACAAAAATCATCCCTTATTGCTTGCACTAGGTGGCTGACTTGAAAAAAGAAATGGACCAAACCAGATAGACAAATAATTGGGGAATAATAAATAAGTGGAGAGTTGCGTATTATTTTTCGTACAATATTTTAAAATTTATTAATCAATCTTTTTGGGTTGTACCTCTTATATACCCGAATTTTATGATAAATTATACATATCAACCCTTATTGCTTGCACTTGGTGGCTGACTTGAAGAAAAAAATAAGCCAAACCAGATAAGCAGATAAAAGGGGAATAATAAATAAATAAATGGAAAGCTGCGTATTACTTCTGGTACAATATTTTAAAATTTATTAATCAATCTTTTTGGATGTACCTCTTATATACCTGAATTTTATGATAAATTTAAAAAATCAACCCCCTTATTGCTTGTACTAGGTGGCTGACATGAAAAAAAAATAGGTCAAACCATATAGGCTAACAAATGGAAAATAATAAATAAATAAGTGGAGAGCCCCGTATTACTTTTCGTACAATATTTTAAAATTTATTAATCAATCTTTTTGGGATGTACATCTTGTGTACCCCAAATTTTATTATAACTTTCAACAAAATTAATCTTATTGCTTGCAGTAAGTTGAAGAAAAAAAAAAGTTAAACCAGATAGGCAAATAAGTTAGGCATAATGTACAAATAAGTGGCAAGCATTGTATCACTTTGGTACAATTTTTTAAAATTTACTAATAAATTTTATAATTCATATGAGTTATGGTTACAGTTATGAGAACTTTTGGTTAGATATATATGACATTAGTCTTATACATATAAAGTATTTGACATTACTTTTATCTCAAAAAAATATAATAATATTATAAATCTTTATTATTATATAATGTTTAATTTTGTCTATTTATCTAATATAAAACTTTTAACTCATACTTTAACTATTCTCAATCCGTGACGTGGGATTTATAAAGAAAGAGACCATATCTATTTGTTGTTAGTGATGATCTGAAAGTGATACCGATGACATCTATACCTCTAGCATTTCGTATCTGGAACGACATGAGAATGTCAGATTGAATGATTTGGAGGAACATTTTGTTCAAGTTAGGAAGTCTCATGAGGTAATATTCACAATCCACTAGAATCTTGTTCAACCACAATATTGATGGTTTTAGTTAATTTGATCAAATAATTGGCTCAGCAAAGAAATATTAGTAAATTTACTTTATATATTTTAAAATATTATAATTTATGGAAAAAAATTAATAGTGAGGTAATTAGAATGGATAAACTTTAGATGTTAATTTGAACAGATGAGCAAATGGTTGCTATACTACAATTAAAATAAAGTATTTAGTTAAAACCTAAAATATAGATAGTAAATGAACTCGGGAAATATACATTAAAATAAAATTTAATGTTAAAAACTTGAAAGATAGATAAAATTAGCGGTAAGTGAACTGGGGAAACATAAATTAACACACATAAATATTAATATAGTCAATATTTAATTAGTGTCAAACTTCAACAGGTCACCTTATCACTTATAATCTCACACTTTACATGACATGGAATAGAGGAATGTATTCCATCATCAACTAGTGGAAACACTATTTTTTATTTTTTATTTTTAACGCACAAACATAACAAACACAGATACATATTCATCTTCATCTATTATGCCTTCAATCTCTTATTCATCATTACAATATTGGAGTCTGGCAATTCAGATTCAACCTACACATTACAAAATCAATAATTTTACTTTTATAACAGTAATTAAGAAAATAAAAATTCTAAATTTAATAATAGAAGGAGTAAAAGTAGCTTAAGGGCTAATATGATTTTATACACGACTCTCAACTAAATCATCACAAAGAAATATCCCCTTACATAGATATCAATAAAACATTAAAATGACACTAATATAAATTCCTTACGATCAGGCGTAATAATCGTCACCTGCAAGTGGTATAAAGCGCATAATTCATAGTATAACTCACCATAAAAAAACGTCTATTCATTATTTTCATATAAGTATATGTATTAAAAATATTTATTTAATTACGGATTTTATGATTATTTTTGTCTTCACTTATTTCGCCCACCAAAGGTGATTCTAGTGAATTTCAAAAATATGTTTTTATATTTATTTATATTATGTATATTTAGACGTTTTTTAAATATAATAATTTCTATTATTAAACAAAGATTAAGACGTAAAAGTATATGTGTACCTTTAAACATCTTGCACACAGCAGAATTAAGATCACTTTCCTCGTGGGGTGTATCATATTCTGAATAATACCACAAATGTTTCACAATCACAAGCGTAGAGATTTTATTCTTTATTTGGAATGTCATTTGTGATGTAGTTCGTATGAACGTTCTAAACGAAGTTATTACTTAAAGTTTTGTACTTAAGACAAAACAAATGAAACTCTAAATGGATTCATTTCTTTTTCAATTTTTCATGTCAAATAATAAAATAATTAAAGGTAAAAGAAAAAAATAAATAAATTAGAATTGATAATACCATTTAAATTCCAAAATCTAAAATTAAAGTCAAATCTATATATTACAAGAAAATCTGTAAATAGTGACCAATTTTAATGACCAATAATGATTAGTAATTATGGTAACCAATTTAGATACTAATTTATAAAACAAAAAAGTTATTGGTTACTAAAATAGTCATTATTATGACTAAAAAATTACAATTGGTCACTAAGTTGGTTTTTAAAATTAACTACCATAGTCTTGGCTACCAAAGGAAATTGATCACTAAAAATTAGCTACCTAAGTTTCAGCTACTAAAATGATCAATTATAATTTTTTATTTATAATAGTGACTATTTTAATAACAAATAATTTTTAATTTTATAAATTGGTGTCTAAACTGATGAGTATAATGATTAGTTATTTTTTATTTCTAGAATTGGTTTCTAATCGACAATTTTCTTGTAGTATAATCTACATAAGTGTCCATAGATCGAACCATAATTATATGTAATGATTATAAATAGGTAGTTTCGTTAAGGCATTAAATTGTCCAAAATACAAAATTATTGCATGAAAGTGATAAATAATATTGAAACCAAAATTCTACCAAAAGGTTGTTCATCGATAATAAGAAATATGAAAATCTAATAAAACTCCTATATGATTTTAATTACTATTTTTATTTTTACTATATTTGTGTGAACAAAATCACTACAGGATGATAAATAAAATGTAAATTTTCAAAAAGTATATTTTTTAGAATTATTGTCATAATTTATTCTTGAAAAAAATATGAAAAAACTCATAAAGACAAAAACATGGTGTCAAAAATCAGAATTTGAATATGAATATCGGTTACCTGTAAGAGAGGAGTTAATATCATATAACGTCCGTCTCTGCTTCCACGTACTTTTATTCAAAATAGAAAAGTGTGTGGGGAAGAAAAACCAGTAAAATAATAGGTATCAATCCATTTTAGTTTTAGACCCAAGAAGATCATGTGTCACAAATCTCATCCCAAACACATAAATATTAAATGTTAGAAGTTCAATTTTAAATGCATGAATATCAGTGTATGAATAACTCTGATAATTTTAAATGTTACAAGTTCACCTTTTCAGACATTCATGGCTCTTTAACACTTATAATATCATTATAATATCTCACTCTCTCATAGTATATAATAGAGGAATGTATTTCATCAACAATTTGATGGAACCACACAACTTTTTTATTTTTAACACAAAAACATGCATAGGAAAACAGAGAAAGATTCATCTTCATCTCTTTATGCCTTCAATCTCCTCTTTGTTACTGCAATATTGGAGTCGGCAACTAAGACTCCCTATACAAATTATAAAAACAACTATTTTATTTTTGTAACTGTAATTAAGAAAAAGAATTCTAAATTTAGTTATAGAAGCAATAAAGTAGAATAATGGAGAATATGATCTATACATAACTCTCATAACTAAAACATCACAAAGAAATATCCACTTAACTATGTATCAATAAAACATAAAATGGCAGTAATATAAAGTTGCTTACTTAATCAGACTAATAATCATGCTATGCTGTTTTAAACTGCTCTTAATCATCACCTGCAAGTGGTATATAAAGCGCATAATTGATAGTATAAATCACCATAAAAAAATTAACAATTTGACAATGCATTAGTTAATATTCGATATACCATGTTCACTATCTCCGTCGGTGTGTGAACTTGAACTTGAATTGCTGGAATGACCAAGGGCCTAGTCAAAACAAAAGAATATATACAAGTTATTTTCAAGCATAATGCAAATCAAAACATCACGCTAAAAATAATGTTCTTATAATTCAAAACATGAATAGCTAGTCTTGTTTATGGCTTTGTTATTTAACTCCGCTTCGTGAATGAATTGAATTATATTTTTCCAAGGAAAAAGGATAATAGAGTACTTATAAATTCTTCTGAAAGAAAATGTCTAATGAAAATGATAAATCCAATTCTGCACACCACTCTATATAAGAAGAATGTCACAAATTAGCATAGCTCCTCCTGTACTCCTAATTCTACCATTCTGTATTGAAGAAAGATTATAAGATGTAAAAGTATCCGTACCACTTTTCCATAAGTTTTTTCCACAGCAGAATAATACCACTTTGTGGAATCATCTATTTTGTTGAATGCACAGAAAGTTTTCATGGAGCTGCAGTTGATGACGTGGACTTCGTCCAAGGATGGAAAACTCAAAGTAAAATTTCCAGGGTAAAAGCACCTTAGTTCATCTAATTTTTCAAGATACAAAACCTGCAGCTGCTCAAATACTATTTCTTCATCCTTACATGATTCTTCTCCCTCCTCATCAGATACTAACTCTTCAATTGATTTACATTTTTTTGAGTTGACCCAAACTTTAAGCTGTTGAAGATGTGAATAAATATAACATGTTATCACAACTTTCAATTTTTAAATATGTCAGATTGGAGAAAAACACTGTGCTTGCTACCAAGTTTTTTAAACTTGAGCAGCTAATGACTTTAAAGATTTCTAGATTTCTAACAAAGGGCTCAGTCCAAGAGTTTTCTAACCCAATGGAAATCAATTCTCCAAGTGATTCCAAGTGTAACTCTTTCAGCCGTAAGAGGAGTTCACTGTAATCAACATTATTAGAACTTTGACGGCAGAAGATCCCCTTCAAGGAACCAGCATACACCTCAAGCTTCTCTACATTTGGCACCATTGGCAGAAATTTTAGAAATACACTGGACTCCATGAAAGTGGTTTTCCTGAAATTCTGCATCCACAATCATCTTCATTTCATTTTCACCCATTGCCAGATGCTGTAAGTTGGGTGTAAGTAGCTACAAATAGAAAACAATTACGAAGTAAGAACAGGTTAGGACAGTCATAGATTCAGCTCTCCACATAAAATTGAAATTGTGTGAATTTCATGCTCAAAGAAGCCTGATAATTGATGAAAACTAAATATTTCAATATAAAATAAAAAGAGGTGTGAACAAGTTAATTTAACAAGGCCAGGTATGTGACTTGGAAAAAATGGCCAAACCTCAAATGTTGGTGTTGCATCATTACGCTTAAAGTTAGGCAAATCCCATAGTGTCAATGTCGTCAGACCGGGAAACGTAAACTTAGGATTTGTTCCTTGTGGATCAGATGGATTAGCCTCTGCAACAATTGCCATCAATACCTCACAGTTTTCCACATATAGAATTTGAAGTTCCTCAAAATCTCTGACTATTGATGGGGGAAACACACTAGTAAGGCATTTACAATTGCTAACATATATTTCTTGTAGAAATTGCATGGACAGAATCCCATGAGGATCTTCATTCCAAATCCTTTCCAGATTTGGCAGCTCCGACAAAAACAATTTCTTTAGAGGAAAAGTAATTAATGTGTCTTGTGTTTTGCATTTGACATCAAATATGGTTTTGACAGAATCACAGTTTCGAACATCCAAGATTTCCAATTTAGGTAATAAAGGAAGCAAAGTGAAGGGGAGTTCATCTGATAAAAATTGGCGCCCCGTCCACAATCAATGTCTTCAAGTATCCGAAGCAAAAGTCTGGTATCAGCAGTGAAACACGCCATATCTCTTGTAGGTCTTCCCCATCTCTGAACTCAAGATAAGAATTCCGTAATGCATTCTTTCAATATCACCACATGCAAATGGATAAATAAAATTTAGATTAATCTTTTATAAGGATTAAATTAGTTTTGCAAGAAGCCACCACCAACAACTAATTATTCAGAAATGTAGACATCAATATCAATAGTTTTTCTTTTCACAAATTCTATTTGGAGACTTTGAAAACAAGGTAAAATTTAACATGGATTTAAAATTCACTTTAATTTTCGTAAAGTTGAAAATTATGGATATCCAAATTAATCTTAATCATAAATAAAAAAATTATAATTGGTTTGTAAAATAATATCTAAATTCATCTTTAATATTAACCGGTATAAATTAGTCTCTAATTTAATCCAATGAAATATATTTTGTTTTCCTTATTTAAAGAGAATACAAGTACATTTAAGAAGACATTAAGATAGAGGAGTGCAAGTTTGTATAATTATACAATTTAATTTTTGTTTACAAAAGTATTTTAATTTTTTTATTTTTTTATAGTTTTATTAGAATTTTAATCAACATGTTATGTTTAGATAAAATGTGAACGACAAGTGTTATTATATATAGTGTCATTCATTAAAAATAAAATATGTAAATATCTGTTTAAAAACTAAAAATCATCCGTGTTATTTTTTTATTATAAGCACAAAAATCATAACAAATGTTGAATCCAGAAGTATTAAGCACGTACCCATCTGAGAAATTTGTTCCGCATGGTAAAGTGGAGATCAGTTTCCAATGGAAAGGGTGTAAGAAATCAAGTATAACCTGTGATAACTTGTCTGTTTCTATCGCTCCTGGACATAAAGTTAGCATCTTGCCACAATTTCTTACTGAATGTTCCTCCAATGACGGGAAACATAAACTCCCTCTATAGAACCATCTCAGATTTTCTAAATATGCAATATCCAAACAATTAAGCTGCGGAAATATTATCTTGTCATCATCGTCTGCTTCATCCTCCTCCTTAAACACTATCTCTTCAATTGATTTACACTGTTGTATCACCATTGTTTTCAGTTGAAGCAAACTTTTGGCTGTTAAGGATGTGAACAGATATGAGAGACAATCACATCTTTCTACTTTCAAATATGTCAGATTGGAGAAAGATACTTTGCAAGCTACCATGTGTTGTAAACTTGAACAACGAATGACTTCGAAGGTTTCTAGAGTTCTGACAAAGGAATCAGTCCAAGAGTTCTCTAACCCTATGGAAACCAACTCCCCAAAGTTCTCTAATCGTAATTCTTTCGGTTGTATTAGAAGTCCACTATAATCCACATTATTAGGAATTTGAGAACAGAAGATCTCCTTTAAGGAACCATCACACATCACAAGTTTCTCTATATCGGGCACCTGTTTTAGAATTTCATACATACATACATCCGTGTCACTGTCACTACGAAAGCAGAGAACAAGAACTTTTATGTTGTGCAAGAGGTTTCTCTGAAATTCTCCTCGTAAAATCATCTCCACTCCATTTATTCCCAGCGACAGGCACTGCAGTAACCAACAAAAAACACAAGTCATATAAACTTTGCAATCTAATTAATTAATTATGTATTCATTTGCAGACACCGATTCAGATTACGAAACAAGGAGAAAGTGATAAAACAATAATACCTTTTCGGTAGCGACTCGATCCTCGGTGTGTGATTCTAGATGCGAATAAACATCAGACTTGAATGAACAGGAGTAAAAATGATTGAACCTGGGCAAACCTTGTAATATCAATGATCTCACACAGAGACAGAGAAACGTAGCCTCTACACTTGGATCTGTATTATCCTCTGCAACAACAGTCATCAATCTCTTACACTCTTTCACACTTAAAATTTTAAGTTCCACGAGATTTTTGCTACCGATGCCGGAAACACGCTTTTAAGGCTGTTACAATTATTAACAAACAATTCTTGTAGATTGTACATGCTTAAAATTCCATGAGGATCTTCATTCCAAACATTCTTCAGATTTGGTAGTTCCGATAAAGCCAATTTCTTCAGAAGAAAAGTCACTGTGTCTTGTGCACATCTTAGATCAAATATGGCTTTCACATAATCACAGTTTTGAACTAGCAATATTTCCAATTTAGGTAGTGAAGAGAGTAAATGGAAGGGTAGCACTGCATCTGATAAAAACTGACAATTGTACACAATCAATGTGACTAATTCACTGAAACACAATTCGGGGATATACACCAAGTCATGCCATATCTTTTGTAGTTTTGGACTTCTTTGCAGTTGAAGTATCTCAAACTCTGAAATCTACTCGTGCAAAAGAATAAATAAAAATATTAAATTAAATATGAGATATTCACTAATTTTATTAATAAGTAATTTTCAGTAAAAAACCTCAGTTTGATTATATATTATCTGAAGGAGTGGACCGTCTAATTCAATTTCACAATAAGCCGAAATGAGCATTCATTATATATTATTAAATTATTTTATCTCAACCGAATTTACTTGACTTTATGTGATTTTATGTAATCAAGTTAAGAATTTAGATTTGTAATGTTATGTGGTTATAGTAACATAAAAGATTGGTTCAACCGTTACCGTGGTCTTGAGTTAAAATGTTTTCTTTAAAAAAAAAATTACTTTATAAATATGAAATTTATTATTTATGATTATTTTAAACAAAATTTTTTTCCTTTCATTATATAAATATATATATATATATATATATATATATATATATATATATATATATATATATATATATATATATATATATAAAGTTGAGATTTTCAATGTGCGAGCCTCGGTAAATAAGATAATTCTATCTTCAACCATGAATAGAATTTAAATGATTGTGATTTATTAAAAAAAAATTTAACACATTTTAAAATATCAAATGTGTATGGCGACATGTTTGAGAAATGTGTATATTAAAAAAACATTTTAATATATTTTAAAGACATATAAGGCGACATCACAAATATTTTAACAGAAAATCCAAATTCCTCGATTGCATTTTATCAAAAACATTTCTCAAAATTTGTATACTAAACTATTGATCAACATTAAAAGTTATATATCGCTTGTCACATAGACATGAATGATATATAGGTTGACTTATTAACTAATGACATTATTTTAAAAATAAATTTAACAAGTTACCTGGTCTCAATTTGGAAGTTATTAAATGTAGAACGAAGAATCATCGTTAAAAAAATGTTTAATGTGATGATTGCTAGCAAATAGAATCTACATCTTTCTTCATATTGATGTTCCGTGGCGGTGTAATACAAGAAAAATCATAACAATTCTCAACAACATAACAAGAAAATATTAAACACGTACCTCACTGAGAAATGTCTTCCGCATAATAGAATTGATATCACTTTTTAATGGAATATTTTCTTCGAAATCAATTGTAACACGAGACAACTTGTGTACTTCTACCGTACCTGTACATAAAGTTATCAGCTGGTAGCAATCTTTTACTGAAAATTCTTGTAAGGATGGAAAACTTAAATTCCCTCTGTAGAATCTTCTCAGATTTTCTAAACGTACAAAATTCAAACTATTGAGCTGTGGAAATATTATCTCATCCTCATCTGATTCGTCTTCCTTTGACACTATCTCTTCAATGGAAAATGATATACTGACTACTTTATTTGACTACTCCTTTTGCTGCTTGAGTTGGCATCCAAGGTGGTTATAATGTTTAAAATTTTGATTTAATTTTTTTTATCCACGCTGGAGAGAGAGAAAGGAGAAAAAAGAAAAAAGCAGTAGGGTTTCAGAAACCTAATTTTTATTCATTTTCGCTACTACCTTCTCTCCTTTGTTTCTGCATCTATTCTACTATCGAAAAAAACAACAATCTATAATTTCGACCCAACATAAAAGGTCAATGCTCTCGGTGCCTTCTCGAAAGTGGCCTTTTGTGCCCTTTATGATTCATTGTTGTTGCTCGAATCAAGGTTGGTTCATCTCAACTGTTCTAGTTTTCGCAATCATTTTCTCACTGCAAGGAAAAAGAAAATCCCTTTGGATTCCTAGTAAGTATCTTTTCATTCTCTTTGATTCTTGCCTTTTTGGATTTGGATTCACCGCTTTGAAGGTGGTTCGGTTTGATTTTGGGAGGGAAAACTGAATGGACATAGTGATATTCTTTAATCCTGAGTTGAGGTTGTTGTTTGATTCTTGATTTTTATTTGTTTAAATTGCTCAGAAAATTATATAATTAATTTGATGTTGATGCATTTGATTAATTACTCAATCAACAAAATAAAATTTGGTTTGCTATGTTTTTTAGGGTTCATCCTTCCCATATTGAATATATTTAATGATTAGTTTGTTTGTTCACTGGTTAGTTGTTATTGTCTAAAATGTGTGATGTATTGTTTTAGATTGACATTGATAATGTATAAGTGTTTGTTTTAATGATTATATAATCCATTGGCTTTTGCAAGAATTATGTAGGTGGAGTGGATATTTTCTATAAATTTAGAACTTGACCAATATTAGGGTAGAAACAATGTGCATTGGTGCACTTCTTGCCTATTAAAACTTGGAAATTTGGAAAGTCAACCAGTACATTTGGTGTGGAATGAGAGAGAGAGAGAGAGGGGAATGACTTCACATTTGCATGCACCACATGAAAATTGTATCTCGTACACCAAAATAAGATGTTCAAACCTGTAAGGTCATAAATGTTGTTAAAGGAAAAATATAATACATCTTGTTATAGTTGGATCAAGAGTTGAAATTGTTGTTCTTATGATTCCAAATTTGCTTAAATTTATGGTTTCAGAATGCTCTTCCCCAGGGATATGTTTGACAAGTTGTGTCATTTTATTTGGAGATCAGTCAAGCCAGTTAATTAGTTTGAGTTCATAACGAGTTAAATCTAATTACATTGGTGGTTCATAACATGTACGTGTAACTTCGAGTGTAAAAAAAGATTAACTTTCCAAGTTATTGTAAACTTGGACAAAAGTACTTCCTAGCTCTGCACTTATTTGCACATGGGTCACCAGATATGTTTGATAAGTTTTGTGTCATTTTATTTGGATATCAGTCAAACCAGTTAATTAGTTTGGGTTCATAACCAGTTAAATCAAATTACATTGGTGGTTAGGTATTGTAAACTTGTACAAAAAGTCTTTCGCAACTCTCCACTTATTTGCACATGGGTCACCCAATATGTTTGACAGGTTCTGAGTCATTATTTGGAGACCAGTCAAGCCAGATAATTAGTTTGGGTTCATAACCAATTAAATGTAATTACATTGGTGGTCCATAACAAGTACATGTAACTCCGTGTGTACAAAAAATATTAATTTTCCAAGTTTTGGTATATTTGTTTTGTAGTTCTGCACTTATTTTCACAAAGGTCACCAAATAAGTTTGACAAATTTTGTGTTATCTTTATTTTTGGAGACTAGTCAAGCTAGTTAATTGGTTAGGGTTCATAACAAGTTAAATGTAACTACATTAGTGGTCTATAAAAGGTATATGTAACTTTGTGTATACCAAAAAGATTAATTTTCCAAGTTCCGGTAGACTTGTTCAAAAAGTCCTTCCTAGCTTCTTACTTATTTGCATATGGATCACCAGATATGTTTGATAGGTTTTGTGTCATTTTGTATAGAAACCAATCAAACCAGTTAATTAATTTGTGTTCATAACCAGTTAAATGTTTACATTAGTGATTCATAAAAGATACATGTAACTATGTATGTACAAAAAAATTAATTTTCCAAGTTCTGGTATATTTGTGCAAAAGTACTTAATAACTCCCCACTTATTTACACATAGGTCACCAGATATGTTTGACAAGTTTTTTGTCATTTTTTTTTTGGAGATCAGTCAAGCTAATTAATTGGTTTGGGTTCATAACAAGTTAAATGTAACTACATTGGTGGTCCATAACTATACACAAAAAAGATTGATTTTTTAAGTTTTGATAGACTTGTAAAAAAATCATTCCTAACTATGCACTTATTTGCACATGGGTCACGTAAAACTCAGTTTGGATATAAAATTCATTTACTTAACCTGTTTGATTACTGTTTACTTATAAAATATAGTCATATACAGTCTCAGTCTGAAACCAAGTTTCTATAAATCAAAACCCAGGTTCCTTTGCAAACTTAGTTTGAAAAGTGAAAACTGCTCCAAAATTAAGTTTGCCAACCTTAATCCAAAGAGTATCTAAGTGTTTGGTAACCATAGTATTTCCCTACATAAAAGGCACCCACTCACCACTACAGCTCTAGCAGATGTCGTGAAACAAGATTCCTTCTATTAAAGAAGGATGGGAAATTGTTAAAGAAGATGATTAAGGTTCCCATCTTCCCAAAACTTCACTTTGTGTTGCTTCTGAACTTCCTTTACACTCGAGTAAAAATACAACGACGAATTCAACATGTTCATCCAATAAGGCAAATTCCTCCTTATCCAAAGAATCTTCAATCTGGGAAGGGTGAACCCTAAAATATATAGCAAACCAAAATTATTTTCATCCAATAAGGCAAATTCCTCCTTATCCAAAGAATCTTCAATCTGGGAAGGGTGAACCCTAAAATATATAGCAAACCAAAATTATTTTATTCGTTGAGTAATTAATCAAATGTATCAACATCAATATAATTATACAATTTCCTCAGCAATTTAAACAAACAAAAATCAAGAATCAGACAAGAACCCCAAACTTTAATCAATCCAGGAATTAAACAATATCACTATATCCGGCAGTAAATCCAAATTAAAAAATACATGAATCAAAGAGAATGAGAGAATACTTACTAGGAATCCAAGTTTTTGTTTCTTTTCCCTTACAGTGGAGATGAACCAGCCATTGAATAGAACAACAATAATCATGGAGATGAATCACAAAGGACACAAAAGGTCACTTTCGAGACAGGGACAAAGAGCATTGGCTTTTTATTTTGGGTCAAAATTATAAATTATTGTTTTTCAAGCAAAGAATAGATGCAAAAACAAAGGAGAGAAGGTAACAGCAAAAATGAAAATTAGGAGAGAAGGTAGTAGTGAAAATGAAAATTAAGTTTCTGAAACCCACTGCTTCTTTCTTTTTCCTCCTTTCCCTCTCTCGCCAGCGTGGATAAACAAAATTTAAATCAAAATTTTAAACATTATGACCACCTTGGATGCCAACTCAGGGAGTAAAAAAAGTAGTCAAATAAAGTAGTGAGTATATCATCTTCCCTCTTCAATTGATTCACACCCTTTTATTTCCATTATTTTCAGTTGATCCAAACTTTTGGCCGCTGAGGATGTAAACAAATATCGTAGGTTATTACAACTTTCTACGTCTAAATATGTCAAATTGGAAAAAGAGACTCTGCATGCTACAATGGAAATGAGATTTCCGAGGGACTCTTTGAACAAACCATAACGCACTACAAGCTTCTCTATATTGGGCACCTGTTCTAGAATTTCATGTCGTAATACATCCCAATGTAAAAGCTTAAGAACTTTTAAGTTGTATAGGAGATTTCTCTGAAATTCTCCACGTAAAACCATCTCCACACCTTCTTTTCCCAGTGATAGACACTGTAATAACCGAGCAAAAGCACACGCAAAAACAGTCAGGGCAAGTAGAGATCAAGCTATTTTGTACACAATGAAATAAACGACCTTTCATGATGGTAGAGGATTGTTTATAAATGTTAGAGTACCAGTCCTTTATATTCCGACTGTCAACAATGATATAAAACAAAAAAGAAATGGGGAGGTTAATAGACAACGAAGATAGAGCACTCATAAGTGATATTTTCATATTTTAGTTTTCAAAACATTTAGTACTATATATTCATATTGAACACAGATAACAAGTGGTAAAAGAGTATCTCGTACCTTTTCAATGTAAACTTGATTCTCGGTATGTGATTCTAGATGTGAAAAATTGTCCCCTTGCAGTGGTAAAAGTACGTGAGTTTGGGCAAACCCTCGAGTAGCACTTCCCTAATAGGGGAACATGGGAGTTCTTGATTTGTTCCGTTTAGATTAGTATTATCCTCTGCAACAATAGTCATCAATCCCTCACAGTTCTTCACCCGTAGTTCTTCAAGTTCAGCAATATCTTTTGCTATTGATGCTGGAAACACACTTGTAAGGTTTTCACAATCCTCAACATATACTGCTCGTAAATGATACATACTTAGAATTCTACGAGGATCTTCATTCCAAACATTTTTCAGATTTGGCAGCTTGGGTATAATCAATTTCTTCAGAGAAAAAGGGAGGATTTGTCCCATAGATGTCACATCTCTACCTTGTGTTGTATATTTGACATCAAAAATGACTTTGACAGAATCACAATTTTGAACTTTCAACGTTGTCAAATTAGTAAAGAAAGGAAGTAAACTGAATGATAAGAGTACATCTGATGAAAAATGGCAACCATCCAGCGTCAGAGATTCTAAGAGACCGAAGCCGGAGTTTGGGATGGGTTGTGAGCCAATACATAACTCTTGTATATCTCTCTCACTCAAATTTGATGTGCTCTCCTGCAAAAGAAATCAGATTTAGAATTACATTTTCGTCACATTCAAATTTGTTAGAACGGTTTCGGAATATTTCCATCTTTTGATATAATAATAATAATAATAATAATAATAATAATAATAATAATAATAATAATAATAATAATAATAATAATAATAATAATAAAGGTCGAATATATTTTTGTTCCTTCAACCTTTAGTGAAGATTGAAACCAGTCCCTTTTGGAAATTTAAACCAATATAATCTCTTAACTCTGTAAATGCGTGAATTTAGTCATTTTAACCAAATTTTATAAGTTTATTTGATGTTTAAAACACATTTCATTATAGTATATTAGTTTGTTTATATCATTTGACACATTTTTATTTCAATGTTAGCTCAACAAACGCGTTTTGAAACATCAAATAAACTTATAAAAATTTGATTTAAAGAATTAAATCCACACATTTTCAAAGATAAGAGACTAAATAGGTTAAGTTTTCAAGAACGAATAATTCCAATTTCATTAAAAGTTAAAAGATCAAACACATATTTAACCTTAATAATAATAGTAAAATTATGTTTGTTATATAAAAAACACTTAATATATTGTTGGTTAAATATATATTGAAAATATGTTTTACTTGATGTTCCTAAAGTACAATAATAAAATAGGTATATATTTAATTTGTAAATAAAACAGAAATTTGAATTTTAATTCAGAGAAAAGTACATATTCAATTCCAAAATAAAATAAAAAATAGAACACACAAAATTAAGCGTACAAATAGTAACATATATGGTACAGATTAAGATGACAAAAGTTCTTGATCAATTAACATGTAACTATACGAAGGAAATGAAGGAATAATTCCATTGCAACTTGCAAGATGTGATGATAAGAATTGCACCGGAAACTGTTAAAATGGTTGATGTTTATCTCTTCCCTCTAACTTTTCCATTGTTACAAAATGAACCGAGTAAATTTTGCCATTGATTTTTCCTATTTTTCTTCCTTTTTTTTTTTTCTTTTTTTTTTTTTTTAATTTTTATGATTCGCACACTCAAACTCTCTTACACCTTTGATGTCCTTAGAGGCAAAGCTGTGAGAATGACCTGTTGTTTGGGGCAGTGGATAGAGTAATTGAGGCGTGGCAATTCTTCTAGCGTCAATGAGATAAGACGACCTAAGACAAGGTCTTGTGTTGTTCCTTCTCCTTCCTCATCCGTTCCATCCATCTTAAATATTTCTGACAATTCCTTACACTCTGTAACCTCAAGCACCTCAAGTCTGGTAAGATCTTTGGCTACCGATGCTGAAAACAAACTTGTAAGACAGTCACATCTTGAAACTTCCATTTTCTTTAGCACTTTAAGGCCAATAATTCCCTTCGGATCCTTGTCCCATACATCCTTCAGTTCTGGTAGATTCTTCAAATACAAACTTTTCAAGCGAAATATTCCAGAAGATTTGGTCACCCTGTTCTCATCATTGATACTAAATATGACCTGTACTGCTTTGCAATCCTCTACTTTTAATTCTTCCAAATTGTGAAAGCAAGAAAGCAAATGAGATGGAATAATACACATTAGATTCAATTTGAATACTATCAACTTTTTCAAAGAGCGAAAGCTATTTCGGTGCACCGAGTGACTCTCATGCCATAGTTGGTGTATAAGTTGAGGATAGTAGCTACTCAGCAGATACAGTTTCTCACTGGATGCGTAAGTGACCTGTAAAATCAGCCAAAAAGGTGGTGGAGTGACTCATACATACATAGATTCAGAAAATTAAGAGACTGTAGATTGAATGCTTTAAAAACAGAAACAGAACAAGCAGACAGAATTTTATAATAAATATAATAACTTTAAAATATATAATTTATCAAACAAAACATCAACAATACTTACCATTTAAGGCTTTTTATACTAAAAACAAGGATTTATATTTTTCAATCATGGCATGTCTATCTCTCGAAAGAAGAAAAGTTTATAAAATGAGGAGAAATAGTATTAAATAAATGAAAAAGTGAGTACTACGTACCTTATTGAAAACTTTTTGTATGGTGGCATTTAAGTCACCTTCCCATTGCCATTTGGTTTTTTCATCTCCTTCCACACCAAACACATTCTTTAATCCTAGATCTTTTATCCTTAAAAATAGCACAATTAATTCCTTGAGCTCTAGTATGATTCCCAATCCATTCTGTTGTACAGAGTTTGCACTAGACAGTAAATATTCATAACGAGGGCAAGACAATTTTAGCTTTTGTAGATTTGGCATTCCGTACAGGAATTGGTTGAGAAGATTGACATCTTTTACTGAAATCAAACTAAGTTCTTTTAGACTGTGCATTTGGAACTTTGGTAACAATTTTTGTGTTAGGTAGAAGTCAATTTCCATACACTCCAAGTTAGGAAATACCTAAATATAAAGGAAATAAAAGTAAATAATATGAAGAATGAAGTAAATTTAAAATTTGATTTAAATTATCTTTTATTTCTCCCAAACCAAATAGTTTCTGTTTTCATTTCAGTTCTCACGTATTTCTGTTTTTTTTCTTTACATATTTTTTATCTTTATATTCTCTATCAAACATAAAAATTTGCTGAACATTTTTTTATATATTAAGACGAAAGATTGCTAACCTCTTGAGCTGAAAAAAAAAAATTGTCCTCTTTGACTGTTGCTTTATTGGTTTATTTGATAAATATGTTATCACACTTGTGTATGCTGAACCCCTTCAACTTTGGACACTTTATAGGATGTCTTCCCTTGCAGAAATGTTTGATGTTTGGTAGATCATATAATGCCACATAGGTTAGTTCAGGAAACACTAATGGATCTTTGTTATCTTCTGATGCCTCTTGACTCGCAACAATTTCCACCATGAGCGTACAATACAATACTGAAATGCATTCAAGCTTAGGAACATCGTTGGCTATAGAAGCTGGAAACAAATTCCTAAGTCCATAACAACTATATACTTCTATGCTCCGCAACTCCTTAAAGTTAAGAATTCCATCTGGATCTGTACTCCACAATTGTTTCAACTTTGGGAGGTATTTAAGAAGAATTACTTGCAAATTTGTTTCTATCCCTCCAGATGCATTTATTTCTTGAGAATCACTGATTTCAAAAATCACTTCCACTGACTCACATCTAGAAACTTTCAAGTTCTTCAAACTTTCAAACCATCCTTCCATGTGACTTGAAAAAATCCTGTCTAGTTTATTGCATTCTTTAATGTTCACAGAAATGAGACTAGAAAAAGAATCCACACTTACTTTGGTTTGCCACACATCTGTTAATCTATCCATACTAAGGTGGATTTCCTCTAACTTGGGAAAAACGCAAACCTACATTTTGATTAAAACAAATTATTGTTACGTATACATGCTAAACAAAAATACACAAGATAGACGGATTAGGAACCATAAACTTAATATTAATATTAAGTCAATTTCAAATATTTACTTATTTACATCAATACAAACCTTCTCCGCACTATTTCCTTCAGTCTCAATAATCTTCTCCATAATTGGACACTCAATTATGATGAGGCTTTTCAACTTCTTCAAACTACTAGCCAAAGATAATGAGAATAGATATGTCAATTTATAACATTTCTTAAAACTAATTTTATCAAGTTTTGGAAGGAAATACTTGACAAGTTTTCTTGGTCACTCCATATCTTATGAATGTTGAGTGCAGATAAATTCAAGCTCTCTAAGTTTGGAATTTCAACCTGCAAACACATACATAATTAATATATTTACAACACCTAACAAGTCATTTTTTTGATTTTTTTAATTTTTTTAAAATAATTTTTTTATTTAAAAAAATGTCCACATGTTTAAACTCATATCATGCTACTGTCATTTCATGATTTTTTTTATTTTTTTTTAAATTTATTTTTTATTTAAAAAAAATGTCCACATGTCAAGCTAAGTGTCAGATTTTTATATTCAATTTGCTTTGAATATTCTTTATTTTTTTTTAATTTGGTCATATCTTTTTTCAAATTGAGCATTTTTGTTTCTCTCCAAATTAAAATAAAATTTAATTTGTATATAAATATTATACTGATATTCTTATTAAAATATATATTTTTATTAAATATTTTTAATTTTGAGTTAGAATTGTTTAAAATTAAAACGAAAAATTTCAAAGTAGGCAATAATACCATTAATTTAAAATTTTAAGATGTTAAAAATACTTAATAATATTTGTAATTTTAATAATTTATATTATTTTTAACCTCTTCAAATTTAAAATTAATGGTTTTATTCCCTATATTAAGTATTTTTAACCTCTTAAAATTTTAAATTAATGATGTTATTCTCTACTTTTAAATTTTTCGTTTTAATTTTAAACCAACTCTAACCCTAAATTAAAAATATTTAATAAAAATATGAATTTTAATAACAATATCAGTCTAACAATTATATAAAAAGTAGATTTTGTCTAAAATTGGAAATGGACAAAATTGTTCAATTTTTAAAAAAGATTAGGACGAAATTGAAAAACAATAATGAATATTACGACCAAATTGAATACAAAAAACTGATCCTGACACGTAGCATGATATTGGTTTGACACGTAGACAATTTTTTTAAATAAAAAAAATTTAAAATTAAATAAAATTAAAAAAATTAAAAAATAACAAAATTACACGTAACATGATATGAGTTTGACACATGAACATTTCTTTTAAATAAAAAAAAATTAGAAAATTAAAAAAATATATATAACAAAATGACACGTGATAGTTATTGTTCACAATCCATTAACTATTTTAACAGAGTTAGCGAAGAATACCAAATTGAATAAAATTAACGAATATTATAATCAAATTGAAAAAAAAAAACAATAGTAAGACAAAATTGAAAAAACTGAACAAATACTAGAACCAAATCATTATTTATGTCAAATATAAAATGATAAAATTATAATTACTTATTGGAATCTCTCGATCTAATATTAAATTATAATATATATATATATATATATATATATAAATAAATAGGCAAAAATAAATTAGTTTTGTGAACAAGTTGATTTAAATTTAATCTTACTTAGCTAATATGATATAACAGGATATCCATAATCCATCTTAAATAGCCTAGAGTAACCAATAATTAAGCGTAGTGTTAAGGATGTTACCTTGAGTGTAAGACAAACTTATTCATCACTGTCAACAACTTCATTTTCCATTTTTTTTCCTTTCGCTTTCTTTCCCTTTCTGAATATATTGCTCTCTTTAGCTACTGTGTAAAACTTCAAATTAGTGTTTGGTATGTATATCAATCTTTATATGAGTCAAATTTCTAAAAAACTCAAATAAAAAATAAGGCGATATAGAGATTGATAGATTGATATTTATATAACCTACACAACACCTTAAGTTGTGATGTGCATTTACTTGCCACTGTTCCAAATCGTAACACCTAGCAACACTGCAAGAGAATACGGAGAGCACATGAGAAAGAGAAGTATATTATTAACAGAAGTGATCAACACCAGCTTTTTTCGATTCAATTAAATGAGACGCAATTTTCTTTGAGAAGGCTTCACCGGTCTGTATGAGCATTGACATTGTCCTGTCTTGTACTGATCAATAATTAATCTAATATGGGTTCTCCTTTTTTATGCTAACACCTTTTAGGGTCACAATCCTCAACTCGTTTAAAAGATTTGTAGCCGTGAAAGTAATTACTGTATTACACCTCTGTGATTAAAACGAAGAAAATAAGCGTATATTATGTACTTATTAATTCAATAATTAAGATTACAATTATTTGTGTTAAAAAGAGAAAAGTACATAAGAAGTTAATATGCTTCTCTTAGATCAACAAATGAACAAGATACTATTGAGACAGTGAGAAACATGAACTTCAAATACGAAGTATGAAGTTTCCATACCTTAGCACACTATGAGAGCAACTATAGCAGTAGAGGTGTCAATTTGGTCCCTGACCTACTCTTCATAAAGCCCCCTTTTAGGGAGGGCCCAAATGAGGCTCGTTCGAGTCATCGGGTCGTTGGACCTGTTTGGATTATCGGGTTCGTTCGAGTCGTTGTTCTTGTCGAGGTCGTCGGACAGGTTCGGGTCATTAGACCTATTCAGGTCATCGTGCTTGTTCGGTTCGTTGGATCTGTCCCACAAATAGTAATATATTTTAAAAAATAATATATTTTTCATGTGAAAGATGAAAACCCATGGATTGACCCTGGCTCACAGGGCTTTTGTAGGGTTTTTGGCCTTATAAACTTCTTTGTTGGAGACTTTTTTTCAATATGAACTTTTTTGACCCTAGCCCACATGGGTCAGGGCTAAACCCTGTGAACTGAGCCAAATTGACACCTCTATATAGCAGCCAGAGACTGAAGAAATGCTTCAAAGAGAGGACTCGGAATGAAAGAGAAACAACACTGCAATATTCTTTCTGCTGCAATTACTTGCTTCACTTGAAAATATACCAAATACAGGCATGTTGTTTCATTAATTATTATCCACTTGTGCTGTTTACATACAGTATGGTAACAGCCAAACAATAATAATGCAGCTGAGAGGATGAGTTTTTGCTTATAAATAATACATGTCTTACTTAAACATCAGTTAGATCTACGAGGATCCTGTATTCAGTTTATTTTATTATTTTTTACATGATTAGTTTGAACGACTTCTGCTGAAGTCGTTTTAAATATTGTTACATGAGGCAACGTTTCACCTACTTAATATAGTAGTCAATGATTAAACCTCTAATTTATTCTAAGATGGTTGGTAGTTCATGACCCATTCAACTACCCAGCCCTTGAAATACTAAGAAATATACCACACCATTATAACATCATACATATATAGTACAAAATAGTATTCCATTATTTATTATGAAAAACACGTCAATAATTACAAAGTATTTTACTCCTTGCATATGCATAATCGCTGTATCTGCAATATTAGGATATATAGCCATCACAACTGTAATTTAGAACATGTAACTAACTAATTAAACCTAATTACATAGGCTTACTCGATATTAAGAGAAATATTGTTATGAGAAAAGTTAGAAATATATTTTAGAGCACATTCTGTTTAATTGATTGGAATTTTGTGTAAAATTATAAAATTCTGTAATTAAACAATGAGGATGATTTAATCTCTCTTATTTTTTAGGTTTCTTGTAAGCCTAGCCACGATTTAAGTTCTAAAAGACTTTAATGGTCCCTTTATGTATTATGAGTTTATCAGAAATGAAAATTCAAATGGAATATTCATAAGAATAATAATGATGATCTAATCGAGAGAAATATTAATCTTGAACCATGAAGGAAAGCGCTGAGGAAGCACGTCAATTTTTTATTTCAATTTTCGATTGTCACATTCTTTTTTTTATCTCAATAATAGTTGACAAACTGACTTATTATGAACAAATGAAACTATTTTTTATGCAATCTAACTAATAACATCTGGAATATATACTCTCTTCTCTACAACTTCCGTTTGCACTCTGGAGATTTGTCTTCATAAAATTTTACCTGCATCCTTTTCCTTCTTCAGGTGAATTCACCATCATCAAATCTTTAGTCAGATCGCTAGCTACCCTGAAAGAAAATACAAGATATCATTACTAATGAACAATGACCAATTTTAGTAATAAAAAAATAATTAATTACTACAGCGACCAATTTAGATACTAATTTATAAATTAATTTGTCAATAAAAGAAAATTAATTTATAAACTAAAAATTATTAGTAATTAAAATAATTTCAAACAGTTATAATTGATTTCTAAATTAGTAACTAAAATAATTTTTATTATGAATTGAACTCTAAATTAATCATTAATATTAATTACTAAGATTTTGATTACCAAAATAATTGGTCTCAAAATTAACTTCTAAATAAAAAATTGATTTCCAAATTGATCTTTAAACATGTTTTAAATCACTAAAATTGGTCATTAGTGAAGATAAATTGACGATTTTGGGAGATATAATGAAGTACCTCATGAAATTTGATAATGTCAATTGATCCAACTTTTAACAAATGACAACAAACAATTGGAGAAAGGAAATGAACTACAATATGACAACGCTTAGCCAGCGACCTTAATTGCTTCCAATTCATCAATTTTTGAGCTCTAGAGCTGCAATGAAATTAAGAAATTTAATAGAGAAGTTTACATGATATTGGATATGATCAAACCACAGAGAAAAGATGGACATGTCAGAAACGTATAGAAAAGAAAGAGAAAAAATTATGGTTGAAAGCTTAACGTCCAGACAAAGTGTTTTCCTTTATTACCTTACTCCTTTTGTGTTTGTGCACATCATTAATATCATCATCTCTACCATGCTTCCTTTTCTGAAATACAGTGAGTTAAAAAAGATTAATATATATATTGAAATAAAAAAAACGCAACCACAAGAAGAAAAATGACAACCCACCCACTCAAAATCACAGAAGAGAGCAGACCCAATTTACAGATGTTCAATTCGTTCAAAATCTAAAATCAAAGCACAACACAAATGTTTTTGCGTATGGACTGTTTATCATAATTAAGTATCCTCGCTGGAAGTGAGAAGACGCGGCGGTGATTGCAGGATTATACCTACGTCACGTAGTGGTTAGGGTGTGAGCTCAAATTTCAACAACCTGTAGCGAGCTCAAGTGTAGGTGGATTTGCGAATGTCGAGGCACGCAGGGTAGAGGCTAGGGTTCCATGGGAGGGCTAATGTTGAGAAGGCAAACACGGGGAGGCTAGGGTTCCTGGGGAGGACCAATGCGGAGGGGGTGGCGTAGTGGAGGCCACGGTTCCAAGGGAGAGCCAACGTGGGGGAGGCGTGCAATGTGGAGGCTAGGGTTCGATGGAAAGACCAATGTGAAGGAGGCGCACACGATTGAGGCTTCAGTTGTGGAGGAGCCGCACAAGGTGGAAGATAAGCCATGACCAACGAATGGTGGCCAGTGACTCCGTCGCGGCGGCCTGTGAGCAGGCAATTGATGGCTTGCATCCCAGAACCTTATATAGTTTGCAAGCATGGAGTTATAAACCCTAAATGTTCAAACTTCTTTCAAAAATGAATTTCACGAGGTGTATTTTGTTAAAAGAGAAAAAACCAAAAAATATTTGGGGAATGCAAGGGCGAGAGTAACGCAATAGGGAGGAAAATTGGAAGTGAAATATTTTAATCGAATATGTACCTTAAATCAGTAGGTAAACCAATATATTATTTAAAAATATTATTTTTCGAAATCTGTATGCAATATCCATACTTAAATTTAATTTACCAACATATATTACGATCAATATGTAATATTCATATGTAATAATCAATTTATCTACGAATTTGTATCCATAGATAATATCAATAGATAAATTATGATTTTCTTTAAATAGATGAGAATGTTAAAGTTTACAAGTTGTTTGACCCATTAAACTAAGATATGGTAGTAAGTCGTGATTATTGAGTACATGAAGTCACTGAGTAGATATGGAACAATTCAGTAGGAGAGGTTGGTCAAAGTATTGGAACATCAATTGCTACACCATATCTTATAGCAAATCTAGAGATCGATTACGAAGATGATCTACGAGACAACCTAGAATGCGAACCTTGTAAGATTTGTACGAGTCTATTCAAGAGGTAACACATTCTTTGTTTTTTGGTAGATTCGGAGAACATAACTTTTGAGGAGGTTGTTCAAGAAGAGAAATGACGAGTAGTAATTGATAAGTAGATAGATGCAATACTCAATTACACATGGGGTTATTTGATCTTCCAAAAGGAGCTCGATCCATAGATGTAAAATGGATTAAATATGTTTTTGATCCCTTAAGTTTTAGTGAATTTTGGAATTAGTCCTTCATCAAAACTTTATACCAATTTAATCCTTAATCTTTTAAAATGCGTGAATTTAGTCCTTTTAATCAACTTTTGTTAAGTTTATCTGACGTTTCAAGCACATTTTATAATAGTATTTAAGTTAACATTGAAGTAAAAATGTGTCAAACAGTGTAAATAATTTAAATACTATCATGAAATGCGCTTGAAACGTCAGATAAACTTAACAAAATTTAGTTAAAAGGACTAAATTCATACATTTTGAAAGATGAAGGACTAAATTGGTCAAAAGTTTTGATGAGGGACTAATTCCAAATTTCGCTGAAACTTGAGGACCAAAAACATATTTAACCCATGTAAAATTGGTATTCAAGAAGATGAATGCTTAAGGAGAGATAGAGCGATTCAAAGTTCGACTTGTTTCAAACATAGATGCCCAATCTTTCAAATGGACATGAAGTCAACATTTTTTAATGGAATCTTGAAGGAAGAAGTGCATATTGATCAACAACCACTTGGGTATATGAGAATAGGAGAAGAAAAGAAAGTATTAAGATCGAAGAAGACACTATATGAACTAAAACAAGCTCTTCAAGCATGGAATAACTGCATTGATACTTACTTCAAAAAGAACATATATCAACAATGCTCATATGAACATTCCTTATACATAAAAGAAACATGTAGATAACGTAATGTTCATTGCTCTTTATGTTGATGGTCTTATTTTCATGGGAAATAATCCAGAGATGATTAATGAGTTCAAACGTGTCATGGAGAAAGAATTTGAAATGAACGACTTGGGAAATATGAAGTACTTCCTTGAATTGGAAGTCAAACAACTTGAGAGTGGCATTTTTGTGTCTCAAGAAAGATATTCCAAGGAGATCTTGAGAAAATTAAAAATGAAAGTTGTAACCCAGTTTTGACCCTAATGGACAAAGCTCTCAAAGTTTGATGTTGGAGACTGAGTAGATGCCATAAAGTATTGGGGTTTGGTTATTGAAAGTCTTTGTTACTTGACAAGTACAAGGCTGAATTTACTACTAAGCATTATAATAGCAAGTCAGTATATAGAGGAGCTGAGCTACACACTAGAAAGCACCAAAAAGGATATTGAGGTATGTCTGGGGAGCAATATCACTCGGCCTATACTACACTAGGTTGGGCAACTATCTACTCGTAATGTTACTCTAATAGTGATTGGCGTGAATATGTAGATGACCAAAAAAGTACATTCGAATATGTATATTTCGTGGGCAACACGACACTCGCTTGGCTCTTAAAGAAGTAACCCATAGTGACATTGTCTACATGAAGCAAAGTATGTTGCACATCGTTAAGTGTCTGTCATGCAATATGACTTAGAAATCTTCTAAGCAAATTGGAGTTAAAACAAGAAATGTGAGACCATTGTTGGAGTAGACAACAAGTCGGCTACTGAGTTGGCGAAGAATCCGGTCAACCATAAGAGGAACAAGCACATCGATGTGAGATTTCATTTCATCTGACAATAGGTGAAGGAAGGCAATGTGGAGATGCTGCACGTGGGAAGTTGAGATCAAATTGCACGTTTATTTACTAAGCCATTGCCTATTATGTTGTTCAATAATTACAAAAAGTAGATTAAAATGAGGGATGGAAGAAACATTTAAGTTTATGAGGAAGTTTTGTTAGGATAAACTTAAATGAGGGATTATTGAGTAGCTATGTTTTGAGGTTTCAAGAGAACAAAAGTCAAGAGTTTAGTGTGTTATGTTTTTATGTTAATGGTCATTATAGTGTTTTGTTTTGTAATAATTTGAGACATTATGACTTAAATACGAAAAACCATATGTAAGTCTTGTAATATATTATTGATATGAAATACACAAGTAAATTAAATCTTATTATTCACAATTGAGTGCTTTGCTAACAAGTTCAACTCATACATAAATAATTGTTCACCTTCAACTCAAAATTTTAAGACAATAAATTTATGAGACTTCATCTTTATATGAAATTTAACTTTTTTATCTTTACTTAATATAAAACCTAGACTCATGCTCAAATTTCCAACACGCACTATCAAACAAAGAATAAGAGGTAAAAGTATGCGTACCTTTTCTTCGAACGTCTTGCGCACTGCAGCGTTAAGATCACTTTCCTGTCGGGGTTCAGGATTTCCTGCAACATACCACTTTATCGAATGATGTATCTTATGGACTTCACTGAAAATCTTCATGGAGCTGCAGTTGATGACGTGCACTTCGTCCAACGATCGAAAACTTAAAGTAAAATTGCCAGGGTAAAAGCACGTTAGCTCATCTAAATTTTGAAGATCTAAAACCTTGAGCCGCTTAAATATTATTTCTTGATCCTTATCGTGTTCCTGTGCAACAATTGTAATCAATCTCTCACAGTTTTTGACTTTTAGATTTTCAAGTTTCTCAAGATGTTCGGCTACTGATGTGGGGAATATGCTTTTAAGGCTTCTACAATTATCAACAAAGACTTCTTGTAGATTGGGCATGCTTAGAATTCCAATAGGATCTTCATTCCAGATATTCTTCAGTTTTGGAAGATTGGATAAAATCAATTTATTCAGAGGAAAAGTGATTGATGTGTCTTTTGGCGTACATTTGACATCAAATATGGTTTTCATAGAATTGCAGTTTCGAACTTCCAATGTTTCCAATTTTGGTAAAAAAGGAAGTAAATGGAAGGGTAACACTGTATCTGATAAAAACTGACAACCGTCCACAATCAACATGGCCAACTTACTGAAGTCGGGGATATACAATGAGCCATGCCATATCTCTTGCAGTCCTGGTCTATTTTTTAGAACAAGTCGCTGAAGCTCTGAAATCTGCACCACTCATCAATAATATGAAATTAATTATTTACAAGAGTCAACAAGAATTGAGATTGGAATTCTACTCCTAAACTTGATATTAGCTAGTACTTTATGATTGGATTCTCTTGACCACTCTGCAAGAGCCATCTAGAATATGACATGAATTCTAGTCCCTTATCATGGTATACTTTTACTTAGTACTTCACAAATATGAAATATTCATTACTTTTGTTAATAATTATGTAAAAAAAAAAACTCAGTTAACTATATTTAAATGAATTTTTCAACCGAATCACGGTTTCTAAATTTCCATTACTTGACGTGAAGACCTTGGAAGCAAGTTAAAAATTGAGATTTATAATTTTAAAATAAAAAGTAGTTAAATAGTGAATAGTATATATCTTTAAGAGAGTTAATTTTAGAGATTTTAGAGTTATCTATTTGACAAAAAAAGTAAATTGTCTGTAATTTTTATGGAATGTTTGAGAAAATAGTTAAAATATGTAAAAAAAAAATATGTTTAATTACTCTTTTGGTCGGTGTCTTCATCCGAAAAGGTAAAGTTAGTCATCTAACTTTTTTTGGGTCTTAATTAGATTCTGATTTTTGAAAAAATGATGAAATTTTGTCTTTTGTTAAATTTTCGTGAAATAGATTAAGAATTTTTCATTAAAATTGTCACAAAGATTATATTAATTATACCAACAAAGCAAATCATCCTTATTAACAACTTGAATTTTGATAAGAAGTCTTTGATCTATTTCCATAAATTTAACGAAATGATATAAATTGCATCAGTCTTTCAAATATTAGAAACAAAATGAGACTAAAAATTAAATATTTCTGAACGAAAACATGGACAAAAATAATAATTAAAAAAAGTTACTTTTATGAATATGAACATGAAAAATTATAATTTATTAGTATTTTAAACAATTTTTTTCTTTCATCATACATATTTCTATGAAGTAAAATTTGAGTTTTTGGTTGAGTCCGTTAACCTCCAAAATGGGTTTGACTATTCTATCTTCAACAATCAATTGAATTTAGTTGATTTTTAATGTCACCATTAATGTAGTACATATCATATTTAAGACACAATTTCACTTCCATATCCTACGTAATCATTCATCACAAACTCTTTGTATTAGAAATAAACTCTTGTTCAAAATAAAATAAAATAAAATAACATCTAGAGCTTGACTACTTAATTTTTGATATTATTTTAAAATACAAACAATTTAACATGCTACCTGGTGTTCATGTGGTTTCAATATGGGACTTATTTAGAAGTTAGAGAGCCATAAATTCAATGACCTCTTAAAATAAAGTTATGTGTGATACTTTTAGCAAATACAAAACAGAGCTTTCATTATACTGAGGTTCTGAGACCGTGTATTTATAACAAGAATCATAAAAATGTTAAACACATACCTTTCTTCGGAATGCCGATCGAATTGTAGAATTGAGATCAGTTTTCAATGGAATAGCCTCAGACATACCAACCATAACTTGAGACAATTTCTCTGTTTTTAGCGTACTTGGACTTGGACATAAAGTTTCCATGCTGTGACAATTGATTACTGACAATTTCTCCAAGCACGTGAAACTTAAACTCCCTTTATAGAATCTTCGGAGATTCCACAAATTTTCAAGATTCATACAACTGAGATGCGGAAACGTTATCTCATCGGCATTTGATTCCTCTCCACCGTCTTTAGACACTATTTCTTCCATTGATTTACAATTTTTTATCTCCACTGTTTTGATTTGACCCAAATTTTTGGCTGTTGAGGATGTGAATAAATATGTCAGGCTATCGCAATCCTCTACTTTCAAATATGTCAGATGAGAGAAAGACACTCTGCATAGTTCCAAGTTCACTAAACTTGAACAACTAATCACTTGCAAGGTTTGTAGGTTTCTGAGAAAAGGTTCATTGGAAGAGTTCTCTGACACAATGAAAACGAGCTTAGGAAGGGACTCCAAGTGTAATACTTTCAGCTGTAATAGAAGTCCACTATAATCCACATCATTACAACTTTGACAGCAGAAGATCTCTTTGAAGGAACCATCACGCACCACTAGTTTCTCTACATCGGGCACCTGCTTTAGAATTTCATGTGGAAATACATTCGACTCACTACGAAAGTAGAGAGTAAGAACTTTTAAGTTGTGTAAAAGGTTTGTCTGAAATTCTCCATTCAAAATCATCTCTATACCTTTTTTCCCCAGTGACAGGCTCTGTAAGCAAGAAGAAAAAACAAGCTGGTTAGAGAAGTTAAAGACACTCTTCTGTTAACTTTTCATGTAAAAAATGTTGGGTCTATTATAGAAGGAGGTTCACCGGTTCTAAATATATAATATTGTATTATCCAATTATGCAAGAAGGAGAAAGTGTTGAAACAATTATACCTTTTCAGTTTTATCCTCGGTATGTGATTCTAGATGCTTATAAATGTCAGACTTGAGTGAGCAGTAGTAGAAATACTTGAACTCGGGCAAATCTCGTAGTTCTAATGATCTCACACGGGGACAAGGAGACGTAACCTCAACTTTGGTTTCTTCTGCAACAATTGTTATCAATTCCTTACAGTCTTTCACCGTTAGCTTTTCAAGTTCTACGAGATCTTTGGCTATTGATGCGGAAAACACACTTGTAAGGACTTTACAATTCTCAACTTCTACTTCTCGTAAATGGTTAATACTTGGAATTTTCGGAGGAGAGTTCATTGCGTCTTGCGTTGTACCTTTGACCTCAAAAATGACTTTGACAGATTCACAGTTTCGAACTTTCAATGTTTTCAATTTAGGTAATAAAGGAAGTATAGGAAAGGGTAGCACTGCTTCTGATAAAAACGGACAGTTCTCCATGATCAATGTTTCCAACTTACTGAAACACAAATCGGGGATCCGCACTGAACCATGCCATATCTCTTGTAGATTTGGCCTACTTTGGAGATCAAGTCGGGGAATCTCTGAAATCTGCACATGCAAAACAATGAATAAAAAGGTTATAATTGGTACTTTACAAACATCAAATATTCACTAAATTAAAAATGAAAATAAAGGTTATAATACTAAATTTAAATTACATATATAGAGTTTTACTTAGAAGTTATAGACAAAATCTGTATTAAAAGCAGTACCATTTTCCCACTCTGCGTCAGTAAGAACTTGACTTAGAAATATTTGACCACATTTTAAAAATAAAAGAAATTAAAATATTTGACAACATTTTAAAAAAAAAAATTATCATGCTATATGGTCTCAGTTTGGACTAACTTAGAATGCAGAGTCATAAATTCAATGACGTCTCATTAAAAAAGTATGTTATTACTAGGAAATAGGAAACTTTTTATCACATTAAGATATAGTAAAAGAATCATAACTATGTACATTAACACACATACCTTTGTGAGAAATGTCTTTCGTAATGTAGAGTTGAGATTAATTTCCAATGGAATTGTTTCCACCGGCATACCAACTATAACTTGAGACAAATTGTCTGCTTTTACCGTACCCAAACATAAAGTTTCCATGCTGGGACAAGTGATTATTGACAATTTCTCCAAGGACGAGAAACTTAAACTTCCTTTGTAGAATCTTCTAAGATTTCGTAAAGACTCAAGATTCATCCAACTGAGATGAGGAAATGTTATCTCATCATCATTCGATTCCTCTACAACCTCTTTAGACACTATCTCTTCAATTGATTTACAATTTTCTATCTCCATTCTTTTCAGTTGAACTAAATTTTTTGCTGTCGAGGATGTGAACAAATATGTCAGGCTACCACAATTTTCTACTTTCAAATATGTCAGATTGAAGAAAGGCACTCTGCATTTTACCAAGTTTATTAAACTTGAACAACTATTCACTTGCAGAGTTTCTAGATTTCTGAGAAAAGTTTCGGCCAAAGAGTTATCTGACACAATGGAAATCAGATCTTTGAGAGACTTCAAGTGTAATACTTTCAACTGTGATACAACTCCACTATAATCCACGTTATTAGGACTTTGACAATAGAATATCTCCTTGAAGGAACCATCACAAACCACAAGCTTCTCTATACTGGGTATTTGTTTCAGAATTTCGTATGGAAATACATCTGACTCATTATAGAGATTAAGAACTTTGAAGTTCTGTAAGAGGTTTCTCTGAAATTCTTCACCTAAATTCACATCGAATCCCTTTTTTCTCTGTAATACTTCTCTCAAATTCTTCACTCCATCTTCTCCCAGTATCAGGCACTACAACAACCAAGAAAAAGCACAAATAAAAGCAGGGTAGGGAAATTAGAGATGTAGATGTTTTTATATCGAGGACGGATATAGACATGAGTTCCAATTAGGGATGTGAACGGAACGGGTAAGATACGGGTAGTAGCTCCTCCGTATCCTACTTGCTGAATAAATATTCGTCTTGTACTCGTATTTATATCTATGCAGATATCTGTTATATGGGAACGCGCATAATTTTTTAATATCCACGGATATTTACGTGTATCCACAGATATTTACAAAAGAAAATTTTAATATTTAATAAAAAAATTTAACCATAAATTCAAATAAAATTACAATGTGCAACCTTTATACAAAATTTCAAACAAAGTAAAAATAATTTATTTAAATGGTATTGAATGACAGTTTACAAATAAATAGAGATTTTTTAAAATCAATTGATAAAAAGTAACCCATTCAAAATTAATGTGTTAATGTTTTAATAATTTTTTTAATTTAAATTAGAGTATAGCGGATACGGGTATCTACATGTATGAATACTATGATACCCGTACCCGCTCCACATGCAGGTATAAAAAATACTCGTATCCTTTATCCGCGAGTATCATTTTCAATATCTAATTTTCACTCGATGCGAATTTTATCCACAGATACCCACGAATACATATTTTTTTGACATTCTTAATTCCAATGATATAATAGATCCAATTAGTCTATTAAGAATTTTAGTACTATATAAAAGTATTGAAATTTAAATTTGATGAAATTTTACAAAATCAGTTTAGTAATATGAGATTTATATTCACTTTATATATTATTAGATTTGATATGAAATCTTATTGTGTTGCTATCATGAAGTGTATCCGCTTATTTAAATAAATCAATATTGTTAGAACTTTATCATTGAACTGAACAGGTGATTAAACTAGTGAAAACTAGGTCTAAGTTTTAATAAATATTCAATTAGATTTCAACCAGAATTATTAAATTTTTAATTGAAGAATATAATACATAATTTAACTAATCTAACATATGTTCAAATTTTTAATATAATAATATAATATATTAACTACCTACTTTCTTATTCAAATGAAGAAAATGATAAACAGGTAGAACAGTAGTACGTACCCTTTCAAAGTAGACTTGATGTGTAAAATTATCGGACTGCAGTGAGCGGTAGTAAAAGTACTTTAACTTGTGCAAACGCCGTAGTCGCAGTGACCTAATACGGGGACAAGGGAGGTCATGATTTGTTCGACTTGGATCTTCTGCAACAATTGTCATCAGCGTATCGCAGTCTTTCACCACTAGATTTTGCAGTTCCTCGAGTTCTTTGGCAACTGATGAGGGAAACACGCTTATAAGACAAGGACAGCCATCAACAAACACTTCTTGTAGATGTTGCATGCTTATAACTCCAGTAGGATCTTTATTCCAAACATTCTTCAAATTCGACAGCTTGAATAACTTCAATTCCTTCACAGGAAAAGTCATTGGGTATTGTGTTGCACATGTCATATCAAAAATGGTTTTGACAGAATCACAGTTTCGAACGTCAAGGGTTTCCAAATTAGTTAAGAAAGGAAGTAGATTGCATGGTAGCAGTGCATCTGACAGAAAATGACAACCGTCCACACTCAAAGAACGTAAGAGACCAAAGTAGAAGTTGGGGATGAGCCATGAACCAAGATATAACTCTTGTTGTCGGCTATCTCTACGCGAAGATTCCGAAAATTGCACCTGAAAAGAAAGAAAATTATATTTTTAATTTTATCTTCCTCGCATCCTAATACATACATATAAATTTTCCCTCTTGTATAATTTTTTATCATTACTATGCCTTGATCTTTTCCAACATGATATATAAATATATATGAACTAATTTGAATGGTCGTAAAGGCAAAGTTGTGAGAATTACCTGTTCTTTGGAGTGGATAGAGTATTTGAGGCATGGCAAATGCTGTAGCGTCAATGTGGTGAGACGAGGAAACACAGAGTGTTGTGTTGTTCCTTCTCCTTCTCCATGCTTTGTAAATATTTCTGCCAATTCCTTACACTCTGTTACCTCAATCAGCTCAAGTCCGGTAAGATCTTTGGCCACCGATGCTGGAAACAAACTTTTAAGACGCTCACATTTTGAAACATTCATTTCCTTTAGCAATTGAAATCCAATAATTCCCTTCGGATCCTTGTCCCATACATCCTTCAGCTCTGGTAGATTCTTCAAATACAAACTTTTCAAGCGGAATATTCCGGAAGCTTTTGTCACCCTGTTCTCATCATTGATACTGAATATGACCTCTGCATTCCTGCAATCCCATACTTGTAACACTTCCAAATTCTGAAAGCAAGAAAGCAAATGAGATGGAATTACATGTTCTAGAGTATCACAACCCGACGCACTCAACCTTTTCAAATACCCAAAGCTGTTTTGGTGCACGGAACGAGTGCCATGCCATAGTTGCTCTATAATAAATTCTGTAGAATTGTTAAAACCCAGATCCAGAGACTCACTGTATGTGAAAGTCACCTGTAAAGTCACGAAAAAAGAAGGTAATCAGACAAAGTAAATTAAGCAAGAATATCATGTTTATTTATTGACAAATATATGAATTTGAAGTTTATATTTTTGAAGGAAAAAAGAAAAATTTCAGATGACCTGAAGTTTTCTTCCTATTAAATTAAATTTTAATTTTAATTCTGTTATTTTTAAATTAATAGGTTAGTTCTCTATCTCCCAAATATAAATTGAATTAATTAACTTTCTTTTATCTCCTCAGAAAAAAATCATAACATTAAGAGAAGTTGTATTAAATAAATGAATACGTACCTTATCGTTGAAAACTTTCTGTATTGTGGCATTCAAGATATCTTTCCATGGCCATTTAGTCTTTTCATTTCCTTCTACACCAAATACATTCTTTAACTTTGGTGTTATTGACTCTTTTTCACTGAATCTTTTCATCTTCGGACATTCTCTTACAATTAATATTTCCAGAGATGGAAATTCAAATTCACACTCCTTGTAACTGCAAAAACTTATAAGGTTGTCTAGTCCCACAAGTTCCATAGAAATCAATTTGCTGAATACAATTTTTGTCACTTTGCCATCTTCACTTCCCTCGTTGCTTACTATTTCCACTACTTCAAGGCAGTTAATTATCTTCAGAATTTTTAGTTGAACCATACTCATAGCAGTCGAGGATGCAACTAAAAACTTTAATCTTGAACAATTCTTCAGTTTCAAACAGGTCAAGTAAGTCAATACAGAGGGAAGAACTAAATTCTTCAATTCGTGACAACCTTCTAAGCTCAAAAGCTCTAACCTTTGTAGATTAGGAACTTGTCCTAATTCCAAATCCTTTACCCTTGGATACAACAAAACTAATTCCTTCAGCTTTAACAGAATTCCCAATTTTTTTTGTTGTGAAATGTCTGCTATTGGCACTGACACTTTATGAGAGAAAGAGAACGACAATTTTAACTTTTCTAGATTTGGCATTTTGTAGGGGAAATGGTAGAGAAGATCAACACTTTGGACTGAGATCAAACTAAGCTCTTTTAAACTGTGCATTTGGAAGCTGGGTAACAAGTTTTGTGCTTCCCTAAAGTCAATTTCCAAATACTCCAAGTTGGGAAACACCTAAAGAATAAAAGAAACAAAAGTAAATGCTATGAAAAATGAATTAAATAATGACTCATCTCTCCTTCAAATTTGTTTGATTTTAGGCATTTTTTTGATTCTTTTAGTTTGCATTGATTTGCCTCTATTTAAGAACAAGATTACGAGTGATTTTTTTTTTTTTGTTCTTTAACCCGAGTGTCGGAATAGAGATATTAACTACTATAAGAAGAAAATGACAGAATGATGTATATGCATTAATTCATGACTCAACCGCAAATCTCTCGGTGGCAAAAAAAATTAAACTTTTGCCACTGAACTTTTATCTACATGTCAATGGTCAAAATTACACTTTGATTTGTTTTAAATATCTCATAAATTTAGATTTTATTTAATTAAGTTCTACTCAAAATTTTATTTTATTAAATAATAAATTTATTATTATTATTTTTTAAGCATTATGTAATTTTATTTGTAATTTTATTTCTTATGAAACTTATCACAAAAATTTGATCAAATATTTTTCTTCAATGACAAAGATAGAACATTGCTTACCTTTTCAGCTAAGAAAACACATTTATCTTCATCATCTGTTGTTTTACCAATTTCTTTGGAGAATGAGTTGAGCTTCATGCACTCACCCACGGTCAGCTCCTTCAGTTTTGGACACTTTATGGGATGTTTGCCTTTGCAGAAATGCTTGATATTTGATAGCCCATATAATCTCACATAGGTTAATTCAGGAAACACTAATGCATCATTATTAACTTCTAATGCATTTTCACTTGTAACGATTTCTACCATTTTCTTACAATGCAGAGCTGACATGCGTTCAAGCTTTAAGACATCTTTGGCAACAGCAATCGGAAGCAAATTCCTCAATTCATTACAACTACCAACTTCTACAGTCCGCAATTTTTTGAAGTTAAGAATTCCATCTGGATCATTACTCCACAACTGCTTCAACTTTGGGAGATATTCAAGAAGAATAACCTGCAAATTTGTATTTATCCCAACATATGTATTTTTTTCTTGAGAATCATTGATTTCAAAAATCATTTGCACTGATTGACATCTAGAAACTTTCAAGTTGTCCAAACTTTCAAACCATCCTCCCAAATGATGTGGAAAAATCTTGTCTAGTTTATTGCATTCTTCAATATTCAGAGAAATGAGACTTGAAAAGGAATCCATGGTCACTTTAGTTTCCCACATATCTATTAAACTATTCATTTTTCTAAGGTGGATTTCCTCCAACCTAGGGAAGACACAAACCTGCATTTTTACGAAAATAAACAATTATTATATAAAGAAGCTAAACAAAGATACACTAGGTAGAATGTGATCAAGAACCGTATTGATAAATGAAAGCCAGTCAGTATTAAAACCCTCAAATTTTTCATTCTTCTAAAAAAACTTTCCGGTATTTCCAAAGATGGATCATTAGTGTCTATTTGAAAAAATTTAAGTTGAGGACAATTTATGACTTGAGGAAGCCCATCAATGATATCACTGTTGCATATAGAAATAGAAGTGCACCTTTGAAGTTCAGGCCAATCATCAAGTTTTCCGTTTCTCAAAGTAAAGACATTGTGATCCTTGTGCGCTATAGACAAAGCAGCATCTCGAACCATGTCATGCATATTGAAATGATTATTAGAACTTTCGTCCAACAACAAACCAGAGTCTTTTAGCTTTTGGATTGATGTCTTAATTCTGTCACGAGCTTCCCAAAGTGAGGAGACCCCTTCAAGTATTCCTAAACCAAAGCAATACTTCACTAAGTCCATAATTAATGGTTGATGGCCCATTTGAGCACAAACTAAGAAAATGGATTTGATCTCCTCACTTTCTAGATGGTCAGAACTCATATTCACTGAAATATTCATAGATGTTTGCACCCCCACTAATTCTTGCTTTTTAAGTTGTTCTAGTGTAGCTTCCCATACTGACTCACTTTTGTTTCTTAATGCCCTGGCAACTGAAACTATTGCCATGGGTAACCCTGCACAATACTTCTTCACAATTTCTTGTTTAGTGTCAGACATTTCATTACTTATTCCAGCCAACTTTTGAAATAACATCAAAGCATCATTGTCATCTAATTCCTTTACACAAAAAGTCGACTTTATATCCATTTCATCACACAATACTTTTTTATCCCGTGAAGTTAGCAAAATTTTGCACCCCTTAGGACCACCATGGATTTTTTCTGTTTTCAACACTCTGTTATTAAGACCTTTATTATCATTACGTTTTTTCCACGCCCTGTGGTTAAGATCCTTGTTTTGATTGCTTAAATCATCATCAACAACAACATCCTCATCATCAAGTGGAATCCCTAACTTGTTCAAGTCTAATTTTTCCCAAAGGTCATCCAAGATTAAAAGGGTGCTCCCTTTCTCTTTCTTCAACCTCCTTCGTAGACAATCAGCTCTCACATTTTCACCTTCCCCTTCTAATCGCAATCCTAACACATAAGCAATTTCTTCTTGAACTTTTTGTAGTTTGGGATTGACTCTTATTTCTACTTTAACCACTACATTAAACAACTTATTAGCTTTCCTTGCAATTTGTTTGATTAAAGTGCTCTTACCCACACCACTTGGCCCATACAATCCAATCATTCTCACAGTGGAATCTTCAAGTTCTCTCATTACTTTTTCCATTGTGAGTTTTGTAGAACTAAATTCTTCAAAGCTAGAATCAGACAACGTGGCATCATTAGATGTTACATTTTGTCTATATGCAACTTTATCAACCTCAGGGCAATCATCAATTAGCATTTTAACATCCACTTTCATCTTCTTTGCTTCTTTGCTTAACCTGTGTCTATTCCACAAATATGGAAAAACATAACAATTGGGCGACCGGGCCCTTTTGTGGCCTGCATCGTTCTCAAACACCTCCACTACAGTCTCAATTTCACTCACTTTTCGAACCCAATCAATAACCTTACTTTCAATGTTGTTTAGATTTTTCTCAGCCACATCAATTTGATGATGTATCCTCTCTTTTTCAAATCCAAGATCCTTAACAGTATCGTTCAATTCAAGAACAATTTTCTTGTAACGGACAATGTAAGTCACATGCCGAACAACATATTTATATCCATAAGTAATCACTACTTCGACAGGTTTTCGAAAAAACACCAAATAATTCATCCTTGGACCCTGATTACAGTCAGACCACACCTCCTTCGCAACAAAAAGTCAAGTGGAAACTTATAAGTCAATATTGTTTAATCAATAAAAAAAAAATCATAGGTAGATGGACTAGTAGGGTAGTTAAACAAAAAAAAAATTCAAACATTTTGTGATGGTGATGATATGTTAGTACTACATATATGACCATTAGTAACGATAGGTGGGAATGAAATATATCTTGGAGAAAAGATCGGTTTGAATGGGAGAAAACACAAATTGAAACATTCTTGGAAGATATTGATAGGATAAATCTTATTAAGGAAATAAATAATATTTGAACATTAAACGATGAGGAAGATAAGGAATATACAGTTAAGTCAGCATATAAAAAGTTGCAAGGTCTATGTGCTGTACAAAACCAACATTTCACTGATTATCTATAGGTAGTAAGGGTTATCCTAACCGCTAAGCTTTTCATGTGTTAGGCTATCTTAAATTAATACCTACAATGGTTAACTTAAGGCTTAGAGGGGTCATTTTAAACAATGTCACACGTGTTATGTGCGACAAGTAGGAAGAGACCATAAATCATCTATTTTTACTTGTAAATTGGTTGACATGGAATATATGCAATAAATGGACTAGAAATTTGGGGGTAAACCATGATGATTCAAGCACATTTTAAACATTTTTCACCTGTATGGAAAGGGGTGTGGATTGTTATAGTATGGATCATATAGAATCATAGGAATCATATTGTTTTTAGGAATCCAGAATCCTGGAGAGAAATATTTAGTGTGACCTAAGTGAAAGCTTAGGCATGATTGAAATATAAAAATACAAATGTCAATTTTTCTTTCTTTGACGGGAAGCAATCGTGATATTTACCGATAGATTTTATTATTGAAATTATTGTTAATTATTGACAAATATTTACTAACGAATTTAGGCTCTTGGTAATAACTGATTTTTTTTCGTTAGTAATTATTGATGAATATTTTCCAATTCGTACGTAAAATTTATCAATGAATTTTTGGCAATGGGTGATTTTGCTTTACCGACAAATTTGTATAGTTACTGTAGCTTGTCCCCTTTGTTTTTAAATATTTTTCTATTGGAATTATATGCAATGATTAACTAAAAAATCGTGGCCTATACCTCTCTTTGAAAATGGTTACAGGCTATAGTTATCTGATTGAATCGTAGCCTATTAAATACTATAGGCTGCGATTTTCACCTGTAACATATAATTCTCATTTTTACTTTGTCTAAATATATATATATATATATATATATATATATATATATATATATATATATATATATATTAGTTTAACATGAAAAAGAACCATATCCATATCCCTTCGCTTCACTAATGGTTATTGTAAATTTCAAAATATAAATGTATAAAATCATTATTATTGGTTTTCAAAAGTGTATTGACCAAGGTCTGACCAGAGTAATATGAAGAAGTAAACAATATAAAAGTATTATAAAATGTATAAAATCATTATTATTGGTTCTCAAATGTGTATTGACCAAGGTCTGACAAGAGTAATATGAAGAAGGAAACAATATAAAAGTATTATAAAAAATAAAGAATCATTTTTAGAGTTGTTACCATAATTCAATAGATTTATTGGTATATGTAGAACTTGAGTGTTGTATGTTATTGGACAATTTTCAATTTTGTCTAGGAAAATTATTTGAGATGGTTTGTATTTTTGTTAAAAAAATTGCACGAAAAGGTCTCTAATATTTGTCAAAAAATTGTACGAAGGTTTGTAGTTTTTTTTCCAAAATATTGTATTGAATAATTATTACTTTTGCTGAATATTGATGAATGTAACCTTGAGTCAAATCGTGTTAAATTTATGTTGTGTTTTTATTTTTGGTGTGATTTCGGTATAAGAGGTTATTTTGTTTTTTATGATTCCTAATAGTGGAATGAGAGTTGTGGTTCCAATAGAGGGAGAAAGATGATCAGTTTGACATGTTGACCATAATCAACATTACATGTTTTGCCCTTGAAAAATAAGTTTGATATCTAAGGTAGCAAGGACCAATGATGAAAAAGATTATTGTCGTACAAATCACTAGTGACAAAATATGTGGTCACTATGTTTGATTATATATATATATATATATATATATATATATATATATATATATATATATATATATAAAAAAAATATTACTTA
>Ga0214544_1001810_pt1 | contig 44879 bp, 40 predicted proteins | sample CNSS3metaG_FD_160074 | JGI IMG/M metagenome (GOLD analysis project Ga0214544, IMG submission 160074) | Root nodule microbial communities from cowpea collected in UCLA plant growth center, Los Angeles, California, USA - CNSS3 | ecosystem: Host-associated > Plants > Roots > Nodule | place: USA...
CTCTTGCATTAACATTTCAAATTCTTGTATAACTGGAAAAGATAAATATTATGTAATTTTTAATGTGCTGAAATTTAAAGAATACATTGTGTATGTCATAGTATGAATATGATGAAAATGTTGAATTATCAATTTATCATCTAATTCCCCAAAGTCTTTACTTAATTTTGTGAACTTCTTAAAGTTTCCCAATTTTTAAACATTGAAAGTTTTATCATAAAAAAAATAAAAAAAAAAAGCGAGCTAGCCCGCGGGCCCGCAGGCCAACGTATATGCGGGGCGGGTCAGAGTATGCGCCCCGCATAAAATGTGCGGGGCGGGGCGTGCCGCCTCGCAGTGTGCGAGCCTTATGCGGGGCGGGCCTAAACGGGGCGGGCCGGCCCGCATTGCCACCCCTAGTTTTCGATACATATGAAACTCATGAAATAATAAAATTGTTCTTGCAGAGAACAAATAAGATATGTTAAACACAAGTATTACCTTACTCTGGTCCGCCATCTCCTCCCGGTTGATGCATGTTGCTTATGGATATCTCGGTGTAATCGGTTTGGACCCGAGGGGGTTACCTGCAGAAGGGACTCCGAAGCTCAAGTTAGCAAAATCTCTAAGAAAGTCAAATCAGGTGATTAGGGAAGTAATGAATGCGTACCTTTAATTACTGGTGTCCATGCTTATTTATAGGTTTATTAATTATGTCCTGCCACGTCATGGGCTGGGCCCTTGTTTGGGCTATAGGTGGGCATGGGCATTAGCCCAGGCCCCTTAGTTCGATTATTGTGGGCTTGATGAATCTTACAGGAATGTTCTGGTTTTGCCAAGTCCTTGCTTAGTTTCCTAGAGTTAATGGCCTAGGCTGGTTACTCTTTAGCTGCTTAGGCCGTTATTGTTGATTTAGTTTGTTCAATCAATGTTGTTCCTTAGCGGTTTAGGCCGGATACCTTGATTCACCTTAGCATGTGTATGGTGATTGTTATTACTAACATCCTTGGTGGTTATGCGGATGGGTTTTATGGTTATTATTTGGCTAGGCCGGCTAGGTGTGGTACACCAGTCCCCCAGCCTTTGCCGAGATAGTTATGATGGTAAAGGATGACAAGTGTTGTCATTTTTGGCTAGGCCGGCTAGGTGTGGTACACCAGTCCCCCAGTCTTTAAATGTGATGAACAGTGTTAAGGCTCAAAATGTGAAAAGGTTTGTAGCAAGTGAAGGGGTGTCAGAGGTCTAATCAAAAAGGGTTTTTGCGCCATTGTTTCTGGTGCCCACGACCTTTGATGTGCTGCCTTGTGACGATTGGTATGGGTTGTGACTTTTGGCGGGAAGAAGTTGTGGCGTTTGGAATTCATGCTTATAAATGCGGATGTCGCGAACAGTTTTGCTTTTGTTGGCTCTTGTGAGGATTTTGAAATCAGAGACTTGCGTGAATTAGAACTGTCTGACTAGTCCCTTGTTTCTGCCGACATCTTTCAAAAAAGGTATGTCTAGTACTAGTGATACTGTGTCATTGTCATCGTCAAGTAGTGGCAGTATGCAGTCTAAGAGGAGTGTAGGTAGGCGTCTTGAGGAGGAAAGTGCCAGTCCAGTAGCTGTGGTAGGGAGGATCTCGATGGAGACGGTAATCGAAGTGAGGGAAGATCCCCCCGAAGAGATAGCAGAAAGTAGCTGGCCGGCTAAGGCCGGTTATGATTGGGTTGCGGCTGATGTTCGAAACCATTCGTCATTGTTCCTGTGGTCTCGTCTGCTAAATTCGTGGCTGAATTGTACCCCTGTTATCACAAAGGGCGTGGACCGTGGTACCGTGTCATTGGAACGAGTGAGCGCTATTGAGCGCGACTGCCATGGCCAAGAAGGAGCTGTCGAAAGAAAATTTTACATGTATATGTGTCACTTTTCTGAATTACATGTTAGGTTACCACTAAATGATTACACCATGGGGGTGCTCCGCCAGCTAAATGTGGCGCCTACTCAGCTACATCTGAATAGTTGGGCGTACCTATAGACCTTTCGTGTTCTGTGCCAGTCGCTGTACCTACGGCCGTCTCCTCATGCGTTTTTATACTTATATGACATGAGACCTCAACAACCGACTACATGGCTATCCTTGGTGAGCAGGACGAGTATTAGCAGATTAGACGCTTTTTCACAATCGTTCAAGCACTTCAAGGATGGGTATTTCAAGGTAGTGGTGAAGGAGGGAGGAAAGTCGCATTTCCTTAATGCAAATGGGAGTACAAAATTCCCTTTTAGTTGGATGGGTAACCCTTCTCGGTATAAGGATATGAGTACCGATGATGAAGTTTACTAATAAACTGCCCACTAAGGACTTAGTTAGGGTTTATAATTCGGTTTATTCGATTATTGATATTGAAGGTATCTGTTGTGACTTAAACTGCCTCGATGTTTCTAAGTTAAATTAACCAAAATTTGGTGTATTCGTGCAAGACATATGGCTCAAGCTGGAAAGAAGAACTTGACCCTTTTTCAAGCACTAAGGAAGGAGAAGGCCGTGAAGGCGAAGACAGCTAGAAATACTGAGGTCCCAAATTTGTAACAATCGTTGGTGGAGGTGCATGTTCATGGCGACACCAAAAAGAAAGCCGAGTTGCCGGCTAGGCCTAGTAAAGGCAAGTAAAGGCAAGGACGTGAAGAAGGTAAGGGCCGCCTTGTTGGGGCAAGGGTCGTCTAGTGGTGCTAAGGGACCGGAAGCTGGTTTGATAGAGTTGCCAGAGACGACCGTCAAAAAAGATATAGCGATTAACCTGCCAGAGATAGTGATTAATTCCATCGATAATATGGAGCCGGACCACTTGGTGAGGACCATGGTGGAGTTTGGGAGTAAGGCGCTAATATTGAGTCGTCGAGTTTGGTCATTATATCGTAGGGAGGTGAAGGAAGGGAACCGGGAAAAGCTTGAAGATCTTCAAGAGAAGGTTGACAAGTTTGTAGAGGAAAGAGCTACGTGGAAAAAGGAGACAGAAGGGTAGGAAGAAGAAAAGAAGAGGATGGGAACCTGGAAGGTGCATTGTCTGAATTCGGAGACTAAGCTCAATGGGAGGATAGCGGACCTTGAGGTGGACTATGACAAGTTGAAGGAAAAATATGAAGGTGCGGAGGTGGAACTTGAAGATTTGAAGGGCTGCATTATTCAAGAGCATATTAACGAGTTTCAGAAAGGGGTGAGGCAGACGACTTTCTTCTGCCAGAATGTTGATGCAGTTGATCCAAGATTTGACGTGAACAAGGATGTGGTGGACGACTAGCTTATCAATGAAGCCGATAGCAGCCCCGAGGAGGAGGCAGAGAAGACAACAAGGGATGAGGATATGAATGCGGGAGGAGCCGTGGAGGGTGATAACAACAAAGCAGCTTAGGGTGTAGTTTTTATGATATTCTATTCGCAATGAATCCAAAGTTTGTAATAACTCGTACAATATTTTAACTTGCTTTTAATGTGATGCATATTGTGGATATATTTTTTGTGTGGTTGTTGACGATAACATATGTTATAGAAACACGTTTGTTGGATAATGTTTTTATGTATGCGATGTGTTATGTTAAATGCGTATTTACTTGGAGGAGTATTATTGACGTTTGTATGTTAATGAGAGTACTCGACCCGGGCCGCTTACGTGTGGTGAGGGTGATGAGCTAAAGCATTTTCAAGTTAAGTTAAGGGTGTTCGGCCTAAGCCGCCAACTTGTGGTAAGGGTGGGGAATTTAAACGAATTAGCATCAAGTTAAGGGTGTTCGACCCAGGCCGCTTACTTGTGGTAAGCGTGGGGAATTTAAACGAATTAGCATCAAGTTAAGGGTGTTCGACCCAGACCGCTTACTTGTGGTAAGGGTGGGAAATTTAAACGAATTAGCATCAAGTTAAGGGTGTTGGACCCAGGCCGCTTACTTGTGGTAAGGGTGGGGAATTTAAACGAATTAGCATCAAGTTAAGGGTGTTCGACCCAGGCCGCTTACTTGTGGTAAGGGTGGGGAACTTAAACGAATTAGCATCAAGTTAAGGGTGTTCGACCCAGGCCGCTTACTTGTGGTAAGGATAGGGAACTTAAACGAATTAGCATCAAGTTAAGGGTGTTCGACCCAGGCCGCCTACTTGTGTAAGGGTGAGGAACTAAAAGCGTGTTAAAAGTAAGGCGAGGAGTAGTCGTGAAGTGAAAAACCCTTTGTTTTATTCATGTAATTATGGGGTGCCTCGTTAAAACCTCCCTGGCCAAAACCCTCCTTAGGAAAAAAAGACTAGGTGAGGGAAAAGAGTACACCTAGGGTTACAAGTATTCGGTACAATACATGTGTTTTAAGTGAAATAAAATTTGAGATGGGATACGTCCCACGTATTGGGTATCTAGTCCCCGAATAACTGTTCTAGTTTATATGCCCCTCCCCTAGCATCTTCACGTATTCGGTACGGGCCGTCCCAATTGGCGGAGAACTTGCCATCCTTCTTTCTTGCACTGTTGGCCATTCTCCAAACTAAGTCTCCCTTGGCAAACGATCTTCGATGCAGGTTTGCATTATACTTTCTGGTCGCTCTCTGTTTGGCGGCTAGATTGCGGATTTGGGCTTTTTCTCTTAATTCGGGTAGAAGGTCGACGTGGGTGTTCATGTTTTGATGATTTTGAACTACGTCGTACAGTTCTCGACGTAGAGATGGTTCACATATTTCAACTGGTATCATGGCGTCTGCGTCGTATACTAGGCTAAACGGGGATTCGTTTGTTGCTGATTGAGGTGTACATCTGTAGGCCCATAGCACTTCCACTAATTCTTTTGGCCATCGGCCTTTAGCGCTGTCCAACCGTTTACGCAACTCTACCAATATAACCTTGTTTGCTGCTTTGGCCTGTCTGTTGGTCTGTGGGTGCTCAACAGAGCTGGATATGTGTTTGATGCCTAGGCCGGTATAGAATTTAGCAAGCTCTTTCTCTATAAACTATCGGCCATTGTCGGTGATAATTGTATGCAGGACGCCATATCGGCATATGATATCCTTCCAGACAAACTGTTGGACTTGTTGGGCTGTGATGGTGGCTAGTGGTTTGGCCTCTATCCACTTGGTGAAGTAGTCGACGACTACTCTCACGAACTTTACTTGGCCTTTACTGGGGGAGAAAGGGCCAAGGATGTCCATTCCCCACTTTGCGAAGGGCCACGGGGATAGTATAGAGTGAAGCTACTCCTATTTTTGGTGGATGAGGTTGCCATGTTTCTGGCATGGTATGCATTTTTTGATGAAGTTGTGGCAGTCTGCCTCCATGGTCGACCAGAAGTAACCGACGCGAAGGATTCGACTAGTGATGGTGCGTGCGCTGGAATGGTAGCCGTATATGCCTTCGTGTAACTCCTTGATAATGTACTGAGCTTGTTCTGTAGTAACGCATTTAAGGAGTGGTTGACCGTATCCTCGTTTGTATAGGTCGTCGCCTATCATCGTGTACCTGGCGGCTTTAGCCATCCAACTCTTGTCAGCGTCAGGTAGGGGGTGACCGGTTTGGAGGTATTGGATGTAGGGAGTTGTCCAATTGTCTGCTTGGCGTGGGGTTAGGGTATGGCAAGTGTTTGTGATGGAAGGAGCAGATAACGTTTGCTGCAATAGTGATCGGTGGCGGCTTTTTAACTTGGTGCTGACTAGTTTGGACAATATGCCGGCTCTGACGTTTTCGGATCTGGGGATGTGTTGGATGCAGACTTATTCGAAGGCGGATTGGACGACTTTCCGGACCAGGTGATAGTATTGTAAGAGGGTAGGGTCTTTGATCTGGAACTCGTCATTTAAATGGCCTACGGTAAGCTTGGAATTGGTTTTGCACGTCAGTGACTTAACACCAACCTCGCGGGCCAAGGATAAGCTGGCGAGGATGGCTTCGTACACGGCTTGGTTGTTAGACGTCTTGAAGGCAAAATGGAGGGATTTTTTGATGAGGATATCGTTGGGGCCTTCTAGTACGATGTCGGCACCTGCACCTTTGGGTTTGACGAACCATCAACATAAAGTGTCCATTGGTCCTCTTCAGGGGTTCGTTGGAGATCGTTGACAAAGTCTAAAAGGCATTGAGCTTTAATGGGGCCGTGAGGTTCGTAGCTGATGTTGAATTTGGATAACTCAACGGCCCATGACGACATCCGCCCCGCAAGGTCTGGTTTCTCCAATATCGTCTGGATCGGGTAGTCAGTTTTGACGATAATATTATGATTCTGGAAATATATACGTAGACGTCGGGCTACGTGTACCAAGGATAGGGCTAATTTTTCCACCATCTAGTACCTGGTTTCGGGATCTTACAAGGTTTTGTTGACGAAGTAAATAAGATATTGGGTGTCGCTAACATCTTGAACAAGCAGGGCGCTTACGGTGTGATCTGTGGCAGTGATGTAGACCAGTAAAGGTAAAGGCTGATGAGTATCTAGTTTATGGAGGATGGGTGGTGAGGTGAGGGTGGTTTTTAGCTTTTGAAATACTTGTTCACAATCATCATTCCACGTGAACTTGGCGGATTTTTTGAGCAGCTGAATGATGGGTTGGGTTTGTTCGGCTAGCTTGGGAAGGAAGCGGGAGATGGCAGTGAGGCGGCCTATGAGGCGTTGTACTTCTTTGACATTGGTGGGGCTTCGCATTTCAATGATCGCATTTGACTTTTCAGGGTTAGCCTCTATGTCGCGCTGGGTCAGCATGAATCCAAGGAGTTTACCGTGGTTGACGCTGAAAACGCATTTGTCGGGGTTGAGGCAGAGGTTGTATTGTCTTAACGCGGAAAAGACTGTTGATAGGTCCTGAGAGTGCTGGTGAAGGCTTGGGTATTTGACAACCATGTCGTCGACGTATACTTCGACACATTTGCCCATTAAATGGCTGAAGACTTTGTCCATCAGTCGTTGGTAGGTTGCCCCTGCATTTTTGAGAGCAAATGGCATGACCTTGTAGAAGTAGTTGGCACCGTCTGTGATGAAGGTGGTTTTGTTCATGTTGGATGCGGCCATGGGAATTTGTTTATAACCGGAGTATGCATCAAGAAAACTAAGGACCGTGTTATCGGCTACGCCGTCGACAAGTCGGTCAATATTGGGTAAGGGGTAGGCATCCCTAGGATAGGCTTTGGGTAAGTGCCGAGTTTGATAGTGCGGCCATTACAGAGCTCCAGGGGGTGGTTTCTTCGACAGGTTTGAGGCGGACATCCCGACCCACTCTGGGGTCTAGATCATCACTAGATAAGGCTATCTCAGAGCCGGGTGGTCGCTCAATATGATTGGTTTGAAGGATGGGAAACTGTGGGCGTAGGTTGGCCATGTAGCATTCGCGTGCAAGGTGTTGGTCGCCGTGAATGGTGAGGATGTCACCAGATGGGGAGGGGAACTTCATGGCCAGATGGGGTGTGGAGACAACGGCGCCAAGAGTGTTGAGTGAAGGGCGACCGAGGAGGACATTATAAGATGTAGGTGCGTCGACGATAAGGAAGCAGATAGGAATTGTCTTTGTTTGGACACCATAGCGAAAAACGGTATGGAGGTCAATATAGCCGCGGGTGGAAACTTTTTCCCCAGAAAATCCATATATCGGTTCATCGTATGGAACCATGGCGGTGTCGGGGAGTTGGAGTTTCTGGTACGTGCCCCAATAGAGGATGTCGACAGATCTACCTTGGTCGACAAGGACTTTGACTGCGCAGTTTTCTATTTCGACGGTGATGACCATAGGGTCATCTTGCTGGTGATCAAGGCCTTGAAAATCGTCGTCCATGAACGTTATGAGGGGCATGCGATGTCTATGATGAGAATGGGTGATGTGGTTTATGGATTGGATATGGCGGAGGTGTTTCTTTCTGGCGGATGAGGTGGATCCTCCACTAGCAAATCCACCAGAGATGGTGTTAATAGTGCCGCGTAGAGGAGGGTTTGCGGGTTGGTTTGGGTGTTTATCGTGGTGAGAGTTGCGGGGAGGGCGTCGATGGTCGGAACGAGAAGGGTGATTGGATCGGGAGAGGTGGTCATCTCTGTGGACAAAGTGGCGGAAATGGCCAGCACGAACCAGTTCTTCAATTTTATCTTGGAGCGCTTTACATTCCTCTATGGTATTGCCATGGTTTCGGTGATAGCGGCAGTATTTAGTCTGTTCGCGTTGGGGGGAGTGGTCGTCTTGTGTGGTGATGGGATGAGGTCGGCCTGTAAGGCCTCATCAAGGAGGCGGGATCTGTGGACATTTAGGGGGCCATATGTAGTGAAGCGGGGTTGTCAGGGTTGTCGGGGTCTCAAATCAGGAAGGGGAGGTTATGGAGAGGGGGTTGCAGTAAAGGGTGCGTAGTCATTGCAAAACTTTGTATGGAGAGTTTGCATTTCCTCCATGCGGACATAATCGACAGCACGCAGTTTCAATTCATGCATGGAGGTGGGTGGGTGAAGGTAGACGTTATTGGCGAAGGAGCCGGTTTTAAGAGTGAGGGCCATGCACTAAAGTATCATCTCTTGGTTTAGGTGTGGTGTGCGAAGGGCAGCCTTACTGAATCGATCAATGAAGGCCCAGAGTGTCTCGTCTTGTTCCTATCTGATGCCGAGAAGTGAGATTGTTGTAGTTTGATGCGGGCAGCTGCCGGCGAAGTGAGTGGTGAACTTGTGGGAGAGGGTGTCGAAGCAGTCAATGGAGTATGGCGGGAGGGTGGTAAACCATTCGAGGGCAGGGCCTTTCAGGGTGGTGGGAAAGGCTTTGCAGAAAATGGCATCATGGGAATTGTAGAGGGCGACGTGGGTGATGTAGACCTTGAGGTGTTCATCTGGGTCGGTTTCACCAGTGTAACGTTCAAGTGTGAAAGGTTCCCACTGGGTGGGGAAGGGAGTGTTGGCGATGAAATCGGTAAAAGGGTGACGGCGCCTGGGTTGGGCAGATGGTAGCGGGTGAGGAGGGATGGGATGGTGAACGAGGGTGGGAAAAGTGAAGGTGAAGTTGTGAGGAGGGATATGGGTAGTAGGGAGGGTGTGAGGATTGTAGGGTGGGATATGAGTGGTGTGTAGAGTGGTGGGCATGTTGTAGGGCAGGATGTGGGTGGTGGGCAGGGTGGCGGCGGGGGTAGGAGTCGTAGTATTTCTTGGGAGGGTGGAATGGAAGTGAGTATGATGGGTTGAAAGGATGGGGGTTTGTTAGGTGGTGGTGAAGGTGTGTGGGGTAGGATTGTACTCGCTTTCTTCTTCCGTAGGCTGGAAAGCTGGGGACCCTACGACATCAGATGTTTCCTTGGCCTTTCCCTTTTGAGTGGGATCGGCCTCAATCTTTTGCCTTAGGCGAGAGTTCTCCTGTCGTAGTGCCTCCATCTCGTCAGCACTGGGCTTCTTCAAGTCAATCAGCTCCTGTTGCATCTTGGCTTGACCGTCTAGGATGGCGGCCAAATCCGGGGTGATGTCAGCAGGTCCTGAGGGGCCTACTTCAACTTGTTTGTTAACTTCTGCTCTACTACGGGTAGAAACCGTTTTCGGAAAAAGCGGGTTGGTAAGGTATTATCTCGTGCCCCACGGTGGGTGCCAATTGTTCATGCAGAGAACACATAAGATATGTTAGACACAAGTATTACCTTACTCTGGTCCGCCATCTCCTCAATAGGCTTTCTCCCGGTTGATACATGTCACTTATGGAAATCTCGGTGTAATCGGTTTGGATCCGAGGAGGGTTACCTACAAAAGGGACTCTAAAGCTCAAGCCAGCAAAATCTCTAAGAAAGTCAAATCTGGTGATTAGGGAAGTAATGAATGAGTACCTTTAATTACTGGTGTCCATGCTTATTTATAGGTTTATTAATTATGTCCTGCCACGTCATGGGCTGGGCCCTTGTTTGGGCTGTAGGTGGGCCTGGGCACTACCCCAGGCCCCTTAGTTTGATTATTGTGGGCTTGATGAATCTTACAGGAATGTTCTGGTTTTGCCAAGTCCTTGCTTAGTTTCCTAGAGTTAACGGCCTAGGCCGGTTACTCTTTAGCGGCTTAGGCCGCTATTGTTGCTTTAGTTTGTTCAATCAATGTTGTTCCTTAGCGGTTTAGTCTGGACACCTTGATTCACCTTAGCATGTGTATGGTGATTGTTATTACTTACCTCCTTGGTGGTTATGCGGATGGGTTTTATGGTTATTATTCGGCTAGGCCAGCTAGGTGTGGTACAGTTATTATTCGGCTAGGCCGGCTAGGTGTGGTACAAAAATAATAAACCAAAATGTTATTGGAATGATAAAATTCACACGATAATAATTTTAAATTCATACGAAACTCATGAAATATTGAAATAACAAACCAAAATGTTATTAAAATGATAAAAGTCATATGATAGTACTTTTCAATTCATACGAAACTCATGAAATATTAAAATAATAAACCAGAAATTCAGTTAAATAAAAAAACTAAAATTCAATTCTTAGAAGTTAGTAAACTTTAATTGCCATGTGTTCAGTATTCTTATATATGAGGGTATTTTGGTACATTAAAGTTTAACAGGTATGGGTATGCACGGTACGGATACTATGATACCTGTATCTATCCTGTTAAAATGCGGGTATAAAAAATACTCATACCCATTACCTGCAGATATATATTTTTAATATAAATTTCCTATTCGTCATGAATTTTATCCGCATATACCTGGAAATACTAATTTTTTTTACATCCTAGGTGAGTTTTGTGTGGTTTGTTAGTTGCGGGTGACTGGTGACTGGTGTGTGGAGGTATGTTGTGTGGGTTGGTGAGGTGAGGTGTTTTGGTGGGATTAGGTTAGTGATTTAGTTAGTGTAGTGCACGTGTGGGTGTGAGAGAGTGTTTTAGTGTGTGCGTTAGCTTGGTGAGGTGTGTGTGGTGCGCTTATTTGGTGAATGAGTGTGGTGTGTGAGAGAGTTTTAGTGAGTGAGAGAAAAATGGTGATGTGCGTGGTGAAATAGTGTGAGTTTATAGTGTTAGCTGGTGAGTGAGTGTGGGTTAATGTCTCTCAGATGAGAGAATTAGTGAGGTGTGATGGGAGTGCACGTGAAAAAAAAGAGTGATTTTGTGAGGTGAGTACATGGTGAGTGGTGCGGTAGTGTGGTATGAAGATTTGGTATGGGCTTAGGGATGTAAAAAAAAGAATAGGAGGTGTTAAAAAGAGTTACTAAAAAGTGAGTAAAAAAACAATAAAGTGCAATTAAAAAAGAAAGGTTATTATTATTTATTTATTATTATTTTTTGATAAAAGTTAAATTAAGAAGATGACCCAAAAATAATTTTTATTTTTAATTCCCAACTAAACCGACCAATTACTTCATTTACATTTTTTAATTTTTTTCTTTTTATAAACTTTATTTCACTTATTTTTACCTTTTTATTATTATTATTATTATTATTTATTTACTTATTTTTTAAAAATTTTAAAATCATTTTATTTGTTCGTATTGTCGCAACCGAAATCGTGATGAGACAATGAACAAAACATTTGAAAAAAAAGGTTTGGAATTGCCACCATAGTTTATTCTGGAAAACTACGAAAAAACCTAAAAATAACACAAGGTCTACAAAGAAAAAAAAATTGGGTCCGGGAGTCGGTTGTGGAGAAGGTATTAGCACCTCACGGCGTTCGTCCTAAGACGATACCTTCAATTAAACATTCAAAACGATGTGGTTTTTAAATTATTTAATTTTCCCCAAAAATAATAATATACAAAAGAAACAAAAATATTTTTTTGGTTTTTTGTTATAGATGGCGACTCCACTAGGGACGCTAGAGTGTTCGACCATTTATTTAGATGTGCAATATTGATGTGATTTTTCTTAATATTTTTTCTTTTGCCCTTTTTTTTCTGTTTATGTATGTATATTCTTGTCTCTTTTTAATATTTGGAATAACTATATGTGTATGTTCTTTGTTATTTGGAATGATTATATGCTGGGGGTTTGGGTATACATTGTATTCTCCCTTCACACACATATTATGTTCATTACATGAGTGGGACCCTATACTCGTGTCTGAGTTGCTTATAATTAGAGAAGATTGTGTAGTAGTTCCACGGTGGATATACTTCCCAAGTGGTCATTGTGAGAATCCCCACTAGAGTTTGTTTGCTTCATTGGTACTTCCACTTGTTGTTGTTTACCAATGTCATGGGAAATGCCATGAAGTGGGTCATAACTCTAGTGACCTTGATCTTTATAGGTAGTAAGGAACTATCCTTGTGAGCACATATACTTTGCCTTAGAACTTTAAGCGTTGTACCTATGTTAAATTAAGGCACAAAAGAGATACTATTTGCGTCCTTTACCATCACCTTTCCTTGTATATAATAAGAAATTCATAACAATCACACCATTATTAAAAAAAAGGAAAAAAAGCCTTCTAAGGCATAAGCATTCATTTCATGTCATGTGAATAAGTGCCCTGCGATGCACACACATGCATTGCATTTCCACTTTGTGGTCATTCATGGTACCTTGCCCAAAGATTCAAACACATAACATGCATCAACATAAATTTTAGAAAACAAATTGCACTATAATAAGTTCAAATTATTTCCCATTTTCCTTATCAACAAATTCTTGGAATCTTTCTTATGAAAAATAAGAAAATAATAAAACATTCTTTGGTCAATCAGTGGATTGAATAAATAAATAAAATTTTATTTGTTATCATTTTTTTCGAAGCATCAATCTAGTCTTGCATACATGAAAATGCTCAAATCCATCTCCTTTTCCATCTCTCTTCCACCATAAACCTTGTTTTCATTTTCATGGAGGATTATCATAAAGGGGACACATACCTTAAAATGATTACAAAAAACTCTCTAGTCACAACAAAAAAACAAAAAAAAATGAAAAAAAAAATCAACTAGACTGAAAGCTCTGAAGGACGGACAATCTAGGCAAAAATAAGACAAAAAAAGTGAGAAAAAAAGAGAGAACGAAACAAAGAACATCTTGTCATATGAAATAAATTATTTTTGTATCATTTGTCTCACTTGACTGCCAGTTCACCAATACAAAAATATCAAAAAAGAAAAAGAAAGAAATGATTATAAAAGAAAAGTAAAAGTTTGGAGAATAGGAGTAAAAGATCAAAATATAGAAAAAAAGATGAACAAAATGAAGTCAAACAGATATTGAATGAAATATTATTCAAAGATCCTTGTTCGGAAAAACTCCCACATCACTTTTTTGGGCTTTTACTATCGTTTACTTCCATACCCCTAGCCTTGACCATAATACACGCCTAATAAAGTCCACACAGATCAAAGATTGGTTGTTACCTTTCAAATGTCTTAATTTAGAGGAAAATTTTGATTTGCTAACAGGTTTGTTCTAAAAAAATGATAAAAAATTTCAAAAAAAGTGTGTTCAGAGATTTGCTTTTAAACATCGATGCAATTTATTTTTTGGTGACATATTTTCAAAGCTTAAATCAAACAATTAAGCTAAATTTGGGTTGTCCCCTTTCAATTCATTCTTCATGAAACACCATCTTTGCTCATGCAGTATCCTCTGCTTCTCTCTTAAAATGTTTAACATTGTCCTCATGTGTTCTTCAAGGGTTTTGGATTAAATAAGAATGTCATCTATGAGTATCACGACAAAGTTATCTAAGAAAGTTTTGAAGATCACAATTATCCAATAAAAGAACTAAGCATATCCCTAAGATAAAAAATGCAACAAAGATTCTCTTTAAGTAGATTTGAGGCCCATGCATGGTCATTACAACCAGTTGTACCTCAAAATGCTAAAATGCCTTTAAAACTACAGCAAAAGTGAGCTTACCTTGTTTCCAATTTTGATAAAACAAATATGAAGAATTTTCTGCAATAACTTCACTGAAGATTCTTGATTGTCAACTAGATGAGCGATTGAGTAAAAAACCTATAGAGAAGTTAGAGGAGATTTCAAAGGAAGTTTTAGAGAGAGAGAATGCTTTTATAAAATGAAACTCAATTATTAGAAAAATATTTATAGTTCTACTTTTTATGTATAAAATAATCGAGTGTCATCTTTTAAAAACTATACCTACTACTCTTTACTCCTTTTTCTAAATCCTTATTATCTTTGTGTTCCAAGAATTCAAAAAATGAGTCATTGGAAGCAATAATTAAGGTTGGATGACCATGGTTTTGTTTGTGCTTGTCTAATTTCAAAACTTACATATTACTTTCAAAACTAATTTTCTGATTTCCTTATTTTAGTTCTCTTTTATAGTTCAATTCCTTGTTATTCAATTTGTGTCAATATGTGTTTTTCACCACGTTTATACACTATAAGAAAATCTATAAATAGTAACCAATCTTACATTTTTTTTCCATTTGATCTCATCAAGTGTGTTTAGGTTGGTTTCTCAGTTTTTTTTCTATCATTTTAACTCTCTTTTTCTTCATTTGAGTATCTCGCATATGAGTTCTTAACTTCGTGACTACGAATTGTGTTCTCTCATTCGATCTGATTGTTTGAACGCCATTGGAGATGATCATCATAGGCTCGCTTGGCCTTGCTCCCCTAGTGTGCGCCTTAGTCCTTCCATTGTCCCGTACCGTTTTGGAAGCACACTCCTAGATCTTTTCTCAAGTGCATTTACACGAGTCTCTCACTTTTTCTTTCATTTTCACTCTCTTTTCTTAATTTGAGTATCTCCTACATGAGTTCACAAGTTCGTCATTACGAGTTGTGTTCTTTCTCATTTTTATTTCATAACTTGAGCATCATTGAAGATTATTGTCACATATTTCAATGATTTAAAACCCTTCATTTTTTACTACGCCTAGATATATTCAAGTTCCTTAACCATAATATGTAATTAAAAAATATTAAAGTCATAGTCATTCGATACACTAGTAATACATGAGATAATATAATTTGTAATATCATATTTTCATAAATTAATATTTATTTAAGTCAACAATTTGTAAATCTACTTGCGTCTGTTTACATAAAGAGATTTCACTCTAAATATAACAATTTTTAAATTTTTTTATCATATCATATTACCTACTATTATTATCTTTGATTTCACTCTAGAATTTGTTGCCACTAAACATATTTATTATCCTTTATTTTAAATTGCTTTAAATTTGAAATCATCTTCTAAAAGTTACGATTTTAAAATTCGTATCAAACTGATTTTTAAGTATACAAATTATTTTGTTTCAAAAAAATATGTTTGAATTTCAATCGATTACTTTAGTTCAATATTTTTTTTGGAAAACGGGAATTCACATTTAGGTCTAATTGAAATTATTTAAATTTATAATAGCTAAGATTAGTTAATTAATAGAGCAGATTAAATTTTTATTGATTTTTTATCACCCCAACCTTTTATTCAAACTTTGCTAGAATTGATATTTTGTATGATTCAATGAACCAGTCTTTAGTCGACATATATTATAAGGTTTTTTCCAGCAGTAAATATTTGGTGATCAACCCAGTATATAATAAAAGCCCCAAAAAGTGCCGGTTACCGTAGTCAGGTCACTCAATGTGGGCTATAAAAACACGTTTTTGGACTAGTGAAACCCTCAATCCATATACCAATAAAGACTACTATTCACACCCCCAAATGGCTATTTCGCCCCCACCTTTTTAGATTTTTTTTTTTTTTATGAAAATATTCCTCATAACACAACCGATATTATAGTGACCTATTTTATTTATTATTCATTTTGGTATATAGTTACATAACTGATTATGCAATAACTTTTTATAACTAGATATGATTGGGTTATAATAATCACTTGTAACATGTAGTTAACTTTTTACCCGTTCCTACTCAACCGACTAGTAATTTTGTTATATATAGTTAACTCTTTACCCGTTTCTACTCAACGGACTAGTAATTTTCTTATATGATAGTTAATTCTTTATAATAATCAACCAAAGTTTAATATGTGGAAGTGGAATTTTGTTTCTTTTTGTGTATGTCCACCACAAACGTAATGGATAGCAATTTTTCATCGTGTATGGATAGCAATTATGCATTGGAAAACAATAATCAAGTGATTAATTATTTATTTTGCTATCAAAGGAGTCCAAAACTTTCTTAAGTCTTCCATAAATATGACGGAGGCAAGAAGATAAAAGAATCAAACTAAAATCATCATATACAACAACATACAAAATACCTAACAAAAAGTATATAATAAAATACAAAACATCGAATTATCAATGAGTTTTACCCTTCGAAACACACATCTTGTTTGCTTATGCATTTGTCCATCCCTTGAACATGGTCGAAATTACCATGACATCCTTCCCGGCTAATAAAATGGTCGGCAAGTAGGAGATAGAGAGGTATGATATCTAGTTTTAATGGTTTTACTTCTTTATGATCCTTTAACAATGTATAGACAACATCATTTAGTTGCAGAGAATCTAGGATCTTATTTTTGGGTATATGATCACAAAATCCCCTTAAAAGCTTTTATATAAAAAAATAAAATATGTTTTTGCATGAATAATATTAGGTTATTATGAGACTCAAATATTATCTTACTACACTCTTCGAACTTTTTGGATGGATACTCTACGGTCTTATTTTTTCGGTCCTTATTACTAGATACCTTATACGAGTTCTGGGAAAAAAAGGGTGCACCTGCAAAAAGGACTGTGACGATCTAGTTAGCAAAAATCTCTAAAAGTCAAAACTCATATAACTATACTAATGAATTGCTTACCTTTTACATGGGTCCACCTTTATTTATAGAGGACTAATTACCCTTGTGATACTTTTACTACTTAATTATGGGCCAAGGCCTTTGGGCTTTGACTAGGCTTAATTGTCTTTGACAGAACTTTATTGGATTTGACTAGGCTTAATTTGACATATTTTGTAAGTCTTGCTCTGTTTTTGCCTAAGTTAGAGTAGGTTTGCTAAATTACCGACTTATCAGATTTTTCTTTTTGCGTACTTGACATCTACGGATGTATTTGGTTAGTTATATGTATCTCTTCTTTAGCTGAGGGTTCCAGATAGTTGATTGATTTTGTTGCTATATAGACGACTATAGGCACGTGAGATATAATTTGCGGCTTGATCTTTTTTTGATCTAGAAAGTATTTTTTTCACCGTCTTATTTTGAGTGCGTATCTGTGTTATCTACAGTTCTTTAGGTTAGCGGTCGATCCGACTTTATGGTACATAATCTATTTAAAAGTATGTCCTAATTGCTTTACATATAATTTCGTGTTTATATATATATATATATATATATATATATATATATATATATATATATATATATATATATATATATATATATATATATATATATAAAACAATTTGTATGTAAAATCAGCATAGGTAATTTTACATACGAAATTTTTTTCATATATAATGTTATATAAGGAACAAATCCATATGTAACTTATGAGGACATTATCCACAAAATAAATTTGTATGAAATTTTGAATACCTTTACATACGAGAATGGATCCGTATGTAGTAAATGTAGATTTTACCCATCAAATAAATTCATATGTAATTGATGAGTGACATTCCCATGGATAGGTCCGTATGTATCATGTTTATAAGAATTGTTTTTTATATTCTTGTAACCCAATTGCAATAGAGTTAAAATGAAATAAACTTTTGTCAGCAATAATTCAAATGAAGTTCAAATTGGTGCACATAATAATCTAATAAAGTTCTAATAGCACATCCAAAATGAGGTCATAACAACATGTAATCCAAAAAAATAACTAAGAACCTATATTTAAAATCAAGGTCCAACAAGGGCATCTGAAAAGTATCAAATATGTGTTATGATCATCTAAACATAATTGTTTTAAACATAAGTTTTTAGATAGCTGGGTCAATCTTACGTAGCCACTATAATCTTCATACTTCGTTTTGAGAACCAAAATTTTATGAATAACTGAGAGTTGATTTGGTCTTTAGTGCTGTAAATGGGAATTTAAAGATGCTAAGCTATCTTAGATTTTTTAGAAGTCTATTTAAATAAATCATTTTATTCCATCTTACTAATATATTTTCTATTATTATTGATATTACTTTAAGTAGTCTATCAAGATGAACTGAATCTATAACTCTTACAAGGTCCAACCATCTTGATAGACTACTTAAAGTAATATCAATAATAATAGAAAATATATTAGTAAGATGGAATAAAATGATTTATTTAAATAGACTTCTAAAAAATCTAAGATAGCTTAGCATCTTTAAATTCCCATTTACAGCACTAAAGACCAAATCAACTCTTAGTTATTCATAAAATTTTGGTTCTCAAAACGAAGTATATATGTATACATCTTAGATTTTTTAGAAGTCTATTGTAATAAATCATTGTATCATTGTACAAGGTCCAACCACACTGTGCCTTCCTTCCATAACCTTTACATGCTTAATTTTCTAAGTGATTCTTCCTACCAAATGTAAAAAAGCAAAAGGCACAAAATTAACAAAAAGGTCTTACTATTTTTCATGAGTCTAAAACAAGAGAATCCAGGGTTACCATCCTGTCCACTAATGGTACCATATAAGTTATCAAAACATAATGAAAGAGGGATGAAAAAAGGTTAAAAGTTGAAGTACCTGATCAAACAAAATTTTGTAAGCATTAAGATCATGATACAATGCCCTTCCTGTACTAGTGCAATATTCCAAAGCTTGAGCTAAATACAAAGCCACCCTCAACTTCATTTCCCATTTCATAGACTGGGTTTCTCCTGCTAGAGCGATTCATTTAAGTCACAAAATGAGGGGATTAAATGGGAACGATAGTAAAACAAGTATAGTTAATTATAAATTTATAGATAGATATTTGGAAAAAATAAATTAAAATAGATGTTATAGAAGTTTGAATAAGATCCTAAAGCATCAACATGTCATAAAACCACGTGAAGCTTGAAATTCTTTTGCAACTCCCTAATTCTATAATACAAGTATATAAGCTTTGGCCAAGCACGAAGTCACTAACAACATAGGCAAATGCTCATCCAAGTTTCATAATGTGTTTAAGCCATTGCACTGTGAGGTTATACAACAATAACTTAACCAAGAAAACACATATCAAAGATCAAACATGTATATTATTGTTTAAAATATAGGTATAAGTGAGTAACATATGTATTTGCAGAGGCATCCGATAACAGAGAGAAAGAGATAAATACCGAGAAAGACAAACATTGATGATTCAGAAGCACAATGACCTCTACCACCACGAACCTTCCCTTAATGAGCATTTCATCAAACAAGTTCTACTTAGGGCTGCCCATTCTGCAGGGAGAGTACAGGGTGATGACAAAGGGCAGTAGGGGAAACACTTATCGCCAACCACATAAGGCCTCATGTTGTGGCCAACACTAATGACCTTGTCTTAGACAATGTCACTAGAGGTGAGGTGGTGGTAGAGGAGGATGTCGCGAAAGTGGGTGGCCTGGTCAGTGCCATCGTGGGCCATGACGCAAACGTCCCAACATATCTTCTTATGCTCGAAGAACACCAAGAGGAGTAAAGAGGGGTAACCGTAGTGATAAAGGTAGGGGTTGAGGTTAGGGTGGTTGTTGGTGGTAGAGTAGAGGTGGATGGGGTGGTGGATGGCGTCGCACATGGGAAGGGATGTGAGTTCCTTGGAGGCCATAGTTAGAGGGTAGGAGATGTCACTAGTGTAGAAATGGCATACTACAACAAGATATTACAGTAGTTACACGAAAATCGATATAGCACAATGTGCGGTGGCATTTTTGAAAATACTGAGAACTTAATTACATCGATTACTTTGATAACTGATGTAACATATATTTTTTAAAGAAAAAAATTGAATAATCCTATTTTTTAAAGAAAAGAAAAGAAATTTAAATCATACTACATTGGTTAAATGATGGAACCGATGTAGTACCTCATTTTATTCCAGCCAACTAGTTTCTCCCTCATTTCTCATCTTCTTCTTTGCGCTCCACTCTTGCGCTTCTTCCTCCACTCTACTCCACTGTTGAACACTACAATCCTCCACATTTAGGTTATTCTAACATCGTCCAAGCAGCCACTAGTGCAAACCCTCGTTTGTGCAACCCATTCGCGTAGAGCCACCATTCGCGCAACTCGCTCTCCGTTCGAACAACGTCGTTTGCGCAAACGTCACCGCTGGTTTGGAACTCTACTTCCACCGCACAACCACATGCCAGTGGTGCTCCGCTCTACTCCGCTCTTCGTTGGAGTTGCTGCTCCGTTCGATGTTGTTGTTGTTTTGTTCGACGCCGCTGCTACTCTTTTGAACGTCATTGCTGCTTTGTTCATTATAAGTGTTAGTTTGCCATAGGGATCGTTGTTCATGTTAAAATATTTGGAGAGAAAGTTGTTGTTGCTCTGTTCATCATAACTGTTAGTCAAAACATTAGTGAAAATTTAAAAATTTGATTGATTATTAAGCTCGAGGACTAGAATTCATGTTGTGAATATTTGGATCAATCTTGGCTTAAGGCTTGTCGGATTGCTATTTTGTGTAATTCTTTTGTTAGCAATGGATATTGCATAAGTTTTCAATTGTTTTCAGAAAAGATTGCCAGCCCGAGGACCAGATTATTTGTATTTTTTTTCTTTCTAATATTGTGTGTTACATCGGTTGTTCTATAACTGATGTAAAGGGTGCCAAATTTATTACATCGTTGATTATTACATTGAGTCTAAAATCAATGTAATAGGCCATAAAAAACCAATGTAGAACATAATTTTGTACTAGTGTGTTGGAAAGGAGAATGGCAACGACTTATTGGGAGCGATTGAAGCGAATACAATAATAGAATGCAAGGAAGGGTTCCCCCAGGAAAGGCAGGCATCTCGACTGCTTCCAAAATCAGGTCATCGACCAGTAATGCGACTTGTAGAAGACTCCCTACCTTAGAGGTTGGAGAGGATGATGAGGGCTAGAAAGTGTCAAACGAACTCTAAATGAGAATATGCACTAAACAACAAAGAAGTTTTTTAAATTAAATTCTTTTAATATTGGCTTAAATAGTAGTTTGGTCCTAGTTTTCGTTCGGTTGTTTCAATGTGATCTTACTGTTAATTTTTTTTTTCAATTTGGTCCTAATATTGGTAAATTTTTTTCAATTTGGTCCTTTTCGCTAACACCGTCAAAATAGTTAACGGATGTGAACAGTAACTGCCACATGTCATTTTGTGATTTTTTTAAATTTTTTAAATTTTTTTTAATTTTAAAAGAAATGTACACATGTCAAGCCTATATCATGCCACATGTCATTTTTGTGATTTTTGAATATTTTTAATTTTTTTAATTAAAAAAAAATCCACGTGTCAAGCTAATATCATGCCACGTTAGATTTTTATATTCAATTTGGTCATAATATTCGTTATTTGTTTTCAATTGGTCCTAGTTTTTTTTTAATTTAGTATTTTTGTTCCTCTCGAAAGAAAAAATATAATTTGTATATAAATGTTATATGGATATTCTTATTAAAATACATATTTTTATTAAATATTTTTAATTTAAAATTAGAGTTGGTTTAAAATTAAATATTTTTAACCTCTTAAAATTTTAAATTAATGGTGTTATTGCTTATTTTCGTTTTAATTTTAAACTAACTCTAATTCTAAATTAAAAATATTTAACAAAAATATGAATTTTAATATATACAAATTAAATTTTGTCTAAATTTAGAGAGGAACAAAAATGTTAAATCTACAAAAAAAATTAGGACCAAATTGAAAATAATTAACAAATATTGGGACCAAATTGAATATAAAAAACTGATTCTAACACGTGGCAGGATATTAGCTTGGCACATGGATTTTTTTTTAAATTAAAAAAATTAAATTTTAAAAAAAATTAAAAAAATTAAAAATCACAAAAATGACACGTGGCATGATATGGGCTTGACATGTGTACATTTTTTTTAAATAAAAAAATTAAAAAAAAAATTAAAAAAAATTAAAAAAATCACAAAATGACACGTGACGGTTACTGTTCACAACCGTTAACTATTTTAACGGTGTTAACGAAAAGGACCAAATTGAAACAAATTTACCAATATTAAGACCAAATTGAAAAAAAAAATCAACAGTAAGACCACATTGAAAAAATCGAACGAAAACTAGGACCAAAGTACTATGTAAGCCTTTAATATTTTATTTATTTAAAATCTATATGTAAATTTGGTAGGAAATGTATTATATCATTGATGAGTCATTATTTTCCTCCATTTCACTAGCCTTTGTGTATCCATTTGATAGTTGTTCAGTGCTTAATTGTTTGTCTTTAGTGTGTTTTCATCTGTTGGGCTATAGTGAGTCACTGTTCCGAATTTGGGTTAATTTCACATTATTTGGCCTAATTTTCGTTTTTAATTATTTTTAGGTATTTAGGTGAAGCAATTTTGGAGCTTGGACATTAATCTTCAAATGAAGAGAGTTGCCTCATCATTTCCACGTCATTTCCACGCCATTTAAGTGAATGGGCCAACATTGGAGGCCCAATAGTGGCATTTTTGTAATTTTGCATCAATAGTGACATTTTTGTAAATATGAGTGGCAAAATTGATTTGACCACGAGATTTAAGGTCTTTTAGTATGGCCAGCCGCACTTCATCTTCTCCAACATCCATTTTTGCGTTTTGAGAGCTTGAGTGGTGACCATAGAGGTGTTTCTTTCGTTTTTCACATTTTAACACTAGTTTTTACTGTTTTTATGCACATTTGACAGCACCCAATGTGGGTTTTACGTTTTGAACTCGTTTACTAGCTTGGGTATCTCATTTTGTGGATTGTATTGACTTGGAACAACAACCATGTATGGGGTTTTCGGTTTTTATATGATAGTAGTGATTTTCGTTCATTTAAAGCTTTAAAATTCTCTTTTGCTCTTGAATTTGCGTTTGAATAATTTGTAAGTTAGGGTTTGATGCCTTGTTTTTGCGAATCCCATTTTGAAGGGCTTGTATGCTCCATTTCCATGTCTAGCTAAGCTTTTTACATTGATTCCTTGACGAAATTGAAATGAAACCATGAGATTGTTGGTTGTTTTTGGGTTCTATTCGGAACTGCATCTTTAGGTTGCATTTTCATGATAAAATGTGTTTTTGATGCATGTTTAATCTCAAATTCATGTTTTGTGCACATTAATGGCTCGTATTCAGGCTTAATGTTTATGGGTTTTGTCACAACTTGCTTAAATATGTGGGTGTTAGCTTCCTGAAAATTGTTATGCTTAATGACATAATGAATCCATGGTAATTTTCACTTAGTTGATTAACTTAGGGTTCATGAGAGCAAAATCGAATAGAGCAAGTAATTTGGTAATCTATGATTGGTGGATTTTTAGTGGAATCAAGGAATCAATACACTTTGAATTCTGTTCAATTAAGTTTCACTATTAGATTTTAGTAATTTTGTATTGAAGCTGAATCTGCCACCCCTCTTGTGTTATAGTGTTGTGTTTGTCTAGAAACATTGGTCGTTGGGAGACGATTTGGTTCAACTTTCACATACTGCATTTAAGCTGTTTTAATTTGGTGGGGTACAACCTCTATCAATCATTTACATGCAGATCTTACATATGGAAATATAAGAAGTTGTTAGTTTATTGTTACATATGAAAACAAATCCGTATGTAATGCAATCTTACATGCAAATATAAATCCTTATATGAAATTTGTATATAAGACTTAATTTACCTATGGATTTTGTTTTGTATGTAATTATCTATAGATAATTGTAACTTTTTTTTAGTGTATACCTAGTACAAAAATAAAACATTTTTATAGATACTTAGTATATGGTTTGGTACATGAACATTTGTACAGTAAAAGAGAAGAAGAGCAAAGAGAGCTCATTATATATATTAGTTTATTCCAACCTTTAGACTACTTTCAATTGTTTCATAAGAATCCTTTAAAGGATTCCACTATAATCCACTTGGTTACAACCAAATATTCTTTTTGTCACTACCTTATGATAGTAGTATTGTTAGGCCCAATATTAATTAGATTAATAGGCTAAAAGTTGATTAGATCTTTAAGATGAGTGTTAATAAATGTGCTTGGTAAAATACTAACATAATTGATAATGGTGATGTTAGGCTCAAGGTTGACTGGACCCTTAGGAATATTATAACCGATTTGAATAATGTAGACCGACTATTTTAATGATCATAATTTAGGAGATCCAAAGAAGAATTTAGAGGTTTAATCAACAAATGGAAGATATTAAAGACATAGTAAAGAATAAGGAAATAGAGAGAATAGGGAAATAGATAGGTGAGACGAGAATGATAAAAGGGTTCTTTGGAGATAGGAAAAAGGGAGACCACATCTGTGTATTCTCTAAATGATCGGAATTTTACCTTTGGGCTAAAATATTGGCACCCACCATAGGGCCTCCATCAAAGACTTCATGACATCCAAATTTTTTATTTTTCTAAGGCATAATATCGTATAAAATAAGTGATGGTGTCAAACTTTCAAGCCTTTTGCCACTAATCCATTCTCTTTCACTTAGGCATGATCAACACCTGTTAGCACAAATGGTCTTTATGATTTGCTTGAAGATTTGATGAAGATATATGAAGCCATTGCATTGGAACATGATGGAGCCATGATTGAATTGATGAAGATGTGAGATTTCATGATTCTCGTGTCGATCAAGCCTGGTGTGTGCTAAATTTGTTTTCACATGAAGAACACAAAGCTTGAAGATTGGTGCTCATTGTGTTGACCATTTCACATTGTATAGATGTATAGGGTCTTATTGGTGTCTTTTAATCTGTTGAATGGTTTTTTAATAGGTTAAATGGTTTCTTTTAACCTGTTGAATGATTTTTTAACAGGTTAAATGGTTTGTTGTTGTAGTTTTATTTGTTATGTATTCAATTACTTAATTTAATTTTTAATCAATGGATTTCACTTAAGATAAGTGAAATCGACAGATTGAATGAAAAATCAACTTGTTGAATCATTTAACATATTAACTATAAGTTTTGTTTTTCGACAGATAGGTGTAAGAATTACCATTTTGAGCGCGAAATCATTGTGAATTCTATGGAAAACTCTCTCTCTATTGATCATATAGAAGTATACCATTGTAGATTGATCTTGGATCTTTCTTGGAGCAATTTTATGTAGTTTTGGAACTTGGAGAAAGAGGTTTGATTGGCTAGGGAGAGTCTTCCTTCAGGTTTGATCTTTGTCAAGTTTATGGGTGGTTCCTCGTGGTTTTCCAGGTCTGCAAGGGTGGTCTTGTTGTGCTTGTATTGATTCTCTTGGGATTCAAGAGTCTTGGTTTGTATTTTACATATTTTGAAAGTGTAATCTTGTGGATTGTGTAAATCTTTTGACATAGTTCAAGTTAGGCTTGGGTTGCGTTGACAAACTAGATGTAGCTCAGATTTGAGTGCACTAGTATAAAAACCTTGTGTTCTTGTGCTTGCCTCTAACTTTCTCTTTTGATTTGTGCTTTAAAGTTTCAAGAAATTTGAATGGAATAATCTTTTAATTATTCTTGTGTGTTGCAGCACGACCTCAGGCTTGGCTCATATTTGTATTACTCATTTGAATCACTATTGATAAGTCTTTCATGTTGGCTTTGGTTTAAATTGTGTATTCAAATTTCTACAGAATTCCCAGTATTTTAGTCTACTGATTTTGTATTTTGATTTGTTGATTTACTTAGTACTAAAGTTTTTAATTTGGCAATTCAACTGCCCCCCCCCCCTTTTTGGCATCTCATCCATTTCAATACTCACAATTGGTATCTAGAGCAAGGTTCTTGAAAATTACTCAAGTTTGATACTAAAATTGTTTTTGAACTATTTGAAATTGTTGAAAACAACCTTACTTATGAAGAGGGTGCCTTTATACATAGGCCACCTATGTTTAGTGGTGTCAACTAGCAGTTTAAGAAAATTGGAATACAAATTTTCATTGAATGAATTGACCAAGGTATTTGGGATGCAATTTTTAATGGACCTTGCACTCCTAAACATGTTATTTATAATAAGCAGGTTGATAAGCCTTGGACTGAATGGACAAAAGAGGAAAGAAGGCGTGCTCAATATGATTGCACCGCAAAGAACATTCTCACATCTCCATTAAACATGGATGAATTCTTTAAAGTCTTTCAATGCAAATGTGCTAAAGACATGTGGGATGTACTTGAAGTCACGCATGAAGGGACAAATGACGTGAAGAGAGCAAGGAAGCATTCCTTGATACAAAAGTATGAGTTGTTCAAGATGCAACAAGGAGAGTCAATTGTTGAAATACAAAAGAGATTCATTCACATTGTCCACTATCTCATAGGTTTGAGTGAAGAATTTGATAAGGAAGAGCTAAAATTCAAAGTGCTAAAGTGTCTTAATGAAGTTGGCAACCTAAGGTGACTACCATCTGAAAATCAAGGGATTTATCCACTATGACCACAATTGCATTGTTTGGCAAGCTAAGGGAGCACAAAATTGAAATGCATAGGCTGAATGAGCAAGAGTCAAGTGAGAAAAAGGTGAAGAATATAGCTTTGAAGACTATCACAACGAAGAGTGATGAACCTAAGGAAGAGGTGGCTAAAAGTGACAATGAGAACTTGAATCTACTAGTTAAAAGGTTTGGGAAGTATCTCAAAAGGAAAGGTAGCAAAGATAATCAAAAGAGGTACAATTCCAAATGAAATGAGTCAAATAACACTCCTAATGTTTCTTGTTATAATTGTGGCAAACAAGGACATATCAAGATTGATTGTCCAAACATTAACAAAGAAAAAGAGAAGAGTGTTGACAAGAAAAAGGAGAGGAAACCCAAGGAAAGACGTGCCTACATAGTTTGGGAAGATAATGATGATTCAACAAATAGCTCATCACACAATTAAAGTGAGGAAGCCAACTTGTGTCTTAGGGCTGGATATGAGTCATCCTTATCAAGCCAAGTAAGTTCCCTGGACAAGAATGACTATAAACAATTGTTGCATGACTTTGAAGGGTTGCATGGTGAAGTTAACAGAATTTCGATCATAAACAATCGATTGAAAGGATAAACAACTGGCTACAAAATAGGGTTACTCAACTGGAATCAGAAATAGCCGATTTAAAAGTTGATTTCAAAAATCTGGACATGATGTACAATAATTCAACCTATTGTAATGAAAATCAGTTGGTTGCAAAACCTTGTGAAAACTTCACTCTTTTGGAAAACAAAGTGAAATATCTTATAAAAACATATGCATGGTTCACAATAGGAAAAACAAACTTAGAAGCTGTTATTGGCTCTCAAAATTGTGCTTTTGGAAAGGCCGAAATTCCTTATAACTCTTTTAATAAAAAGAAATTTGATGAGTCATTATTTCCCTTATTCTAGTGCCTTTTTGTGCCCATCTTGATGGTGTTTTAGTGCTTAATTGTTTATTGTTAGTGTATTTTTATCAATTTGGCTTCAATGGGCCATTATTCTGAATTTTTATTAATTTTTCATTAATTGGTCTAATTTTTGTTTCTAATTATTTTTAAGGTATTTTTGTGAAGCAATTTTGGAGCTTAAAATTTAATCTTAAAATGATGAAGAGAGCTTCCACATCATTTCCACGTCATTCAAGTCATTGGGCTAGCATTTTGGGCCTAAAGTGGCATATTTGTAATTCTACAGCCCTGGGTGGCGTTTTTATAAATATTAAGTGGTAGAATGATGTGACCACGAGTTTTACGTCTCATTTTCGTGTGGTAGCCCTCACCTTCTCCCACATACTCCATTTTTAGGTTTTTTAGCTTTGTATGGTGTCCAATGAAGGTGCCCACCTAGTTTTCACGTTTTAGCACTCTTTTCTCACGTTTTATGCATTATTGACAACACCCATTGTTGAGTTTTATGTTTTCTGCACATTTGAATGCTTGCGCATTTCCTTTTTTTTTTATTTCTAGCCACTTGGAACAATACCCATGTATGGAGTTTACATTTTGTATGTTATAGTAACCATTTTCGTTCCATTGAAGGTTTAGAAATCTCGATTTGCTCTTTAATTTACATTTCCATAGGACCCAACTTAGGGTTTGATGTAATATTTTGGTTATTTGCATTTTTGAGTCTTCTCCCATGAGGTATTTCTGTTTTGAAATGGCTTGCTAATTTTCGAGTATTGACTTCGTGAAGATAATGTAACGAAGCTTTGAGGTTTTCGTTTTGTAATGGTTAATTTCGTTTTTGTTCTATCTTCACCTTTGAATATGTGTGTTGTTGGTAAGCTTGTGTTGTTTATGCTTAACAATAAGATTGAGTGTTTGTGTAAGTATTGAAATGGTTGAAATGCCAAGAAGGGGGAGGGGTTGAATTGGCTAGTTAAAAAATATGTTGACTTTTAAAAGCCTAAAACAATTTTCAATTGAATCAAATCAACCACAAAGTGTGGATGCAAACACTCCTAGATTAGACACTTTCAATGAATCAAAAAGAGAGATAGCCAATTGATTTCATTAAACAGATATAGTACTAATCGAATCAAAAAATTAAATCAACAAAATAGTCGATTAAAAAACTTGAAAATTGGATAAATGTGAATTTGTGATTTAAGCCAAGAATAACATGAAAGATCAAACAAGATTGGTTCCTATGAGTTAGACAAACATGAGCAAAACTTCAGATCATGCTAGAACACACAAGAATATCAAAAAGATAGTTCAATTCAAATTTCTTTAAACTTTAAAGTGTAATACAAAGTGAAAAGGGTTAAAGAGAAGAGCAATGCCCAAGATTTTTATACTAGTTCACTCAAACCTAAGCTACATCCTGTTAGTCAAGGCAACTCGAGCCTGACTTTGCACTATTTCAAAAGATTTACAAAGTTTACAACATTACATTGTCAAAATATGCAAGAACACAAGACAATGACTTTTGAATCACACCAACACAGCAAGACACCTCTTGCAAACCTGAAAAACCACCAAGCACAACCTAAAAGCTTGATAAAGACCAAACCTCAGTGGTAGCACAGACTTGAGAAACACCAAGAAAAATGCTTCAAGAATGGTCCAAGATCAATCTTCAACAACTGCATATTTGTATGATCATGAAAGAGAGAGTTCCATAGATTCCATACAATTTTTGCGCTAATAAATGGTCTTCTTAGCTCTCTTTCGAAAAATACAAACTTTATAGTCAAATTGTTACGAAATTCAACATGTTGATTTCACTTAACTTAAGTGAAATCAGTCGATTCCAAAATTAATCATCTGATTGAATATGTACCAGCTAAGACTATTGTAGCAAACCTTTTAATTTGTTAAAAATCTATTCAATAGATTAAAAGACACCATTTAACCTGTTGAAAACATATCAACAGATTAAAAGACACAACAAGGACCCTATACATCTATATGATGTGGAATGGCCTACAACATGAACTACAATCTTCAAGCTTGTTTTCCCCATGAATAATCCAGATAGAGAGCATGCACACAAGGTTTGATCAACACATGAAACATCAATTATTCACATCTTTATCAATGTAAGCATGGTTCCAACATGTTTCAAGGCAATGACTTCATGTACCTTCATCAAATCTTCAAGTACCACATTTTCCAGGCTATTTGTGACAACAATATGGGTTCTGGTTGTGCTCATGCTTAATGAATGTAGTTGGGCTGTCACAAATTAATTGGTATATGCAATGCTTAATTGCGTATTGAAGCTAGTTGTGATCTTCGCTTAGTTGGTTATATTCAAGTGGATTGAGATTGGAATAGATTGAATTATTTTCGTGACCTATGATAAGTGGATTGTATTTGATTCAAGAAGTCAATGCATTTTTTATATATTGAGTTTCTAAATTTGAACTTTTTTTTCAGAATCTGTCAACCCCCCATTTTGTTGTGTTTGCATTTGGAACGTTTGAATGCAAATATTGGTCATCAGGAGACTACCTTGGGTTGATTCCTAAGTACCTCATTTATACTGTTTAATTTGGTCGGGTACAACCTCGATCAAAAGTCAAGAAGTTTGCAAATTTCTTTTCCAAGAATGCATCAAGTGATATTTCTTTGACAACTTGCAAATATTATATGAGAATGTTTCTAAAAGTTGCAAAGCTAGAAGATATGATTACCCAAGGGATTTATGAAATGAATCCCAAAAGGATCAAGAAAGGTTTAACCATGTTGGACCCAACCTATCAAAGGGTATCATGTAATACACATTTGTTTTGTAGGTCATAAAGAATGAGAAGAAAGATTTATGGTACCTAAATAGTGGATTTTCAAGGCACATGACAGGTGACAAAACCAAATTTACAAAGTTGGAGTTGAAGGATGAAGGATTTGTGACTTATAGAGATAACAACAAAGGGAGAATTCTTGGAAATGGTGTCATGAGCAATGGATCCTCATTCAACATCAAAAACATGCTTCTAGTTAAAGGATTGAAGCACAACTTAAGAAGTATAAGCCAACTTTGTGATAAGGGATTTAAAGTTGTGTTTAAACCTAGTCACTATCTCATGTTTGATGCATGTGGTGGAATTGTGTTGATAGGAAAAAGAGTCAATAATATATACTTGATTGATCTTTATCATGCATCATATAACATACATTATGTGCTTACAAAAGATGGTGATACTTGGTTATGACATAGAAGGTTTGTTGCAGTAGTTTTAATTGTTACGTATTCAATTAGTTTATTTATCTTTTTAATCGATTGATTTCACTTAAGTTAAGTGAAATCAATCTATTGATTGGAAAATCAACCTGTTAAATTTCTTAACAGTTTGACTATAAGTTCTGTTTTTCTCGAGGGAGAGGCAAGAATTACCATTTTGAGCGTAAAATCAACTTTCTCTCTCTCTCTCTCTCTCTCTTGATAATACAGAAGTGTAGTTGTTGAAGATTGATTTTGAAATGGTTGAAATGCCAAGAAGGGGGGTTGAATTGGCTAGTTAAAAAATAGGGTGACTTTTGAAAGCCTAAAACAATTTTTAATTGAATCAATTCGATCACCAAGTATGGATGCGAACAATCATGGACTGGACACTTTCAACCGATCAAAAACAAAGTTAGCCGATTGATTTTACTAAACATATGCATTACTGATATAATCAATCGATTGAACCATAAAAACAGTTGACTAAAATACTGGAAAAAATGTAGAAATGCGAATTTGTGATATAAAGCAAGAACAATATCAAAGATCAGTCAAGATAGGTTCCAATGAGTTATACAAACATGATCAATACTGAAGATAACACCAAATCTCACAAGAATGTCAGAAAGATGGTTTAATTACAATTCTTTAATCTTTAAATTCGAATGCAAGAGAGAAGGGTCAGAGAAAAAAACAATGCACAAAATTTTTATACTAGTTCACTCAAACCTGAGCTACATCTAGTTTGTCAAGGCAACCCGAGCCTGAATTTGCACTTTTTCAAAAGATTTACAAAGTTTACACCCTTACACTTTCAAAATATGCAAAAACACACACAAAAGACTCTTGAATCACACAAGAATCAAACCAACATAGCAAGACACCTCTTGCAGACTTGGAAAACCACCACGCACAACCAAAAAGCTTAAGAAAGATCAAACCTCAGTGGTAGCATAGCCCTACCTACCACAACCACATTCTCCAAGCTTCAAACACCAAGCAAAATGCTCCAATAATTGATCCAAGATCAATCTTCACCAACTACAATCTTTATGATCACGAAAGAGAGAGAATTCCATAGTTTTCAGAATGATTTCGCTCTCAAAAAAGGTCTTGCTACCTCTCTTTCAAAAAATACAGCTCTTATAGTGAAACTGTTACGGAATTCATCAGGTTGACTTTCAAATCAATCGGTTGATTTCACTTAATTTAAGTGAAATCAGTTGATTAAAAAATAAATCAACTGATTGAATAAGTCCCATTTAAAACTACTACAGCTAACCTTTTAATCTGTTAAAAATCCATTCAACAGATTAAAAGACACCATTTAACCTGATGAAAAATATTTCAACAGATTAAAAGACACAACAAAGACCTTATACATCTAATTAATGCAAAATGGTCTACAAAATGAATTACAACCTTAAAACTTGTTTTCCACATGATTGATCCAGATAGAGGGCATGCATAAAAGGCTTAATCAACATGAGTAACATCAAATCTCCATATCTTCATTAATGTAAGTGATGAGTCATTATTTTCTTCCATTCCACTAGCCTTTGTGTACCCATTAGACAGTTGATCAGTGCTTAATTGTTCATCTTTAGAGTGTTTCTCATCTGTTGGGCTTTATTGGGCCACTGTTCCAAATTTGGACTAATTTCACATTATTTGGCCTAATTTTTGTTTTTAATTATTTTTAGGTATTTGGGTGAAGCAATTTTGGAGCTTGGAAGTCAATATTTAGTTGAAGAGAGTCGCCACATCATTTCCACATCATTTCCATGTCATTTCCACGTCAGCAAAGTCAATGGGTCAACATTTGAGGCCTAGAGTGGCATTTTTGTAATTCTGCAACTCATAATGGCAGTTTCGTAATTCTGAGTGGCAGGGGTGATATGACCACGAAATTAGGTCTGCATGGGGGATACCAGCCGCTCCTTCTTCTTCCACACTCTCTCAAACCTCCATTTTTGTTGTTATTAAGCGTTGGAAGGTGACCCATGGTGGCACAAGCAAATTTTTCACGTTTTCCATTGGTTTTTCATGTTTTATGAGCCTTGGACAGCACATTGAAGTTGTATTAACATTTTCTACCGTTTGGGTAACAATTTATATTGAAGTATTCTCATTTTTTGTTGCCCCTTTCTTTCCTTGCTCATTTCCGATTCCTGCACCAATTTAAGTTTTCTGCATCAATTTGCACTCATTTCGATGGTTGAATCAAAATTTATGTTTAAGCCTTATTCGGATTCCATGAGGAACTAAATTTGCGTGTTGATTCTTTGTAGAGAATGGATTGAAACCTTGATATTAGTGTTTTATTCGGTGGAGTTATGTTAATCTCTCAATTTTGAATTTGCGTTGGGTTTAAATGAAGAAATCGTTCTGTTTTTGCTTAATTTGCAGAGTGGAATCATTATGTGTTCATGCTTAGTGAACTGTAGCAGATTCATGGTTGTGTGCTTTGCTTAATTGCACTTGAGTTCGAGTTCATTTGCGCTTAGTAATTAATTCGGGTCTCATTAGAGTTAATATAACAATTTTGAGTTGTAATCCATCATTGGTGGATGTTCATTTGAAGCAAAGAATCAACGCTGTTTTTACATTAATTTTACACGTCTGCATTGAAGTTTTCAATTGTGCGTTGCATCCGTAAATCTGCCAACCCCCCCCCCCTTTGTGTTATTGTTGTGTTCATCTGGAAATTTCGCTTTGAATGAAAATATTGGTCGTTGGAAGACGACTTGGTTCACTTTCATATACTGCATTTAATATGTTTTAAGTTGGTGGGGTACGGCCTCTATCAGTAAGCATGGTTCCAAGGCAATGCCTTCAAGTACATTCATCAAAGCTTCATCAAATCTTCAAGTAACATATCATTCAAGCTACGTATGTCAACATTCTCCCCCTGATTTGATGAAGCCAACCTCTAACCTCCATTGCAAATTTTCTTGCATTTGGTTGGATACCATTGAGTTGATGAAGTGCCATCTAAGCATCATCTTCCAATCTAAGCTTGAACTTGTGAATCTGAAAAATGTTTCAAAAAGCAGTACATACAAGATAACAAGCATACAGAGATGCAAATGCTCCCCCTATCAGTAATATGGGTTCAATTCCATTAAATTCCAATTTTGTCCAATTTTAGTTTGTTCAATTTTTCTACCCCTTTGGATTCATCAAATAGAAGTAATGCATTAGGAACACAAACAGAGGATAACCTTTCATTGATCATAGAACATGATACAATTAACAAGAAATTGAAACAAAGAATAAAAACATAAAACTGGTACATTTAACTGACTAAAATCTAAATCAACCGACTAAAACTGACAGAACTCATACTAAAACATCACAAACATATGAATGCAATGCATGATCCTAAAGGCTAGCACACTTAGTCATCCTGAGGATTTTTTTTTCGTCTAGAATGAAGTCAGCAGATCATGAATTCCATGGATTTGGCCATCCAAATCGTTGAACCTCTCATTACAAAAGTTGTGATGTGCATTTAAAGACACATTGGTTTCATGCAGTTGATTCAGCATCATCCTCTCAAATTGTGAGTACACAATGCCTCTGTCCTCTAGAGGGTTGTAGGGGATAATGTCCATGGGTCAAACAATGGGTTCTTCCTCTTGATTTGCTCAACTTGGATCAGTTTCATGGTCATGTGCACCACCAACTATAACACTACCAACTGTCCACACATTTTCCACCTTGAGAAAGCACATCTTATGCAGATTTTGGTTAGAGGTTTTGTTCAGCAGTCCAGTTGACTCTTCCAACTCATCTTCTACATCAATACCAAAGTATTCTATGAATTTGGACACCAAAACTACACAAGGCAGCCTGGAATCCGTGAGCCTTTTGGCCTTGAGCGTGTGATCACGAAGCACAAAGATCAATTCAACTTGCACATTGTGTTGGATACAAAACATAAGGATCAACTCTCCCCCATTAAATGTAGAGTGGTTGCTCCCACGTGGAACTATGATTTTGGTGATGATTATAGCAAGAAGCCTTTGATCCACCTTGAGACCACCAACATGAAAATGTTTGATCTTAGTAGCAGGGTTCCTCAAGCATTACCCATAGTATTGAATCTTGTTGAACTCTTGCACAACACCGGTTTCACCTTTTCTAACTTGAACACCTCTAGCTTTAAGTCCAACTACATCCTTCCAAGCCTTCCATTTGATCTCCATGCGGACTCCTTTGATGTTGGACAACAACACATCATTTTTAAACTCCAAGTTGGTGAAAAACACCTTCACCAAGTCAGGATATATCTTCCCTGAAAGTTCAAGGAAGGTTTTCAACCTTTTGATGCTTAAGTTGTTGAAATAGGCTCTCAAATCCCTTAGCTCTCAACCACGAGGACCTTAGCACCTTAGGAATGCTAATTTGCTTCCTAGTCATCTCAATGAGGAATACTTGGATGTTGTCCTCATGGCCTTCGAACCAAGCCTTAATCCTCCCATGATGTTCTTGATTTATAGACCTTGGAATAAGAGGAGTGGAGTGTTCTTCATCAGATTGGGCAAATCACTGTTAACGACGAGGCATTATAAGTGTGGATGTAACTCTTTCTAAGAGATGTATGATGCAAATGCAAGATTTCAAGTGCAATATTTATAATTGAACAGGATGATTTTCAAAAGGAATTGGTTAAATGATGCAAATTTATTCCACTAATTCATTTTAGGTTACCAAAGCCAGATTAATGCAACTAATTGCAGTATCTCACGAATTCATGATGTTTCCAATGAGTTTTTATGAGTGAATCAATCAGTTCAGATCATGTAAGATGCATGCACATTGGAATTACACAGTACACATGCTTTTTGGTAAAACAAATCAGAAAAAGCAACACATGGCTGATGAAATCATTGTTGGGGGTAGATAGTACCTGACACAAGATGCTATCTTTGACTGGATCAACTTTTGAATTAAATTCTTTAGGAAATTTGCAGTTTAAGTAAAATTAACAAACCGATTTTATAATTTAGTCGACTAAAAAATCACCAGCTCATAAAAGACTGCAACCAGAATTTGGTTAAGTGAAATAAACAGATTGATTTCAAAAATCAATCGATTAAAAATCGTGAATTTGAACTTTATACTTCCAGATTCAATTTAATGAAATCAACACATTGAATTATGGAAACAACAGATTAAAATTCATGACAGATTAGACTTTCTGCATACAATGGCAACTTAAGTGAAATCAACACATTGATTTATAGAATCTACAAATTGAAATGTTTGGCATATCACATTTTTTGCAAATAGAGGTAGATTTAAGTGAAATCAACAAACTAAACTAAAAAATCAACAGGCTAAATATGACAGTTTTCAGTTTATGCACACATTAGCTTATTTTAATGAAATCAATGCATGAATGCATAAGATTAACATGCCAAAAACACATTAGACCTCATTCATCAAGTCTAATATGCCTAGTTCAATTTTAGCTTGTTCAATCTATCTCTAGCTAATGGTTTTGTAAACAAATCATCCAATTGATTTTCAGTTTTAACAAATTGAATTTCACAATCTCCCTTTTGAACATGATCTCGAATGAAATGATGCCTAATCTCTATATGCTTGGTTTTAGAATGTTGTATTGGATTCTTGGTTAAGTTGATGACACTAGTATTATCACAATACAAGGGTACCTTACTTAGCTTTGCACCATAGTCCAGGAGTTGATGCTTCAACCATATGACTTGTGCACATCCATGTCCAACAATTATATATTCATCTTCAATAATGGAGAGTGCCACACATGCTTGATTTTTGCTATTCCATGAGATTAGACTTGAACCAAGTAGGTGACAAGTGCCACTTGTGTTTTTCCTATCCAATTTGCATCCTACATAGTTAGAATTTGAAAAGTCACTAAGAGCTATGTTAGAATCACATGGATACTATAAACCGACATTGGTTGTTCCTTTCAGATACTTTAGAATCCTTTTTGCAACTTTTAGGTGTGACTCCTTTGATTTGCTTGGAACCTTGCACATAAGCACACACCAAACTGGATATTTGGCTTCCTTATTATAGGATAGAGCAAAGGCTCAATCAACCCTCTATATTTGGTCGAATCCACTGGTTGGTCAGCCTCATCTGCATCCATAAGACAATTTATAGCAATTGGAGTGGCAGCTACCTTGGAATCCTCCATTTTGACCTTTTTCAACAAGTCACAACAATATTTTGATTGCCTTAAAAATGTTCCATGCTTGAGTTGTTTGACTTGCAGCCCTAAAAAGTAGGTAAGCTCATCCATCATGGACATCTCAAATTCTCCCTGCATAGCTGCAACAAACTCTTTACACAAGATGTTATTATTTGAACCAAAGATGATATCATCAACATACACTTGAACAAATATAACATAACTTTCATGTTTTCTAATGCAGAATGTTTTATCCACTACACCTCTAGCATAACCTTTTGATAAAAGAAAGTTACTTAGCCTTTCATACCACTGTCGTGGTGCTTGTTTCAAACCATACAAGGCCTTTTTCAATTTGAAAACATGGTTAGGATAAAGAGGATCCTCAAAGCCAGAAGGTTGTGATACATACAATTCTTCATTTAAGAAACCATTTAAGAATGCAATTTTCACATCCATTTGATGCAATTTAAAGTTACACATGCAAGGATATGCTAAGAGTAATTTCACAGCTTCTAGCCTAGCTACAGGTGAATATGTTTCATCAAAATCAATGCCTTCTTCTTGATTATACCCTTTAACAACTAGTTTGTCTTTGTTTCTTACTATATTACCATCTTCATCTATTTTGTTTCTAAAAAACCCATTTAGTTCCAATTATATTCATGTCATCACTTTTAAGAACTAGAAACTAGACATTATTTCTTGTGAATTGATCGAGTTCATCTTGCATAACAACAATCCAATTACTATCATTTAAAGCATCATTCACATTTTTAGGTTCAATTTGAGATACAAAAGCAACATGTTCACAAAATATAAGTTTGCCTCTACTGAATACTCCTTATCTAATATCACCAATATTTTTTTCCTTTGATAGTCCTATAGGCTTGATCCAATCCTTAGGTAAGTTGTTGTCTACAACATTTTCAGTCGGCTATTTTTCCTTTTCAGTCAATTGATTTTCTGTAGCAGAGTTTTTTTCCTGTAGTAAATCATCTTCATTTGCATTCTTTGACACTTGATCTTGCAACTTTGGGTTAGTTTCATCAAATACAACATGCATGGACTCTTCAACAATCATTAGTCTCTTGTTCTAAACTTTATATGCATGGCTTTGTATAGCCTAACCTAGAAAAACACCTCTTTTGTAAGAAAACAATTTATGCTATATGATGCATGATGCAGATCAAACAAGTATATATTGTTTACTTTTTTTCCTATCAGTACAATACTACCACATGCATCATAGATAAGGCAATGATTTAGTTCAAACACAACTTTAAGACCTTTATCACTAAGTGTGGCAAGGTACCACAAGTGTTTCTTTTCACTTTTGATAACCTGCAAAACAAATATACATTACATGGTACCCTTTGATAGGTTGGGTCCAACATGGTTAAGCCTTTCTAGATCCTTTTGGGTTCCATTTCATAAACCCTTAGGTACATCATATTTTCTAGCTTTGCAACTTTTAGAAATATGCCCTTTTCTCATACAATAATTGCAAGTTGTTAAAGAAATATCACTTGATGCATTCTTGGAAAAGAAATTAGCAAACTTCTTGACTTTATTTTCATTAAAAGAGTTGAAACCAATTTCAGCCCTTCCAAAAACACAATTTTGAGAGCCAAGAACAACTTCCAAGTTTGATTTTCCTTTTGTGAACCTTGCACATGTTTTCACAAGGTATTTGACTTTGTTTTCCAAAAGGGTGCAGTTTTCACAAGGTTTTGCAATCAAATGATTTTCACTGCAACAGGTTGAATTATTGTAAATCATGTCAAGATGTTCAAAATCAACTTTTAAATCTGCTATTTCTGTTTCTAGTTTATTAACTCTGTTTTCCAACCAACTGTTTAAACCTTTCAATCAATTGTTTAATGCAAAAATCTTATTTGCTTCACTATCCAACTCTTCAAAATCATGCAACAATTTATTGTAGTCATTTTTGTCTAGAGAGTTTACTTAACTTGATGAGGATGATTCATAACCAGCCGTGAGGCACAAATTGGCCTCCTCACTCTCCTCTTGTGAAGAGCTACTTCTTGAATCATCATTTTCCACCCATGCTATGTATGCACGTCTCTCCCTTGGTTTCTTCTCCTTTTTCCTATCAACACTCTTCTCTTTCTCTTTGTTAACATTTGGACATTCAATCTTGATATGTCCTTGCTTCCCACAATTATAACAAGTGAAATTAGAAGAATTTGACTCATTTCGTTTGGAAGTGTACCTCTTGAATTACCTTTGTTACCTTTCTTTTTTATATACTTCCCAAACCTTTTGACAAGGAGATTCAAGTTCTCACTATCACTTGATTCAACCACTTCATCCTTGGGGTCATCATTCTTCTTGGTGATAGTCTTCAAGGCTATGTGCCTTACCTTTTTCTTACTTGATTATACCTCATTCAACCTTTGCATCTCAATTTCATGCTCCCTTAGCTTGCCAAACAATGTAGTTGTAGTCAATGTGGATAAGTCTCATGTTTTTGAGATAGTCGTGACCTTTGATTGCCAAGATCTATCAAGACACTTTAACACCTTGATGTTTAACTCCTCTTTGTCAAATTCCTTACCCAAACCTATGAGATGGTTGACTATGTGAGTCAATCTCTTTTGTACTTTCGCTATAGACTCTCCTTTTTACATATATATATATATATATATATATATATATATATATATATGTGTGTGTGTGTGTGTGTGTGTGTGTGTGTGTGTGTGTGTGTGTGTGTGTGTGTGTGTGTGTGTGTGTGTGTGTGTGTGATGATGTTGATTTGTGTGGTGTAAGTGGAAGTGGGTATGTATGTTAAACTTGGGTTGGTATGAGGGACTCTATGAAATGAACTGTTGTAGGTATTATTTTGGTGAGTTTATGAATGGAATGAGTTGTATGAACTTCTTGGTCTCTGATTTTGAGTTACCCTATGAACATGAATGTTCCTTTGATAATTTCATGTGTTGATATGAGCCAAAGTGATGAGTTGAATGCATATATATATATATTACACACATTTTATTTTTCATTTCTTTTAATTTTTTGACTTGTCATGAAATTCATTCTCATCTCCACGACATTTCTTGGCTTATCATAACTTTTATGCAATTATATTCAATTGATGTATGTTAGTTAAATATTTTTATGTCTCACATTAGAATATTTCTACTCTTTTTTAATATTTTTATTTATTGTATATTTTTTTTCATATAAGAATGTTTAAGACTCTCAATTTAAGTGTTCAATTGCATAAACTTTTCATTTACTAGATAATATAAGGTTAAATTATGTCTTTGGTCTACATTTTCGTAGTAAAATATCAATTTGGTCCCTCTATTTTTTTATCTCAATATGGTCCCTACTTTGGGAAATTTGATGCAATCAAGTCTTTTCCGTTAGTGGTGCAGTAACATCGTTAAATGGGGTGCCACGTGTCAGTTCCTAAAATTTTTGAATTTTTTTTAAATTTAAAAAACAAATTGCCACGTGTCAAGCTAACATCCTGCCACGTGGTAGTGATAGTGTGATGTGTTAGTGACAATGCCACATGTCACTATTATGTCAAGTGTCATTTCCTTATTCTCAATTTGGTTGCTGTATTTTAATTTTTGTCTCAATTTAGTCCTAATTTTTGTAAAAATTAAGCAATTTTGTCCCTCTCCAAATTGAAACCAAATTTAATTTCTATATAAATGTACACAAATATTTCTATCAAAATTGATATTTCAAGAATATATTTTTAACAAGATTAAGTTTATCTAAATTTATATTTTACATTGAATTTTATTTAAAATTGTTTTAAAGTTGTTAATAGAAAATTGCTAATAACAAAAAAAAAACATAAATTATATTGATATTTTATTACATCATACTTTAATATTGTTTTTTTATTTGAATTTATATTTCAAATAATTGTATATTTTTAAAATGTGTAAAGTTCAATAATTTATATACAAATGTTTGAGTTAGTGTAAAAATAACAATTATATAAATTTAAAAGAAAAAATTAACTAGTTTATGTAATAATAAAAAACAAATAAATTTAAAATTTAAAGACAATTTTAAGTAAAGTTGAATGTGAAACACAAAATTAAATAAACTTAGTTTTGTTAAAAATATATAATAAAAATACCAACTTGAATAAAAATATTCGTATAACATTTATATAAAAATTAATTTTTGTTTCAATATGGAGAGGGATGAAATTGTAACTTTTAAAAAAATGGGGACTAAATTGGGACAAAAATTAAAATACAGGGACCAAATTAAGAATGAGGAAATGACACCTGGCATAATAGTGATACATGACACTATCACTACCACATCACATTATCATTGCCACGTGACACAATGTCAGCTTGACAATTGGTAAATTTTAATTTCTTAAAACATATTTTAAAAAAATAATAAAATATAATAAAAATTTTCAAAAAATAAATAAATAAATTCAAAAATTAAGGAATGAACACGTGACACCCCATTTAACGTTGTTATTGTACCACTAACGGAAATGACTTGATTGCATCAAAGTTCCCAAAATAGGGACCAAATTGAGTTAAAAAAAATAGAGGGACCAAATTGATATTATGCTACGAAAATAGGAACCAATGACATAATTTAACCATAATGTAAAAAAAATTATATTCTTATTCTATTATTATTAATTTGGCTTAATTATTGATTTAGTCCTCCAATTTGTTGTTTTGTTTCATTATGGTCCTCTGATTATTTTTAGGTTCAATTTAGTCTTCCAATTATTTAAAAAGGTTCAATTTAGTCCTCTTATTATTTTTTATTCAACTTAGTCCTCTTCTTTTAAAAAAAGGATTCAATTTTGTCCTCTCCAATTTGAGACCAAATTAGTAATTAAGCTTAATTACATTTTATATGTACATGTTAAAATAATTTTTTAAAATTTATACATCAAATCATTCCACCTAAATATAAAAAATTTGAGTGTTTAGGTGGCTTGCAAAAAACTAAATAATTTGAGTATTTAGTTGGAGTGATTTGATATATATATATATATATATATATATATATATATATATATATATATATATATATATATATATATATAGATAGATAGATAGATAGATAGATAGATAGATAGATAGATAGATAGAGAGTGAGGGAGAGGGAGAGGGAGATAGAGAGAGAGGGAGAGAGGAAGAGAGAGAAGTATAAATTTCCTATCAAAATGAGGACGAGTTCGGACAATACCCACAGAACGTATTTATTTGTCATCCCTACTTTTTTGACAACAAAGAATTCAATTCCAATCATAAAAAGACATTAAAGTATCATTTAGATATTGTCACTTGTCCAAAACTCTACGTTTCATATTCTTGTATCTATGTCATTGTCTATAGAGAATGTCACCTTTGTCTATAGAGAAATTAGATTCCATTTTCCTTTTGTATGTATTCCAATTAGAAATATATTTTAGTAGAGAGAGTAAATGCCACCATAAATCTATCGGTAGGGTTTTCTAGGGTCACACTAAAGCATAAAATGAAATTAAATGAGAAACTTAAGATAAATATAAGAAATCATTATCATATTATTTTGAAGCATTTATTCTGGTAAACATCCATATATTTCGGCCATACACTCATCCCATAGAAGAGCCAAACATTCTAACCATTTGAAAGGTAATTAGGGAATGACTGAGTAATCTTTTTCAAAATATCTAAGAAAATATGAAGAAAATAAAATATTTTTTTAAAGTCAATCTCTGTTAATTACAAACATTAGTTAAGAAAATTTCCCACATTTTAGCGCTTATTTTCAATTTAATGGATTAGTTTATTTTTGTAACATCCCATTTAATTAATATGCGTAATTAAAAGAAACGTCACGCATAAATAGTATAACAATGCAGTCCTGGAGTCCTTAACGCCACCCCCACCAAACTACGCACACCACAATGCCAGCAGAAATAGTTGAAAAGTCTAACAGACGAAGTACAGTAATAAAACATAGAGCAATACATGGGCCATAGCCCTAAGGAAAAACCCATCAAGAAATAAGGTTCAGCCTACGCAGACTATGCAGCAGAACTATCACCTCCTTGTTGTCCACGGGTGTTCCTCGCATCTGCTCACACCAACAAGTTGATGATCATCGCAAAAGAGAGTACCACACAGCAGAACACACAACAATAAAAGTAGGGTAAGCCAGAGTATTAAAGTTTTCATCCATACGATCAAAATACATATTCACCATACCATACACACATACCAACCAAGCATGCTATGACTTCTCAGGCAATACACTAAGACACGACTTGACTCATCCGAATATATATAACCTAGTCGGATTCAGCGAATGCTTGCACTTGTGGTGGATACCTCTGCTCACCCCCGAGCTATGTGTTACAAGTGTTACAATGAATCAATGTCCCTCACCACAAGGTTAGCCCTTAATGAATTTCAAGCCTCCTGCTACTTTCCCCACAAGAGTCAATCCACTCTAGGTGAGACTAACTGGCTCCTTAGAGTGTCAGGATGCAACCTTACCTTGAATCCTTACCCAGTTATACCGATCGGGCACCACCATGGACACCCACTAACAGGGGCCATGGAATTACGTCCCGACCACTAAAGCACGACCTGGAAATCCCACCTAGGGATTTCCAAGGAATTACGCACTGACACGGACCAAGCATACTAGATCAATCGATAAAAATTATAGCACATTTATATATACCTCACCTACCATCTCTTGAAAATTCACCCATTTTCATTTTTCTCAGTGGTTCCATACTCAACCATTTCTCTCCAACCATAGTTATAGGATTTCAGATCATGCCAATACCATGCCACTTTAACACAAACCATCTCATTTAGTTCACATGTCAAGTTCCCACAATACCCATCATTCACCATTCATGAATCATATCACGCATACATAACAATCCATTATATATTTCTCATCATAACAATCATACCCAAACAAATACCAATCATCCAAGAGCAACAAAGCAGCCAAACAGCGTACTGTCTCGCCCAGCCCCTCGCTCAGGTTGAAGGGTCTCGCTCAGGCGAGCCCCCTTCGCCTAGGTGAGGGCTCGAAAAAGGAAATAGGAGCTAGCGCGGGATCTCGCTTAGGCGAGACCCCTCTCGCTTGGGCGAGATACTCGCTCGTTGAAAAACTAAGTTGGTCGCCTGAGCGACCTTTCGCGTAAAGAGGGTTTGGGCGAGTCCCTATCCATCTCGTCTAGGCGAGACTGGCTCGATTGGGTGAGACTAGGAGGTCTCGCCACTGTTTTCCTGCAACAGTCACCCACACCAGTCCAAACCAAGAATATTCATACGTTCATAGCTATCATAGCATCACACCAACCACATAACCTCAAAATAAGAGCTACATGACAGGGAAAAATGAAAAACAAGAATGAGGCAGAGCTTCCCTACTTGGAAAAGTTAGCAAAACTTCGATATGCAGCCGAGAGCACCACAGTTCTACGGCAGACTCACAAACTGGAAACACGATGGAACAAACCAGAGCAAGATTATTACGAAACCCTAACTGGAATATTAGAACCGCAGCTGGGGAAAGATCATCCTTAGCTAAAGGGATACTTACGTGGAATATAGAAACGGAGTTGAGCTTTGTTCGATCGAGAAAGTGTAAACCCTAGCAAAGCTCTTTTGGGCAGCGGAGGGAGACAGCAGAGTCCTAGGTTTTTCTGAAAATGAGTGGAAGTGTGAATTATGGCAACAAGGAATGGTTTTTATCCTTTAGGCTATCCTTTAGGCCCAACTGTTGTAGGGCAGCCCTTAAAGTTGATGAAGGATTATGTTGTTTTCTTTTAGATTTATTGAATATGGTGTGAGTTTATTAAGAAAGCTAAGTGAAATCCCCATTGGACATTAAGATAGCAAGCTATCTAGATGTGAAGGTTCCTTTCACAAAGCTCAAGAGAAGAAGATGATGGATTGATTCAAAACAAAAAGGAAATGGAAAGCACATAAACCATAGAAAACCAAGAACAATTAAAGGAAGAAGAAAACATAAAATGGAAAGGAAAGAAATGGTAAAAATGTGAGAAGCACGCCACTACAAGGCTAGGCTAGAAGCCATGACAACCTTGAAAATGAGTGGATGTGTGCCGCCACTTGCTATGCAAGATAAGGCT
>Ga0214544_1001818_pt1 | contig 44809 bp, 31 predicted proteins | sample CNSS3metaG_FD_160074 | JGI IMG/M metagenome (GOLD analysis project Ga0214544, IMG submission 160074) | Root nodule microbial communities from cowpea collected in UCLA plant growth center, Los Angeles, California, USA - CNSS3 | ecosystem: Host-associated > Plants > Roots > Nodule | place: USA...
CTATATATAAATATCACCAGATTACATCCAAGTTTGAGTAGACTACATTCAATCCCAAAGGAGAAGATTAGCCACTCATGGCAGCCATCAAATCCTAAGAACTAAGAAGAAGAAGAAGAAATAAGATTTGTGATGCTCCTAGTAGCAGCTTTGCAGCACGAACGCGTTCTTCTCCCCAAATTTCCAAGCTCCCCTCAGTTCTGAATCTCCAAAACATATATGCAGCCCGAACTCTCGCTTGGGCTACGGAATCTCTCTTAGGCGAGATAGAGTTCTTCAGGTTGAAGAAAGGTCTCGCTTGGGCGACCACGTTCTTGCTTAGGCGAGAATTGAAAAACTGGGCATGGCTTCTTCACGAAATCTCGCTTAAGCGAGATCAATCTCGCTTGAGCGAGAAAGGCGGCAAGTATCTCGCTTAGGCGAGAAGACTTTAACTTTTGGGCGAGCCTGTCCTAGCTTGAGCGAAACACCTTAGTTTTGAGTGACCTGTAGCAGATTTTCCTCCTTTTCTTCTCTATTTCTTGCTTTCTCCTTCACTCTTCTTGAGTTCTCTTTAATCTTTCCTGAAAAACACACAAAATAGGATCAAATGATTCTTTAATTCAAAACTTGGAAGCATGTGATTGAAACTTAGATTTAGGGAGAATCAATATGAAATGAACACCTATTAAAAGCATAAGTGCCGGATTTTGTTATGAATCTTTATTGAATTTTGGCACTTATCACAAGGCAAGATAACAAAGGTAGAAAGAAGGTTGTCTTCCAACCTGGAGAATGGGTCTGGGTGCACATGAGAAAGGAAAGGTTTCCAGAACAAAGTAAATCAAAGCTTCAACCAAGGGGGAATGGTCCATTCCAAGTGCTTGAAAGAATCAGTGATAATGCTTACAAAATTGATCTGCCTAGTGAGTATAACGTTAGTTCCACCTTCAATGTGTTTGACTTATCTCTTTTTGATGTAGACGGAGAATCTGATTTGAGGACAAATCATTCACAAGAGGGAGATAATGATGGAGATGTGACAATGAACAAGGACAAGGATCCACTTGAAGAACTTGGAGAACCTATGACAAGGTCTTGAGTAAGGAAAGCAAAAGAAGTTCTGCAACAAGTGTTGTCCATATTATTTGAATACAAGTCCAAGTTTGAAGGAGAAAAGACCAAGTTTGTGAATTGCATCATGGCCCAAATGGAGAAAGACTAATATACCAATACAGTTTCTTCAAGTTATTAGTTTGTTTAAATAAGGGCTTAATATTTTGTAAAATTGACTTACCAAATTATGTTTTTGATTAACCAATTAATGGGCTTTAGTTTTGCTTTATTTTCAAGTTGTAATAAGGGTCAATTTGACAACTTAAGAATTAGTCTTTGGAAGACCAAGAGAAGCTTTGCTGAATACTTTTGGATGACTTATGGCTGCCACAATTTCAGTTATAATAAGTCATTAAATAGTGGACCATTATTAGCTTGAGTGGATTATTATTAGCTCTAGTAGGATATAAAGACAATTAATGGGCCTTTTGTAATTCTGATGGTTAAAGCTCCTATATAAGCTAAACCATTTTTATCAATAAAATCAAGTTGAGTTGTGTTAAGAAATTATCTTTTCTATCTAATAGTGAGAGTGATTTTCCTACTTCTTGAGTGATTCAAGAACCCTTCGCTGTATCAAAGAACTTTTCCATCCTTTGTGTGTTGCCTCCTTTGGAAAGAGTGATTTTTTCCTTTCATTTTTATATTCACCTCTTATTTCCTTCTTCTTCACACAATTTTCAGAAAGAAAAATCAATTCTACCCAAAATTATCGCGTGGTCATAACTGGTTCTAACTCTAAAGATCATAAGTCAGCCTTTGCAGAATGAAATTCACATCGATAAACGTGTTGTTTTAATTGAAATTTAAAAAAACAAAAGTTCTAAGGATAAGTTATAAAGGAAAAAGATTATTGCTCCGTTAAGATGTGAGAACATACGTCAATTTTATAATGTTTTTGGAAAATTAAAATTTAAGTGATTATGGAATGAAATGAATAATATAGAAATACTCAGAGAAAGACCACAACAGTAATAATTTTAACATGACGCTAACTATCGTTATAATCTCTATGATAATAAGAATAGTAGTATGAGAAAAAAACACCAATGAAGTATAAATTTTCTATTTTTGATATAGTTTTTTATTTTCTAAAGTATAAATTTAAAAAGCAAAACCGTTCTATAAAAGTAGCATTGAATTTATTTTTAATGTAGTTTTAAAACACTTTGAGTCCAATTATTGAAAATAAAAAATAATTTAATTTTGAACACCAAAAACAGATAAGAATAGCTGGCACACATGCTGTCAAATACTGTATATTTTATTGATCCGGTCTTGTTGCCATTTTTCTTTGCCCAAACAATTTGATTTTGCACACTAATCTATATTAACATTTCTTAATTCATACTTTAATATTCACGCTTTCATTTGCTTTGCTGAAGTTTGTTAAGTAGCAAATGAATAATGAAGTTTGTCCTTTTCTTTCTCTAATTTTTTAAGAAAAGACCTATTCCCAAAACAAGTCTCCAAAAGATGCTCTCAAAGAAAAGGAAAATCCCAAGTACAATTTCCCTTTTAATTTAATTAACAGTTTATTATTGATCATTTGATAAGAAATATATACTATTTTAACATCCTTATTTTATTTAACATTTTTAAAAAAATAAGTAAATTATTTGTTTGTTTACCATAGTTTCACTAAAGACAAACTTATTTAAGTTAAGTAGGATAGCTATAAAAATAAGTATATAATTTAGTAATTCATCACCAAAATCTTAAAATAATAAGTTGATGTTCAAATAATCGATATGTTTATATCTGGTTAAGTATATAAATGTATTTTGTGTGTGTAGGTAGAAATGTAATCTTAAAACACCAGAAAAGAGTATAAATAGATTAATGTAAAACAAAACGTGATCGAAACAATTTTTTTAGAAATCTTACAAAAAAATAACTTATAGATGTAAGATTTTGTTTAACTTGCACTTATTTTGATGGAAGTAATATAAATACGTAAGGATCCGTAAGACATTAAAAAAATTAATTACATATTTTATCAATAAATTATTATCAATGCACACTATTTATCACTCATATACTTTATTATTATTTTTTTTAAGAAAATTTACGCACCTTATCAATTTTTGTTAAACTTCTCACAAAGTGTTAAAGTATGACCTTAGAAAGTAAAACAAAACAAAAAAAAAGTGAGATTTTATTATCAAATCTTTCAAAACAACGCGTTTTGACTTGTATTATTACAAAATTAATAGACTAGTAAATAAATGTACATGTAATTCAAAAGTTTCAAAACTAAAAAGAAATTTAATGATAAAATTTGTAAAAGGATGATAACTGAATAGTAAGGCTAAAATTAAGAAGAAAGAAATAAACCTAAACAAAAGTGAAAGTAGCCCAAATTAAAAACACTAAAATTTAAGGGACTAGTTGTACAAAGTTGCATATAACTTTAGTGAACAAAATAGAAAAGTATGACTAGCAATAGTGTAACACTTTCATATTTTCTTGTGTTGTATGAAATAAGTTGGAGACTTTTTACATGGAAACCCGTGGGCAAACAGTAACAAATATGCTATAAAAGTTAGAATGTAAGTTTGATTCCCATACAAGTTTTATATTATATAAAAGTAGGTATGAAAGAAAAAGAAGAAGAAGAAAATGTTCAGAATTTTAGTATGAGATTAAGTATTCCATTAATTAAAAAAAATTATATCAATTATTGTTGTGTTTTCTTTAAGATGATAGAAACACAATACCAGTTCGACATTAACTTAATTCACATTAACATAAGAAGATTAATACCACATTTAACTCCAAATTTTATCACAATAATTTTATGATTTTTTTTATAGGGTTACATATATTTTTGGTTCATTGACTTTCAGTAAAAATTAGAATTAGTCAATCTTTAAAAATTTGGACCTATTTAGTCTTCCATATTTAGAAATATATGAATTTACTTCTTGTAACCAAATTTTATTAAGTTTATTTGACGTTTCAAACACGTTTTTCAACCAACCTTGAAGTGAAAATATGACAACGGTGTAATAACTCAAATACTATCATGAAATGTGTTTAAAACATTAAATAAACTTAACAAAATTTGATTAAAATGACTAAATTCACGCATTTATAAAGTTGGAAGACTAAATTGGGTCAAAGTTTCAAAGATGAACTAACTCTAATTTTCACTAAAAGTTAAGGGATCAAAAATGTATTTAACCCTTCTCTATATGATACTTAACTACTTTCTCACTTTTATCTTTATGTGAGACTTAGACTTGTACTTGGATTTATAGAAAAAACAAAGCTTACAAACTTATTTTCTTAGAATTTTATATATAGATTGTAGTAAAAGCTAACTACAATTACAATCAAAGTAGACTTCCTAAGGCGTGTGTATCTTCACTGCTCTTAAGGACTTATCCATTGTTTGTTGTGCAAATCTCCCAGGATACAACAGGAACTTCTTAAATTTTTCGAAGATCTTAGAACTAGCAAAAAATAATGTTAAAATAAGAAAGATTGAAGTGTGTCGTGTTTTTGGAGGAAGAAGAGTGTATATTTATAGACCTATATAGGAACCCGCCATTCGTTGACTTGCAGAGAAGGAACACAACATTTGAAACATTTCTTACGACCCTTGTAGCTAAATCTAAGTAAATTAACCAAAGGCCAAGTCTTGCAGAGCTGCCAAGATATGCAGAGGAGGGTGAAAATCTAGAACATTCAGTGCAATAACAATTGGGCAAAGATCTATGGCTCTATTTAGAAGTGCTACCGAACATGGATTTTGTTTTCCTAATGCAAGATCTGAGGGTGATCTTCCTCTAAGAGTGACTGTTTCTTTTGCAATACTTATGCCACTCACTATGGTTTCCCCATAATAATTTCTTATATGAATTTATTAATGATTTAATCACTTCATGTTAGAAGTCCATTATCAACTAAAGATAAGACAAAATTATAGTATATAAATGGATGCAAATATCACCTTACAAGTTGATTTTTTTAAGGTTGAGTTAGACTTAAAGTCTACCTTTTAACATGGTATCAAAATCACGGGTTAGAGTCTATCCTAACGAAGTTTGTTGTTTGTGGATATATTGTTACACTATCAAATCATCCTTTAATGTCTAGTCTCTCATGCTTGAAATGTACATGCCTCGACTTGAAGGAGGTGTTAAAAGTTTCACATCGAGCAAAAATAATATCAATTTAAAGTATATAAGTGGATGTAAATCTCATCCTAAAAATCAGCTTTATAAGATTGAGTCAGATTTAAAATTCACTCCTTATAACACTTCACATATTTCTATAAAAAAAAAAACTCAACAATTATATAAAATCAATACTTTGTGTTAGTAAAGAATGACATAACTCACTAATACTAAAGATCCATGAAAAAGATATATGATAAATTATTATTTGATTTTAAAGAAATGTGGTGTGTTGGTTTTTATATTGGTATGCTAATATTAGGGATGGATCTCCACAATCTCTCTCCTATAAAAAAAATGTCCAACATATGCTTGATTTTAACACCATATGGAGGCATCGGAGGATGGCATTGTAGGGCATTGTGTGACACCAAAGGAAAGACAAGAACCACATAATATAGGCACATGTATGTAGGAAGTAAGAGAAGTTATAGGTCCCACACATGCTCACATGCTCATGCAACTAAATCCATGACAATTTTCTTGCTTCATTCAGATGCTGATGGAGACTTATCAGGCCTTTCATTTAACTACAACTACCTTCTCCTTCTTCTAAACAAAACCAAATATCAATAACAAACCAAGTAAAGAATTCTTAAGCTTTTACGTTCCATAAGAAAAGAATCTCACTGCCGACGCTCCAAACAATTTTATTATAAATTCACATTTTGATTAATAAACAAAATATTAAGAAACAAAAAAGTAATAAATATTTTAAAGTATTTCTATTAAATTAAATTTATCATTTGCCCTTTCTCTTTCAAAAGAGGGTATTAATTTGGTTGTAGTAACAAATGCTTTGTTAATGTGATATTTTCAGATTTTGTTGTGTGGTATCAAACTAAAATGATAAACTAATGAAATGGTGAACTTAATCTAATTAACATTTTTAAATCAAGCTAAAACTATAATAATACGAATAATAGATAATTCTATTTGTTTCGCTCCTTTTTATTTAATGATGAAATCAAGGATGTTGATTTTTTTTTACAAAACCTTAATTAAAAGAAAACAAAATTATTCCTATTACATCGATATTATTTTATTTTTCGTTAAATAAAATAATACAACTTTAGATTATTGACCTAATTACTTAATGACTAAATTATCATTTAAACAAGTAACCAAAGAAACCAAAATAGAATCAAAATAAAAAATACTATTTTAATAAAATCTAAAATTAAAAATTATTTATTAAGAAACAAAACTAAAATATAAAAATTTATAAGAAATTAAAAAACTACACATCAATTTTACTGAAGCTTATCATTGTATTTGTTGGACAGATCACTATATTATATAATAGATGTTATTCAACGGTGAAAAAAAATATTAAAAATTTGAAAATGAAAATAAAATTTTGCCTGGAAAAAATATTTAAGGTTTTATTTCTTTTACTTATAAACAAATAGTTAGTTAGTCATTATTAGTAAAAGAGTAAAGGTGTTTGAATGAAGCTTTGGCATTGGCGGCAGATAAAGAAGCAAGCTCCAAAGTTCACACACTAAATTAAACTAAACTCAAAGAAAAAGAAAATGAAAATAGTAATCAAATTTAGCCTCATAAATGCAACACCACCATCACTCAAGTCTTCCTCCTTCACATTTGTCTCAACTCCTTATCACTGTTTCAACAGAGGTAACGTTTTCATTCAGGTATCAAGTTTGCAATCAATTTTTTAATTGTTTTATTATTATATGCTCCATTAAACACAGTAAAGATTTCAAATTTAATTTAAAAACTGATATTTATCAGTACTACTCAACAAGATTGAATTTCTTTTTGGTTTGTGCACTGTCTTTTTTGCATTAGGCATTAGCTTTGAGAGGTTTGAATTTGATGAAGAATGAGAAAAAAATGAAAGGGGAGTCTCTGGTGTACTGTGGAATCTGAAACAAATAAAGGTATACCCCACGAAAGCATCAACTAAAATTGTTGTTCTTCCTCTTCAGTGCGCATTTATTCAGAGCCAAACAAACAAAAGTACAAAACCCTCTCTCTCTCTTCATCTCTCTCTCACGCACACATTCACACGCCCACATACCCACCGGTCTTTCTGAAAAGTCTAATAAAACCTATTGTAGCAGCCAGAACGGTGAATGGTGTTCCCAAAATGGGTGGTTAAGACACACAATACGCATAAACACACTCTTGTTGTACCTTCAAGTCCTCATCTTTCTTCTCCACCATGTTCTACGGGCTTCTCCCTTTGTTGGGAATGTTGGCTTTTCTTGGAATGCAGCTTCCTGTCATAATGGCTGGTTAGTTCCTTCAAAAGTTCTTTCCTTTTTTAGCTTTGCTTCAATATCTTCCACCCTTTTTCCTTATTACGATACTGGGTACACAAACTGCTGCATTCATTTCTGGAACATGTCTTTTACCCATCACGGGTAAGGAATGGTGTCGAGGTTGGAATGAATGATAACGGGTATTTAATAATGCTAATGTGAAACACTTGGAACTTGTGGGTGATGTTCTTGGCGCATTTATACGTTGGTCGTAGTTATGATTGTTTTCCCCGTTGCATTGCATTCTTGACCTATTGGGAAACTTGAATGTGATGAGAAAGGATTGACAGGTGTTAATGAATCTGGACAGTTATGCACATTGTCAATGTCTTACTAACATTTCTCTCACCTTGTTTCCCTTCCCTCTTTCTACACCAAAATCACATTTAGGAGGTACAACAAAAGCTTTTACCTCTGGAATGGTTGCAGAAATTAATATGCAAAAGCTTTTATCACAAATTCACAATTGCCCTAGGTTTGCCCGTAGAGAACCCTAAGTTTTTACCTTCTAAAAGAGCAGAAAGCAGAAGCATTTGGCCACATTTAACCTATACTAGAAATAGATAAGGCTATCCTGCAAATCCGATATTGTGTTGTACTTTTTACTGGTATATAAACTATATAAACTGGAACTGTTCTGAACTATGATGAAATTGAAAACATGCTATGGGTTACACAGAATAGTTACAAGGCTTTACCGAATAGTAATTTTAAGAAAGTTGGTCCTTGATCCAATAATCAGGAATTTCATCATTGCTGCCCCTATTATTTTACTTCAATTAATGTAAAATACACCCCTATCCTGCAACTTCTCAGTTAAAAAGTTACACTTATCTCTATTCAGAGATCAATAAGTGTTGCACTTTACCCCCTTTTAGTATAATGAGTGTGTGTGATGATGATTAACTGTGATATGGCCTCCTAAGAATGATTTTCTTTGTATTTCAATTTTTAAGATCACTAATTTTGAGATTATTGTGAATTTTTGGACTTCAGTAAATGAAATGATGGTTTGTGAATTCATACTATTAACTTGAAGCTTCCTTAAAAGTCCTCATTTAATCTTCTACACTCTCAAAGTTCACAGTACAAGATTCAAAATCAGTTTCCAACAATGTTGAAAGTCATTAAAGAGAAACATTTGACCTTAAGAGGTTTCTTTAAATAAAGATGGACTGAAGTGTAGCACATATTAATCTGAGGGGAGGAAAGTGTACTTTTAAAATAAGAATGGAGGATGGTATAATTTTAGCATCTCTCTTGGAAGGGGCTATAATCTGTTCATTTAAATTATAATTTCAGAACAGTATTTATTTGGCTTGTGCTTTGAGTCCAAAAGTCATTTGCTTGCATGTTAGGGATATAAATCATGTCTGGGCTTCCACTTGATGGCGTAAGATTTAGGAACCTTGATACATCACTTACAATCTTAATTTGTTCCCCTGAAATAGAATAAGTGAATTGAAGAACTCGCTGTAACCTTACTATAAGAATGCTCTCGAGTAAAAACAAATCCATAAAATCGTAATAAGTTCATTTTTATTCCGTTATAGGTCAAAGTATATCTTTACTCAAATATAATGTATGCCTATTTCCTATGAACATCAGGCCCAGAGCTTTCACTGCAAACCTAAGCAGTAAAATCATTTTATTGAGATAGATGCTCTTCCGTAATATTTTGACATTTCAAGATTTATTCAAGGGGAGTCATGACATGGTCAGGGAGCCAAAAACTTTCATGGTGCACATAATATAAACACTAAACAGTAGTAATCAAAGAACTATGTATTCAAAACTAATTCTGCAAAAATGTCATGAAATGAAACTAAGATTGGACCTGTTTTGCGGTGTAGTTTTATGTCATGCATTCTGAAAACTTTCACAGAAACTGAATATGTTTTTACAGTTTCTCTAACGGTTGCCTTGAGGGAAATGATTAAGGTATTGATAAATAGAAAGACTTTATTGGAAATCATGGTAGAGATGCAATGGTAATATTTGGAAGTGGTATTTTTTAGTAAATTATTCCCTTTTGATTCTTGAACCATAGCAAAACTGCTGTCCTTATATTGATAATTTCAGCTAACATGACTGGTCAATCTTTTAACTGTACTGTAGTAAATTGTTGGCAATTCAGTTGAAGGATTAAATGTGATTTAATGGTCTAATATTGCTGCTCCTTTTGCAGATTGCCCTTTGAATTTTACTGGTTCAAACTTCACACTTGCATCCTCTCTATGCTCTAACCAGGGTGACAGAGGAAAATGCTGCCGGTACATCAATACTAATGTTGCAATTGCCGTTTCTCGTTTTGCTAATTCAACAGGCAACCTAGGGGTCTCTCAAAATGCGACTGATATCTGCCTCCAAACCATATTTCAAACCTTGCAACTTTATGGAGTTGCCCAAAATGCAACAGCTTTCTGTGGTTTCGGAACAAAAATTCCTGTTAATTATGAATGCAAGGGGAGAACTAGTGTTGTCCAAATGCTGCAATCCCCCAGATTTACGGAGGTCACAAAAAATTGCAAAGCACCACTGGGAGAGGAAAGTAAATGTAAGAAGTGTTTAAATGCGGGCATTGGTTATCTGCATCATATCGGAATTGAAGATAATATAACACTAAGTACATGTCGTGATGCCACTTTTGCTGCATTAGCGAGCCAAGTTGATGAGATATCTACTATTGACATTGCAATTTGTTTCTTTGGGGTTCAAGGACTTCTCAGGCTTCCTGGTAAGAATTTTATAAAGTAAGAAAGTTAATGATAATCAGTTTGATCTCCTCCCTCTTCAGGTCACTGTGTGAATGAGTTCCTTCATGTGTTAATGCTACTGCATACATTATATGATTATGGCTTGAGATTTATTATGATGCAAAGCCAATAAAATGGATGAGATCTCTACTTCAGAATGTTATAGTCCCTTTTTGTAATTGCTTCTAACTAAATAAGCAATTGTTGCACAAATCCTTTCCATTGGTATGACATGTCAAGAATAGAAAACAGTATAACTAAACTACGCATTAACTGTTAGTAGTTATAACAGTTAATGTGTGCCAAATGAAGCCTGTGTACTGTTTTCTTTTTACACTAATAAATATTCATTTCAGGAATGCAATGAAGTCTGTGTATTGTTACCAATAAACTAAAATTCTATAGCTGATCATGTTTTTTGCAACTGTGATGCCAGTTCTAGAGTCAACACCATCCTTGCCTGCTCCTAAGGCTTCTCCAAGCCCACCTGTTTCTGATGGCCCGAGTCAACCATTGTTAAGTGCACCTTTAAAGGGAAAGCACCATTCATATCGTTTGACGTTAGTTCCAGGTATTGCTATTGCAGTTACAGCTGTTGCTGTTATCACACTCATAGTCTTGATAGTTCTAATTCGCCAGAAAAGCAGAGAGCTAGACAAGTCTGATAATTTTGGTAAACCCTGTTCGAAAACCTTACCTCCTTGTACAACATGGAAATTTCAGGAAGGTAAGGTTTTGGTTGATCATCCTTGTTAGTGATATACTATTGAAACTAGCACACCATATTTTTCTTATTTTGCTTCCTGGTTGTGTTGTGGTGAGCAGGTTCTTCATCTATGTTCCGAAAATTCAGCTACAAGGAGATAAAAAGGGCTACAGAGGATTTTAGCACTGTCATTGGTCAAGGGGGATTTGGAACTGTGTATAAAGCTGATTTTTCTGATGGCCTGGTCGCAGCAGTTAAACGGATGAATAGAATCTCTGAGCAGGGAGAGGATGAGTTTTGCAGAGAAATTGAGCTTCTTGCCCGGCTGCACCATCGGCATCTTGTTGCCTTGAGAGGCTTTTGCATTCAAAAACGTGAGAGGTATCTGTTTCTCCGTTGCTTATTATATTCTTTGTCATATATACCAATGAATCAAACCCTTCTGCATGTCTATGGCAGGTTTCTATTGTATGAGTACATGGGAAATGGAAGCTTGAAAGATCATCTTCATTGTATGCCTCTCGATTTCTATAGATTGTTGTTCCTTAAAAAAACAAAATAAAAGCATTCACGCTTACTGTTTTGGATAATAAGATATTTTCGGTAATATTTGGTCAAACTACAAATGGCACTTCTATCTTCATCCCTTGTGCTTGTATCTATTATGTGGATCTTATGTGCTTTCTTTCCTGCATCTTTTTTCTAACTCAGCACCTTCAGCCATATTAAACATGACAAATAAACATGTGCAACAAAATTATAGCATTTAAATAGCGGGGAAACAGATAATTATCATTGCTTCTTTTCCCTGTTAACCCCTTAATCTCACGTAAGATATTTTTGTTCATCTGTACAGCCCCTGGTAAAACACCTTTAAGTTGGCGAACAAGAATCCAAATTGCCATTGATGTTGCCAATGCCCTGGTAATAACTGCCATTGGTTTACTTTCCAGCTTATCAAAATCGAGTGGCTGAATGTTTTTCATCCTTTATTCTCTTTATCTATGGATTTTACTTTTTAACCTCTCACTCTTTCATGTGCAGGAGTACCTCCATTTCTATTGCGATCCTCCTCTGTGTCACAGAGATATTAAATCTAGCAACACTTTACTGGATGAGAACTTTGTTGCCAAGGTTGGATGATTTTCGCAGTGCATACCATCATTTCACCTGTTAATATTCACTGCCTTTTTTTGCAGCCCGAGTTTGAAACTTGCAAAGAATTTATGATGTTTATACATGGATAGGTCAAGATGCTGTCAATTTTTAACTAAATCCTTTATTCCTGTATTACATCCTCTCACAGATAGCTGATTTTGGCCTTGCACAAGCTTCAAAAGATGGCTCAGTATGCTTTGAACCTGTAAACACTGAAATTCGGGGAACTCCGGGTAACAAATTCTTTTCTTCACTCTATTTCACTTGGCTGATTTTGGCTTCTTACGTGATTTAAAGGAGGGTTCTATATCCAGGGACCTACAGCTATAAACCTTCATCATTGTCAATACTTAATTTTGGATGTCAAATTCAATTCCAGGTTATATGGACCCTGAATATGTTGTTACTCAAGAGCTCACCGAGAAAAGTGACATATACAGTTTTGGGGTGTTACTACTTGAAATTGTAACAGGAAGACGAGCCATTCAAGATAATAAGAATCTAGTTGAATGGGCCCAACCATACATGGAATCAGATACGAGATTATTGGAGCTAGTAGATCCCAATGTGAGGGAGTCTTTTGACTTGGATCAGCTCCAAACAGTAATCTCTATAGTAGCATGGTGTACCCATAGAGAGGGAAGAGCAAGGCCTTCAATAAAACAGGTACTTAGGCTTCTGTATGAGACATCAGAACCAATGCACAGTGAGTTTCTACAAGCTGTTGAAGATGAAGAATGTCAGGGAAGTCAGCATAGAGGCAGAAGAAGCAAGGGGAAAATGCTCAGAAATGAAGCATTGTTTAACAGCGGAGAGGGAAGATATCTTGCTTCATCTTCAAGTACATCCCGGTCATATTGCAGTAGAAGTTTTTTACTTGAGACTGGCTCTCCACAGTCTCCGCCAAATATGTTCTCTGTGTGAAACATCATTAGATTCTTCAAGTTGAGTTGAGTTTTGAATTTCTCATTTACTCTGACTTCAAATTTGTGGATTGTTAGGAAGTAGGAGAAAGTCTATATGAAAATCTTGGGAGAAATGAGAAATATAGTACTTCATTGTTTTCTTTTTATAAGAGAACCTTTCAAACCTAAGTGCCTGTACCCGAGGCTTTTAGAGCGACAGATTTCGATTTCATCATGGTCATCTATGCAAATTTCCTCTTTGTAAGGGATATATTGATTGAGAAGCTGTAAACTTAGAATACATGAATGTGTTTGGAAACAATATGAGAACGTAATTTTTGACTTCCGACATTAAAACAAATGTAGAAACAAGAACTAGCTGCAATGGCTATGACGGAACTCTTTTCTTCAAATGGGCCTCTCAAAGCAGTTCCAAACAATAAATCCATGTATCTTTCTTGATTACTGCTGACAGGTCACCAATGCCACAATTTTTGTAATGGTAAACTTTTCTGACATTTGTAGAATGTAAACATTGATATTAAAAGTACGAGTACACAAGTTTTATTACTATATTCAGTAATGATTCCAACTGAAACTTCAAGGTACAGCGAGCATTAAAAGGTATAATGTTCAACCAGTAATCAGTATCAAAATAAGTCAACATGAATGGAAGAATTGTATATTGAAATACGATACAAGATACAAGTACAAAAGCTATTACTTGTACACGTCTCCCGATTCCTAGGAGGAGCCAATCGGTTTCAGAGACTGAAAACAAACACATTCGAGGGGGAAGTTTCAGATACATGCAGGACAGTGACTATAAAAAAAAACACATACGTCCAGCATATCATTTTTACAAGTCTTCTAAGGAATAAATAACCTGAAAAGGCTGAGGTTGCTAACGAGAAAACTAATTTCCGAGCATAAGATTAAAACATCAGAACGGTTAAAGTGAATAGCAATTCGTTGCCAACTTTTCTAACCACCCACAGCAGCCAGGAACTTCTTCTTGCTTACTGGTTCCTCATGCAATACCACCACATCACTCACTTTCTCAAACAAATCCTCCAACTTATTCACACCAAATCTCTGATATTCCAGCTGTTTCTTGTATCGCTGCTGGTATATAGCCTCAAAACAACCAAGGAATATTCGACAAGAATAGCTTACTAGAATCTCTTGCAGCTCATACTTGAAGTGGTCAATAACACAGTCATCCACTTCACTTTTGGCTGCACTCTCCTGATTGGCCTTGCCTATGCAACTTCTTTCATCATGTTCTTCTATGACTACTCTTTCTTCATCTGAGAACTCATCTGAAGAGCATCCACCATTGACAACATTCACATTCTCTTCCTGGGTTCCCTTTCCTTTCTTATCTTTCTTTGCCAGAGAGAGAGGGGGAGCACTTGGGCCTGCCTTCCAGTTTCTGAGATACACAAATTTCCGAGTCCCTTTCCCTTCCACAGCCAAGGCATCACCCATCTTCTTGAAAAGATTGACCAACTTTATTGCCCCATATTCAGCAACATAAAGAGGTCTCCCATAGATTTTCTGGTACTCTGCTGGGACTCGGGCCAGGGGCAGGCATCCTCCAAAATGTTCAAGCAACCTTACCAGCTGCCCCTTGAGACCATTTAAATCACCAGGTTGTACCCACAACTGGCATTCATTATGATCACCAGAAGGCATCATAGACCCTCCTTGAACATCATTAAATACAGATGGAAGGCTGTGTGATCTCATAGTGGTCGGCAAGCAAGTCATGTTCGATGTGCCACAGTTGTATTCAGACAGTGATTGTGACACCAATGAAAATTCCCTTGAGTTGTAATAGTTCTGTGACATACCTCTATAAACTATTGCTTCTTCTTCATTTAATCCTTCAGAATTGTCATTGATATGGCACCCCATCAAATATCCAGCAAGCTCAATTGGACCTCCTCGGGGTGGCACTAAAGCCTTTGAGGGAGGCACAAAGCCTTCCCCCCGTGCCACACTAGGCCAGTCCCAGACAAATTTACCAGCATTGCATAGGGCAGATGAAACACCCACCCCAGCAGGGATGACAAGAATAACAGTATATCCTCGCTGACCAAGGATGTGAAGTGCTGGTGCAAAATCAACATCTCCAGATATAAGCATAATAGAGGATGGTGGAGGGTTGTCAAGAGCAAATAAGAACATATCGACCAAGATAGCTTTATCAGCAGCATCTTTTCTCCCATTTGGAACATCAATAAGTTTAACGCCAGTTCTCTGACAGCCCTCTCTAAGTCGCCTAGGGAAAGAATTGAAATCCCCATAAGCAGAAAACAGCATAACAGCTCCTTTAATTACTGGGTGCACCCGTAAAGCCATTCTTATATTACCTGCTACATCTTCAGGCCGTACATCACTTGGAACAGGACAATTCTCAATATCCCAAAGGATTGCTACTGGGCCATCTAAGGAGCTATGAAGTTGCTGTTTTAAAGGACACTGAAGAATGGCTGCATTTGACTCAGTCATAGTCTTCCCCTTCTGTTCAAAAGTGTCAGAAGATGTTATTGGTGTTGATTTATTAGGGGTAGCCATCAATGCACTAGGAATTCAGATGTTCCTGCACACATAATGGAGTGAAGACATCATTCAACAAAACAAATCCCTGAAACATCTTGGTGCAACACAGTGAGAAGGTAATGCATATATAGGCTTGGATGCTCTAGCCATATAACCCAAAAGTAGGGGCACTGGACGCAACAGCTGCTAAGAGAACAAGACTACAGAACTCGGATAGAAACAGATTATTTCCCTTCAATCAGAAACAGGATAGGACTTAAGAGAATCAATTCTTGGAACTACAAAGTATCAACGCTGGTTACTAAACAGTGATTAAACTGCTAGAGCAAGAAACATCACTGCCTGGTTGTCAAAGAGAGTCAAATCGCAAGGTATCCAATTCAGAGATTCCACAGTGCAAAGCAAGGGTGAAGGATATCAAACTAAACCAAATTAAAGGTTCTGAAACATTTTCGAAAATAAAAATTACAAAATGATTTCAATCCATCGCCCAATTTTATACGCATCCAGGAATCACAATTACAAAACAAAGCCTAGTTCACCGCCACAGTATCATAAAAGTTTATCTCCACTGAACGATTGAAAACGAAATCAACAAAACCCCACAGTCAATAATCATAAACTCAACTCTTACCCCAGCACAGAATGTATTGAACCAAGACTCCCTTCCAATTCCATTGACATTAACACAAACAGCCAAATGAAAATAAACAAACTTTATGCAATTTCTAACACTTACCCCTATAAAAAAAGCCCTCAACAGCCCAAAGAGAAATTTGTTTCCTCAAACCTAGGTCTGCAAAAACAAAATTCAAAGCACAGAAATCTATCAGAGAAAAACAAATTCTTGAACGGGTAGCACGAATAACCCTTCCAAATTGTTTATTAGAGAGGGAAATTTCTTCTAATCAGAACAAAATCGGAACAGAATTTGAGCTTTGGTAGGATAAAAACAGGAACTCAAACACGAAATCCCTGTCTATGGTACACATATTTTTTATTTCATCGAAAAAATAACAAAGGTCAACAAAAAAAATAGCAAATAAGAGAGATACCAATAATTATTGACAGTAATTGCAGAATAATCTAGACGTTGTTAATGGGAAATCAAATCGGATGTCGCACGAACATGAATCCGGAGTCCTGATCCTGATTAGGTAACAAACAAAGGATGAATCCTGGAGACGATTAGCGCGTGATTATTGAAGAACGAGATAGAGTAGTAGATGAAGTAATTGAAAGAAGAGTAGGAGAGGGTTTTGGTTTGGGTGGGTGAGTGGGTTTTTTTATTCTTAGATATTTACTTCAGTGGCAGCAGAAAGTGTGAAAGTGAAGATGAATATTTTTGCTTTCTTAGGGCATTACAAACCACTAAACATGTTTTTCTTTAATTATAATATGTTTCTATTAAAATCTAATTTCATTCTTGATGTAAATACTAAATTATATTTTAAAACCATAAGATTGCGTTTAGATAGACTGAAACATTGAAGAATTTGAAATATTAAAAAATTAAATTGTTTTTAATTTGATTTTCCTAGTTCATTAATATTTATTATAAACTAAGTTGAAGCTAACATCCAATTCAGTTGCGGAGGAAAACAGAAAGAAGGGGAACAACGAGGGAGAGAATGGATCTTGGAAATGGGGAGCCATTTTGGAGTGGATAATCAAGAAGTGAAAGGAGATACAAGAGATGTTATTACAAGAAAGATCAAAGAAGGGAATAAAAAGAAGGAAGACATTTCTCATTTTTAATGAGTTTGCAAAGGTTGTAGTTGTATTTGATAGTTACAAGTCTCTAGGTGTGTTGCTGTAGTTGGTTCACGAGCTTAAGTTGCACTTATCACATTATCTTGTGAAAGAGTTCTTTGAAACGAATCCAATTTTTCTTAGAGTTAAGCAAGATTCGATCAACTCTCCTTGATATTTGAAGGGTTAGATGTTTAGGGAATGTGTTATGTTGATTTGGATTGGATAGAAGTTCATCTTTTTATCAGTTTGATCTTATAATTACTATTAGAAAGGAATTTTAATTTGTTTTAAAACTTATCTTCGTCATAAGAAACTTTTAACTCATTAAAATATGTTTCTAATATGTTAAAATGTTGATATAATTATTAATTTGGTCCTCTACTTTTTTTATATAGTTCAATTTGGCCTCTATAATTTTTATTAGTTCAATTAATTTAGTATCTCAAATATTTAAAATGATTCAATTTGGTCATCTTGGTTGAGTTGGAGTTAACATCGTGTATGCACATAACACGTGTCAAGCTGCCGAACTTTTTATTTTTTTTTAACTTTTTTTAATTTTTAATTTTTTTTCTAAAAGTTTATAATCTACCACGTGTCAGGTTACTATCGTGTCACGTGACAGTTTATAGTCATGACACGTGGTAATGATAAAACTTGTTTTCAATTTAGTCCTCTATTAAATTATTTGGTTCAATTTAGTATTTCAATTCTTTAAAACGATTTAATTTTGTCCCTTATAGTAAATAAATTTAATTATGACTTATATATATATATATATATATATATATATTAAAATAATTGTTTTGAATTTATACATCAAATCACTATATTTAAATATTCAAATTATTTAATTTTTTACAAGTGTAAAAAATTTCAAATGTAAAAAATTATAATGGTAAAAATGTAAAAAATAAAATAATTTAAGTATTTAGATGAAGTGATTTGATGTATATATTAAAACAAATTATTATAACATGTATATATAAGTTGTAATTGAGTTTATTTACTAATTTAGTCTTAAATTGAAAAAGACAAAATTGAATCGTTTTAAAAAATAGAGAAAATAGAGTACTAAATTGAAAAAAAAATTTAAAATAGAAGACTAAATTGTGTAACACCCCATTTAATTTAATATACGAAATTAAAGGAAGCGTCACAAAAAGATAACATAATAGCGCAGTTCTGGAGTTTAAAACTCAACTCCTTACAATCCAAAGCACACCACGATGCCCAAAAGAAAACTGGATAAAATGTTTACAAAGAAAGTATGTAGATCCAAGGACAAACAAGTACATGGGCCTTAGCCCTAAAGAAAAGCCCAATAAAGAAATTAAAGTCCAGCCCATGCAGATCATGCAGCGGAACCATCACCTCCTTATTGCCCGTGGGTGTTCCTCGCATCTGCTCACATCAACAAGTTGATGATCATCGCAAGAGGGAGTACCACACAGCAGAACACACAACAATAAAAGTAGGGTAAGCTAAAGCACAAAAGACTTCATCCATACAATCAGATATATTTTCACAATCTCATATACACATCTCAATCAAGCATGTTATGACTCCTCAGGCAATACACTAAGACACGACTCGACTCATCCGGATACGTATAACCTGGTCAGATTCAGCGAATGCTTGCACTTGTGGTGGATACCTCTGCTCACCCCTGAGTTGCTCACCCCCGAGCTATGTGTTACAAGTGTTACAATGAATCAATTTCCCTCACCACAAGGTTAGCCCTTAATGAATTTCAGGCCTCCTACTACTCTTACCATAGGAGTCAGTCCGCTCTAGGTGAGACTAACTAACTCCTTAGACTGTCAAGATGCAACCTTACCTTGAATCCTTACCTAGTTATACAGATGGGGCACCATCATAGGCACCCACTAACAGGGGCCATGGAATTACGTCCCGACCACTGAAGTACGACCTCGAAGTCTCACCTAGAGACTCCAGGGATTTATGTACTGACACATACTAAACATATACATTCATCCAACTAATAGACACATATATCATGCATAGGAACTTTCATGCCAACCTTTTTTAACCAATTCCTCATTCACATTCCGTGTTGAATCCCATTTCAACTCATCCATCCCTAACCATGAATATAGTTTTTCACCTCATACCAATACCATGTCATTTTGATACCAACCATCTCATTGAAATCACATGTCAAGATTTATCCAGATTCATCATTCACAACTCACACACCCCCTTATTCATGCATCTCCACTCATTTCACAGTTTGACATAGCAACCCAACCAAACATGTATTAAATACCCAAAAACAAAGATGGAAACAACACCCACGCCTCATCTCGCCCAATTCTCGCTCAGGCCGCGAGGTCTCGCTTAGGCGAGAGGGACTCTTGCTCAGGCGAGCTCCCTTCGCCTAGGCGAGAACGCGACAATTTCGAACAGGGCCATTCGCACTAACTCACTTAGGCGAGCTCTCCTCGCCTGAGCGAGGCAATCTCTCGCTCAAAACACAGACCACCCGCCTGGGCGACAGTTCGCGCAGATGGCCTGGGTGAGCCTCTGCCAGTCTCGCTTAGACGAGCATGACTCGCCTGGGCGAGATTATCAGTTCTCGCCCATGTTCTCACCTGCAGTAGTCAAGTTTTTGCATTCAAACAACCACACAAGGTATTCCATACATTCAAAACAGTGTACAATCCATGCAACACTAAGCATACTCAAACACAGGCCAAACATAACATAAAACTCGAAACCCTAACTCCCCTTACCTGGAAAAGGGCTAACAGCTGGTTCCTTGGGTACGAACAGAGAAATACAGCAGCTCCTAGAGTAGTTTAGCAAGCTGGAAACAAAATGAACATTATGAAACGAAGCTACCTAGAACGACCCCAGTTGCGACTCGAAGCAACAGTGCTAAACAAGAGAGGCATGGGATGGGAGACAACTTACGCGAGACAGAACTGGCTCGAACAAGCGTGACGGAGGCCAAAGACTGAACCCTAGCAGAGATGATTGCGGCTGCTCAAAGGGGGTAGGGGATCTGTTTCTGCAAAGTGAGAGGAATGGAGGGTTAGGGCAGACTTAGGGTCTGTTTTCCCTTTGGGTCAGCCCTAAGGCCCAAAAGTGTGGGGCAGCCTTTAAGATAAAAGGGCAGATAAAAGAAGTGGGCCTTACAAATTGAAAACAAGTTTTATCATTGTCACGTGTCAGGATTGTAAACTACCATGTGACACAACAGTAACCTGACATGTGGTAGATTATAGAAAAAAAAATTAAAAAAAAAATTAAAAAAATTAAAAAATTAAAAAATTTCACGGCTTGACACGTGTCTGTATATGTGTCCTATATGGACAGGGTGTTAACTTCAACTTAATGGAGATGACCAAATTGAACACTTCTAATTAATTGGGATACTAAATTGAACCAACCAAAAATATGAAAACCAAGTTGAACTAAATCAAAAAATTAGGAGACCAAATCAATAATTATACCTAAAATATTCTTATCGAAATCTTGAATAATTACAGAGAATATTTTAATTAATTAAATATTCATTTTAATTGATAAAGAATAATTAAAGTCACTAGTAGTTATGTGAGATCAGTTTTAATCTATTAAAACAAGTTTTTAATAGATTAATCTTTCCCATGATTTTAGATGATTTTGAGCTTACCTTATTTAATCCATAAATTTTGGGAGTAAGTGAAATTGATAAATTAAAATGTAGTTTTAATCCATTAAATTTGACATTGTAGAATTTATATCTCCCTTGTTCTGAAACCTTTATACACAATTTTTTTTAAAATCTTTATACTTTTGAGAGAGTTACTATTGAGCATAAACATGTGTTTCTTGGAGCTTTCATTGCGTGATTTGAAGATCATTCTCTTGGTTTAAGAGAGAAACATAGAGATTCACCGAGTTTTATGAAAATTCCACGTTTCATTTGTTTTCAGGTGAACTTGTTCCTTCTACTCTTTTGTCTATTTGTGGTTTTGTTGTTTCTAGATAGGTTTTCCAGTCACAATGCAGTAATAGGGTGTTATTGGTGTACAAAGTCAATCTTGTAGGGCTCAATATTTGGTTTCTTGTATTATTTGTATAAGCCATCTGTTTGTAAATACATTTTCATAGTGTGAGCTTGGTTGGTGTGGCTAGGCACCTGGATATATAGCTTTGAAATAAAGTGAATCAATATAAAAATCTTGGTGAAATTCTTCTGCCTTCTCTTCTTCTCTTTTTTATTGTTGTTATGCAAATCAAAGTTGTTCTTGTGAAGTTTTTTTTTTTTTTCTGTTCTGAAATTTTTTTGTCAACAACTAAATCCTAAAATTAATTGGGGACTAATAAGATTTCGTTCTAAAATTTTGGAAAATATGTGATAGTTCAATTCACCTCCTCTCTTGATTTAATCCCTTTATTGTAACATTAAACATGATTGAAAAATAAATTACTCTCAAAAGAGAATATGACAATTGATTCTTCACATATAGAAAACTTCATATAGTGAAGAATATAGAGATTTAACACATTCCCATTAAAGATTTAATTACACAAAAAGTCTAAAACAAAGAGTTATGTATGAAGAAAAAATAGTGAGGTCATTCTTAATCTTCTAATGTCTTCATCTTTATATAAACTTCTATAAATATTATTATTACTTATAATTTTCAGAGATAAAATTTACTCGTACTTGATAATATTTTTGTTTGAATCTTTTCATGGAGATGTGTTTGATAATATGTTGCTTGTGGATTGATGTCCAAGTATAGAAGGTTGCACTTCTTTTTTTTATCTTCGAATTGTAAATATGGAAATATGCAAGATATGAAATAATATATTGTGATATACGTCTAGATCTAGAAGTAGGGATGACAATGGGGTAGCACAATAAAGATGAGTTTCATTATTCTATACTAGGATGTCAAAAAGAATTTATACCTGCAGATATCCACAGATAAAACCCGCAACAGATAGAAAATAGATATCGAAAATGGATATTCGCGGCTAACGAGTACGGATATTTATACCCGCATGTTAACGGGACAGGTACGAGTATCATAATATCTGTATCCATGGATACCTGTACCCGTTATACTCTAATTCAAATTAAAAAAAAATTATTAAACATTAACACATTGATTTTGAATGTGTTATTTTTTTATCAATTGATTTTAAAAAATCTTCATTTATTTGTAAATTGTCATTCAATACTATTTTAAATGAGTTATTTTCACTTTGTTTGAAATTTATAAAGATTATGCATTGTATTTTAATTTGACTTTAAAATTTTTTAATTAATATTAAATTTTTCTTTTGTGAATACACGCGGGTACTCGTGGATATTAAAAAAATATGCGGGTACCCGCATAATAGATACCCGCACGGATATGGGTACGAGACGAATATTTATCTAGTGAGTAGGGTATGGGGGAGCTATTACCTGTACCTTACCCGCCCCGTTGACATCCCTATTCTATTCCCATCCCCAGAAAAAAAAAATTCATCCCTAATCCCAAATTTAGCGAGTATCAAATTTTTTTCTCATCCCCATTTTTACCGGGTAACATGTATATACTCATATTCGTACCCTTTTTCTTAATGTTTCATTATCAATTGATTAAATTTTATAAAATAATACAAAATTACGATAAAGAAAATATAATATTATCAAATATTCAATATTAAAAGGAGATTTGTTTTTTTAATATCAAATATTTAAAAAGAAATTATAATTGCATACATTTTAAATTAGAATACCAAATAAAATTTCATGAGAACCAAAACATTTATTAAATTTTCAAATGATAATGAAACCTAGTTGATAAAATTTAAAAATATTTTTAAACAAATATTCAAATTAAAATATTTTAAATGTATGTTTACTTCAATTTTTTAAATTCTAATGAAATATCATTTTTTTCACACAAATAAAAGTTATAATAGAACACTTGATCAAAATCACACAAAGAATAAAATTAAACTAATAATAATAATATTTTAACATAGATCTTTCACCTTTTGAACTTCAATATATATTGGATGGTGATAAAAAAGATTCATGACAATTATATTAAATTATTATTTATAGTAAATAAAATTTATTTATACAATTATAGTAATAAAATTACAGTATAATAATGAGTTAGAATATAAAAATAACTATTTACATGATAAAAATAAATAAAAAAATAAAAATATTAATAAAATGATCAAATGTGTGTCCTATAAGCAATTCGAGAGACCATTTAATGAAATCGCACAAAGAAAAATAAATGTATAATTAAGTGTATGATAAGAAAAATACCTTATATATTTAGGAAAACTTTTCAAATATCAACATAGTCAATGGTTGAGAGATAATAAATTGTTTTAATGAAACAAAATAGTTCTTCAGATGAAACAAAAATTAATAATAATAGAATAAATAAGATAATTTTTTTATATAAGAGATAAAAATATTAAAAAAGAGTAGAGAAATTCAAATGTGAGACACTAAAAAATATTTAATTGACATACATCATTTGAATATATAAAGGTTGTTATAAGACGAAAAATATCTTAGAGATGTGAATAAACTTCATGATAAGCAAAACAATTAGAAGAAATAAAAAGTAAAAAGTGTGTAGTGTGTGTGTGTATATATATATATATATATATACATATATATATATATACACACACACACACACATACACACACACACACATATATATATATATATATATATATATATATATATATATATATATATATATATATAAGGTTACATGTTACTTAATAGACTATGAATATTTTAATAATTTAAACGGGGACGGAGACATGACATGAACGAGTATGGGAACAGGGCGAATATGTACATCCGTATCTGCATCCCCATACCCAATTGAAAAAGTCAGATATTTCACATACCTATACTCAGTCAATGAGGAGATTTTTCGTCAAAACGAGGATAGTTTCAAACAATACATACGAGAACAGGTTTATTTGTCATCCCTATCTAGAAGAAACAGCTTGGGTTAATTGAATAAACTACATTTTAATATTCTAGGCATGGGCATTTTTAGTCTATCTCAGTTGGATTTTTCTTGAAGTTCTGACCATAAAAAATAGTTATAGTTGTACGAAACATATATTGTGGTAAGTCAAACAGGTTGAGGCATAATGAACTAAAAGTCTTGTTCCTCAACTTTTGAGCTTTTTCATGTTGAGAGGATATAAAAGATGGCATACTTTATTTGGATATACTTTTTAGACCTTCTTCTAGGATAATTGTATAAACAATGAAATTGGTTCTTGAGGACATATTGAAGTGCAATGTAGAGGAAAAAAATATCTTTAAACTTAAGGATAAGGTCCAAATCTTCACTTGTCGATATTTGGCTTACCTTTTAACATTAACTTCTATGATACTAGCTTCAATAACAAGTTTCATTTCTTCCACTTTTTCTTCTTCTTTTTCCAAGGTGGAGTTATATTACCTCAAGGCTCCTTTATTTGTTTTGGACTTTGTAAGTGGAGGAGGAAGTTCTAAGACCTCAACAATGTTGAAATCGAGACGATGTAATCCTCACATATATCTTTAAGAGAAGTTTTGAAATAACAAATATTGAATGTGATACTAGATTACACACACTAATAGCAAACATTTTTTATGATGTTTTAAAATGATATTTTATGTTGGTTTTATAACTAATATAGATATAGAAACAAGGAAAATTCAATATTTATATAATAATTGTTCTACCGTTATAAAAAGTTCACTTTCTATATCGATTCTAAAGACCTCTCACAGAAAAATAAAATAAAAATAATGTCGTTTATATGCTTTTTACCCGATGATTAAAATATCAACCTTCATAGAATGTATTACTTTCTATGACAAATGTACTTTTAGTCATTATAAAAAAAAGGGTCTACGTATTAATCACTACTTGCATAATAAATACCTTGCATAATAAACACAATTCTCAAGCATTTTCAAATAAATTCTTAATGATCTATTACATCAAGAATTTAAAACTTTAATAAAATTTAATATAATACAAAATTATTAATCCTAATATGATCATTTACAATAAATACTTATAAGAAAATGTGTCTACTATTTTTGAACCTCTTGTAACATATATGTATTGTTAATCTCAATTTGTAATAAATCTTGATTATGTAGAACCTACTTTAGTACAATCAACATAACTTCTTGGATAAAATGTGTCACTCAACAAAAAGAATATTACAGTAAAATGTCAACCTAAAGTCAAACATAAATATGCAAAAAGCTTTGGAGTTAAAGACAATGTACGAGCACCGAGTCATAATGAATCTTGTTGTGATCCGTATAAGTAGAAGTTTTTAATACAAATGGAGACTTGATGAAACATAACACTTATACATACATAAAACTTTATTCTTTCAATTTTTAAAGCTTCTAGTGTTTGAGAAATAGCGTCTTCTAAATGAGTTGTAAAAGAGAGTGTTTAATTTATATATCCTTTATGTTTGTGATTATTTCATATCCACTCTATATCCACTGTATAAAGTGTGAAATCTTGTAAAAACATTTTATTATTGTACGCCTAAAGAGACTTTGTTTACTCATACTAAAGAGGTATTGTGTACACATTACTAAACGTTGTGGACTCATGTAACGCAAAATTAACAACAACAACAAGAATACTTAAAAACACTTATTTGTTTAGTGGAACCCTATGCAACTTGAATTGAAGAATTGAACATACCCTAGATTAGGGATGAGTTAGTATAAAAACTAAAGTGTTCATTGTCTCTCACACACATTGCATCTCTTGGCCATTTGTAAAAAAATTAGAAAATTTATTGTGAACCATTTTGTAAAACCATTAGACGACCCCTTTTAGTGTCTAATATGAAAATTTGTGAAAATCTTCAACATAGTATTTTAGGTCTATTCAGACTTATCGGTTCTAGAGCTAACCCCACTTTGAAAAATAACCAAGAAATACTTTTAAAAATGTATGAAAGGATTTATAAGTTTGAATAATTGGTACATGAATATGGAAATACATGAATACAAATTTAATAGAATTTCTCATTTATTATTGGAGTATTACCAACCATCTGTGTAAATTTTTTTCAGTGTTAAAATAATACACAAATCCCATATTTATAAACATGTGTTTCAACAATTATTTGTAATTAACATATTCAAAAGTTGAATTTACATTATAGTTGTCAACAACTCACTTGTTTGTTATGCATAAATACATGTCCATGAAACAATTTATTTTAGTATAACTCCATCGCTCTCTGTAACATGTACTTTGATAATTCAACCTTCGTTCTATCTTTTCAAGAATGACTCTATCTTTGATTCTTTTTGAATAACAACTCCAACTCTGTTATTTCATGCAATAACTCCGTTTTCAACTTTCACTACTACAAAAATCGCTTCAGACAACAATACAAAATTGTGAGTTAAACCACAAAAGTCGTAGGCTAAAGTTTAGACAACAATTTGTAGGCGTAGTCTAGGTGAGCGTAACTGTAGGTAATAGGCCACGGTTTTCAATATGACAATAATTTTAAAATTGTTGCTTAAAATCCACATAAAAAGAAATTATTTTGATGTACGTGGGTTTCAAAACTTCACATTTTCAACATTTTGAGCTCTTGGCGTTTTCAATCTAAAATCAAAGGGAGGGAAGAAATTCAATTTTTTGCGTTTCTGAAACTAAGTTTTGCATTTTCAGTCAAAAAAGGAGGGATGAATATTTCTAATCTAAAAACTTTAATTTTTTGTATATTTTAGACTACGTTTTTATGGATTAGCCCACACTTTTTACAAACAACATTTATATAAATGTTGCTTAAGATAGTCTTTAAGCCACGTCTAAATAAATGTTGTCTTTACTATGTTTAGACCGCATTTTTATACTCGTGATTTCGTTTAGTGTTGTCTAAAGTCATTTTAGTTGTAGTGTTTAAATTTCCATCAAGCTCAAAGTGCTACACTTCCGTGCTTAAATATTATACCTTTTTAACTTAGTTTTCCTTTTAATTGCCAACCATGACTTCCTTCTTTATTAATTTGATCTAATTGTCGATAAGTTTCTATATTGACATCACTTCTAAAAAAATCAATCAATTTGTTTTCAATACTTCTTTATTTTGTTTATCATTTGACAATAATTATATATAAATATAAATACTAATTTAGTTTGACTAGTGATTTTTTATTTAAAATACAAAACTCAAGTAAATAAGTAAATAAGGATAAAGAAAAACTTTTCAACGATGGAGAATAAGAATAAATACAAGAAACATGACAACAAAAAATAAAGAAGAAAAAATAAAAAAAATCAAAGGATATTCACAAGAATTAGACTAAAAGAATTATAAAAAAAATAAAGAAGCACTTAATTTTGAAAAATTCTTAGATAATAAAATATTTCTGGATTCTCTTAGAATATTCTACGATCCAAGAGACAAAAAGGGACACATGGTTGACTAACTTAAGATATGGAAAAGGCATATGAAGAATTTCTAACCAACATATGTCACTTTCAAAGTGCAATGATGATTATAACTTCTTCAAATGACTATTTCTTATCTCATGAGTCACATGTTCTTCTTGGAAGAGTAATCGTGAGTTTCTCCTTAGATATTAAAATTACCATATGCCTTATCCTAAGTTTAGAGAGTCACCTATGTGCATTGTTAAATTAGGAGTTAACTAAGTGTTAAATATATCATTAATCGATTTAGTATTAGGTTATGTAATATTATGACTACACTTATGATTCTCTTTGTTTTAGACACATCCAATATGACTATTCCACTTCTTGACCAAGGCATAAATCTATAAAAGGAGAGTCAAACCCCTCTTGTAAGCCACCTGTGAAGAATGTGTAAAATCACTTTTGTAAGATGTATTTGAGAGAGTCTTTAGTGAATTCTTTTTTTACTTTCGTTCTTATCTTGAAATTTTTTTTTTCAAGTGGTGAATCCTCGTGACACTAATGAGAATCAACTTCAAGATGGAGTGCATTTTTTTTTTCTTTTGCACCTTATTCTTGTCTTTCTTTGTGTTTTGATTTATCAAATCAAACCATGAGTTATTCTTTTTACTTCATTATTGTTATGTTTTCTTTCATGTATTGTAAGTTCTCCAACACTTCTTGAATTGATCAAATTCTATCATCTTTCTAAATATTACATAAACAAATAACCACTTAATTGAAATAAATCTTAAAAAAACTTGATTTTTGACTTTTTGAATCAGTTGAACAATTTTAATTTTAAAACAATGATACTTACTTATTAAAGTAAAACTTAATTACATCATAAGTAATTTATATTTAATTTCATAAAAAGATAATGACACTAAATATTTACAATTTTATTCTTTTAGTAAACTCTAAATAATATTAATGATAGTTTTATCCAAGAAGACAATCCACCATGTACTAAAAAAAATATCATTTTGCCTCTAAGGAATATATATATATATATATATATATATATATATATATATATATATATATTTTTATATTATTTTATTATTTAAAAAAGTTAATAATTAAAACATGAATTATATTTACTATGTTGATTTCTTGAAGACTTTTAACGAATAATATATGCGCCTGTGACCTAATGGATAAGGTGCTTGACTTCTAATCAAGCGATTGTGGGTTCGAGTCCCACCGGGCGTGTATAATTGAGTTTTTTTTCTTAATTTTTGTTCTAAAAAATTAGTTTTTCTAAATTTTTTATAATACTTTTACCAACTTAGTTGATTTGTTTGAAAATTGGAATGCATCATAAGAGTCTTCTCGTAGAGTGCTCTAATATTAACTAATCATATTTTCATTGTAATATTAACTAATCATATTTTTATTTTGAGTAATTTCATTTGTATCACTTTTCTTGAGTTAGTTTTTAATAGTTTTTTATACATGTTCTAGAGGATTTTGTATGTAATTTTAGGGGTTCAAAATAAATCTTTGTTTGACTAAGATTCTTAGGTTGTGTTTAAATCATTCGTATGAGCTTTTTATGTATAAGTAGAACATCTTGTGAGAGTTAAAAACCTTGGAACTAGTGAGTTAAAAGCTCAATTCCAGGTAAGGAAAGTTAACTATTTGCTTGTTTTATTTGGTTATGATTGGTTGATTTGAATATGTGAATTATATTTGTGATGAGATATAATGTAAATATTGATTGTTGTGTTGAATACTATTTGATGTTGTGAGTTGAATGATTCTATTTTATTGATAAACAATAAGATGATAAGTATATTAATTTGGATTAATTAGTTGATGGTGACCTATTTCAGAATTGAATTGTACATAATGTGGCTTGAAAAAGTTATAAATATATATGTTGGAGCCAATTGAGCAAATTGATTTATCTATCAGGTTTATGAATTTATGCAGACTCGTTGGATGAGTCATTCAATCACTAAGCGAGTGTGAAAAAATATAATTATAGAGAGCTTAAGACGTTCCACCCGTTGGACAACTTAGAACTAGTGGAAATGATGCACCAGAGTTTGGGTTGTTAGGCAAGTGATATTTATAATCTTAGGGTGGTTGGGTTGTTTGGTGAGGTCTAGCTTTATTGGACAAACTTGTTGGTTTTTGTCTCTAGTACATGGTCATTGGGCGAGTTAGTTTCCTCGTTGAGTAAAGTAAATTTTTCAAAATTAAGAGAGCTAAAAATTAATTGATCGTTGAATGAGTGTACCTCTTTAGGGTAATTTGTTGAGCGAGTGAGATTAATGACTAAGTGAGCCTGAGTTTTTAAACACTCTTAGCTTAGTCTCACTAGCGTGTGCATGTGTGTGAGATAAGCTACACACACCCCACACACATCAATAAAAATTTACATAATTAAATACAAAAAAGTCATTGCCACATTTAAATAATTAAATACAAATACATTAAATGTAAAAAAGTTCTCCTTGCATTTCAATATTTAAATATAATAAAAACAATGACATTCACTTCAAATATCTTATTGAAAAAAATTACCACGAACTTATCTTAAATTACTATCTATTATACTACTCACTTATTTTTAGATAAATTAATATCCGTAAATGACAATATTTCTCAAATAACTCTTTTTTCTTTCAAATCATTTCTCTTACAACGTATTACTCTTTATTTTTATTTTACTAAACATTACTCACTATTTTAAAACAAAAATTACAATTACATATAATCATATTTATAATTTTTAACATTACATTAAACTTCTTTACAAATCATTTCACCCACAATAATCTTATTAATTAATTTTACTTTTCTATCTTATTATACCAAAAATTTTATCCAATAAATTATTTTAACTAAATAAATATACATTTTCAAATTTAATTTTATAAAAAAACCATAATTATAAAAATTATCACTATAACTTTTGTATTTGTTTTTATTTATTTATTTCATCACATCCCTAATTTTTAAAACGTAAAAAAAAAATTCAAAAATTGAATTTTTAAAAATCGAATTTTGATTAATATTCCGATGAGATTTAACGAAATTGGATGTAAGACCCATTTTCTTAAAACCAAAAATACCTACTTTTGGAAAACATATACGTAATTCTCATCTCCTTTACACAACTTTCTCTCTAAAACCTCAATCTTCTCACTTCGAGAACTTACCCGAATCTCATATTCTTCTTGATCAGAGGTTGTTTTTGTAGTCACCGTGAAGAATGCTACGAAACCCACTGTTTGAAATCGTGCATGGAGTAGGTTTCGGTTCTGCCCATTTTTAGAGTTGAATATGTTTTTTCACTCGTTCTTGCGTTTTTGTAGATTGCATATGGTCCTTTTCATCCCCAAATTTATCCTTGCACGTTGGCAAATTCGGCCTTATTCTCATATCATTGATTTGATCTTCCTTGCATGTGTAGATAGTGGTTTCGTGGGAGGAAGCTGTGGAAAAATGTGAACATCTTTTTGGTGAGGGAAGTTAATTAGAGCTTTTATATGTTGTGTTTTCACTAAAATTGTTGATTGTGATTTGTGATGTTGAGAACTTGGCATTTGAAATGATTGCTTGTTTGGAATTATACTGAGTTTTTTGATTGAATCTATTATGGTATATATGTTTAATATATGCTCATTGATGATGTTGGAAATTTCGGTGAAATCAAGTGTGTTTGGAGCTAAATTTCGGAGAAATCAAGTGTGTTTAGAGCTAAATTGTGAATTTGGGATTATGATTGAATCGAGGGTTTTTACTTGAGTAATTAATCTAATTGGTATAACGTACAACATTTTTTATTGGTTCACATGTAGAGTTCATACTTCAGCAGTACAAAAATGGCACATCCAAGCATTGCGCTCGGTAAACATGGTTGGGATACCTACAAGGACAATACTGGCCATAATATTTACAAATGAGGATTTTAAAGCCCCTGACCCTGACCAAAATGACCCTATGGTTATATTGATTGAATTGACCGACTTCTGTGTAGAAAAGACCCTTGTGGATAAAAGGATTTCGGTTAACATTATATATGGAAAGACTTTCTGGAAACTAGACATTGTTGAATAATTGATAATACCTTATACCGAGCAGATCATCAGTTTCTCAAAGGAAATGATTTACATAAGAGGCTATGTAGACCTCCATATGAGATTGTAGATGAAAACCAAAAAGGAAATACGACCAAGGTATGATATCTGCCAGTGGAAGCAAACTTCCTATAGTGTGTTGTTGGGACAACCGTGTTTGAATAGTTTGGCGACAATGGTATCCATACCACACCTCGCCATGAAGTTCGCTTTGGATTAGGGGGATGTGGTGACAGTACATGTTGATTAGAAAAGGGATAAGGACTACACAATGGGTTAAAAGTTACCCTTACTACCCTCCTTGGACCAAGAGCGAAAATGTGGTACCTATGTTGGATTTTGACCCTCGATCAAGCAATGATGACCAAATTGAGCCTAGAGAAAGGAAGGTTTGATGGAGATTGAAGGGGCCTTTACAGTACACTCAAATCGGTGGAGAGCTAACATAGACGTAGCACAAGCTTTTAACCTTGATTTTGGAGAAAATAAAGACATGTTTGCATGGACATCGTCCGATATGCTTGGAATATACTCAGGTGTTATGACTCTTAAGCTTGCAATATATAAAGATTCTCGGCCAATAACACAGAATAAAAGAAGGAATGGAGAAGAGAGAAGGGCACCCATAAAGACAAAAGTCACAAAATTCTTCAAGCCAGATTTATCAGAGAAATCAAGTACACCTCATAGTTGGCCAACATCGTCCTAGTGAAGAAGGCGAGTGGACAATGGTGTATGTGTACTGATATCAATGGCCTCAATAAAGCCTTCCTTAAAAATGCTTCTCCCTTGCCTATAATCGATCAACCTATAGATGGAATGTTTAACTATACAATGTTGTGCTTCTTAGATGCGTAACCTGGTTACAACTAGATTCCCATGTTCCACCTAGACAAAGACAAAACTGCTTTCATCACCGAAAGCGCAAACTACTGTTATGAAGCAATGTCGCTCGACCTGAAAAATGTGGGAGCCACTTATCAAAGACTGATAGATAAGATCTTTAAAGAGCAAATCGATAGGAATATGGAAATTTACGTGAGCGATATGGTGGTCAAGTATAACTCTATGAAGAACCATGTTCAAGACCTGGAAGAAATGTTTCAACAGATTAGGTAGTATAACATGCTCCTTAACCCTTTAAAGTTTGTTTCTAGAGTTAGTGGAGGAAAGTGTTTAGGTTTCTTGCTCTCCGAGTGGGGAATCAAGACAAATCTTGACAAGTGCGATAAGCCTAAAAACCTCAAGGAGGTTCAAAGATTAGTGGGGAGGCTGACATCTCTAGCATGATTCTTGCCAAGACTAGTCGAGTATATAAGGCCTATAGTGAAGGCGATGAGGAAAAACACGATAGACAAATGGTCCGATGAGTGTGAAGTAGCATTCTTGAGATCAAACAAGCCCTAACCGCACCACCCATCTTGTGCAAACCAGTCAAGGGAGAAGACCCCCACTTATACCTCTCAATAGATCTACTGGGTAGCTTAGTAGTTGAGTCAAACGTGTGATATCTACATGTAGACGGGTCATCTAGGCAGAAAGGTGGAGGTGCAGGCATAGTCCTCGAAGGACCTAAACATATCATAGTGGAACAAGCAGTGGCGTTCCATTTCAAAGTATACAACAATCAGGCTAAATATGAAACCCTCATGATAGGGATATGATTGGCTAAATACATAAGGCAACTAAGGTAAATTACAGAAGTGAGTCACACTTGGTCGTTCGTCAATATACATGAAACTACCAAGTCAAAGACGAACTTCTATTGTAGTATTATCATGTGCTAAAGCAATTGGTTGGTCAATTTGATAAAGTTACTCTCAAGCATGTACCAAGAGAAAGCATAACAAGGACCGACTGCTTGTCAAAAGTTGTAGGAAGTAAGAAAAGATGTCAGTTGAACATAATTGTATGGCAAAATCTCTCACACCTAACGGTGTTACACATAACGTGTGCAAACGTTGAGATTGATTCTCAAGATTGGAGAAGTGAAATCTGTGCTTTCATTTATAACCCACAAGAGGGAGAATTTATTAAACCATCAGAACCAAGGCGGGTTGCACAACTTGTAATAATTGACGACGATTTATACTTATACCCTTATAAAGTGTTTGTCCCCAAACGAACCTAAGTATGTAATGAAAGAGATCCATGATGGCGTTTGTGGACTACATTATGGTCGATGAGCCATGGTCGCCCGTATATTGAGATCAGGTTACTATTGGCCAACTCTGAAAGTCGTATCAGACGAATACAGAAAGAAGTGTGAACAATGTTAGGTGCATGATAACGATAGGCATCAACTAGCTGGTTAGCTACATAAATTCACTTCTCCTTGGTCATTCACATAGTGGGGGATGGACATAGTATGACCCTTATGTCCTGCACCAACACATAAGAAATTCATCCTTATAACACTAGATTACTTTACCAAGTGGGTAGAAGCATAAGCATTGGCAACAATAACGTCAAGGTAGGTGCAGGCATTTGTATGGAGAAATTTGATTTATTGATTTAGCCAACAAAAGATTTAGCCTACACTGATAAGACATTGAAGGATTTTTACAAGGGTCTAGGCATAAAACACATCACAGGCTTAGTAGAGCACCCTTAGACGAACAATCAGGCTAAAACAACCAATAAGGTGGTGGTAGTAGAACTAAAACGAAGAATCGAGAACGCCAAAGGAACTTGGGCTAAGGAACTTTTAGAGGTCCTATGGGCATACCGATGCATTCCACATAACACCATAGGAAAGTTACCATTCAACTTGACATATGGATCTGATGTAATGCTCCAGGTTGAGATAAGAGAACCGACAATCTGTAAACAGATCCAAAACATGAACCTAAAACGATGAATACTTGAGAACCGACTTGGATCTAACTGATAAGTGTCAATAATAAGTAAATTTTCCATTTGAAATTAACACTTATCATGTATCAAATGGTGCTATTTGTGTACAGAACAAACCTCCTTAGCTTAAGATACAAAATGAGATATTGAGAAATCACTAACATAAAAAGTGCTTATAACATCTATTATTTTTGGCTTTTGACGTCTGTGAAAATATCGACATCATATTGGGTGACGTTAAAATTAACGTCTGAAATAAATACTAACGTTACTTAACGTCGAAAATAGAGGTGATCGACGTCCCTTAACGTCAGTTCAATCCTAACCCCACGTTTAACTAGCGCCATCTAGAGGCAAAAAAAAAAAACTAGAGTTGACATTTGTCCTTGCAGTGATAGACGTCAAATGACGTGTGATGTCGGGCAGTGCAATAGTCGACGTCTTTGACGTTTGTCAATACAAGGACAGACGTCAATACCAGTTGTTTTTTTAAGTGTTTTGTTGTATTTACAATTTCCCACACTTGAAAAATAGAAAAGTTCAAGAACAGTTCACAAATATTCCAGCAAAATGGTGGATTTACAATCTTAACTAATAATTGTAAAGCTGTCTAAACTCTTACAATTACCACAAAACTAAAAGTTTCATCAAGAAATTGTTGTCCTACAATGTTTTTAAACAAAAATTCTAATGTTATTGTGGGTCCTAACTCCATTGTTCCAATAAATGTGATGTACACTCATGTCTTAGTGTTTGGATAGTGTCATCCGTTAGAGGTGATGAATTCTTGAAGCACTGAAAAAATAATACAAATTCATATGTATGCATATCATTTATTACCTCTATCCAATCACCTTTAATTGTAGTTCGAATGATTGTTCTTATCTTAGACATGACATAATACCCACATTCCCATGAATCTTCTTACTTGTTACACTAAATATGACAAAGAAAATAATCACATATCAAGTTCATCAGTTGACATGCGAAAATTAATAACTTGCTAAATGAATGAGTTACAACCTTTGGGTATAATACTTTAATCTGTTATGCTCTAGGCTTACTCACAACTCTAATGAAATTTTTGAAACATAAAATATAGGTTAGTTTAAATATAACTAAGTACATAATATGAAAAAAGACAACTCTTACTCTTGTAACATATTTTTAAAAGCATGTTTAATCTTCCAATGCAATGAACAAAACCATACATTGTGCATTGATTTGGAATGATGAACAATAGTTGCCAATGAGACTTATCATCAATCATAACTACTTAGTTGAATAATTAACAATAATTGATAAAATATTACAAGCAATAACACATACCCATAAATGTATGGCACAATGTAGATCTCTCTATTTGATTCAACCATCCATGTTTGCAAATAACTTTTCATGTGAGCATGTGCGTTTCCAAAAGTTTAAATGATTTTATGTTCAATGAATCCATACATGAAAGCTTGACCTTGTTCCACAATTACTTTGTCCATGTACGTACAATAAGACAATTAGGTATAAATTAAAAAGTACCAATTCCAAGTTTTAAATATGGAATACAATAAAAAATCTTACATGTACCGTAGTTGTAAACTTGAAATATTTAACATCTTGTCTCCCGTAATGATCTCTAGTGCATCATTCAGATTGATGTATAATGGGACATGACAGTTGGAGTTGTCAAAATGGGTTGGAACCCGCGAGCCAACCCGACCCACGACGGGTTCGGGCCGGGTTGAACCCGTGGTGAGCCGGGCAGGGTCACCAACCCACAAATAAAAGGGTCACACACGTGTTTTTTGTTAAGTTGGGATTTGCGTTTTGGTTAGGTTAGGTTGTTTTTTTAGCCAACATATTAATAATTTGGTATATTTTTTATTTTAGTTTGTATTTGGATTGTATTGAAGTTTATTTAGATTTTAATTATAATTATAATTTAGTTTTAACTGAAAATAAATAAATAAAATTGTAGTTTTTTAAATAAGTGAGCCCGTGAGCCAACCTGTTTAACCCACCAAACCGTGGTGGGGTGGTTTGGGTTCAAATTTTTTTGGCTCGCTAATAAGTGAGCCAGGTTGGATTCGCTCACTAAGTTGTCGTCCTATGTCCATTACGCACGGAGGATCTTCATCAACCAATATCTCATACTGACTTGTGTAGTAAGTATGATCTGCACCAAAGCATGAGTCTTTTGTGCTCACACGATGTCTTGTTGGACCTTGAGTGAGGATCTCCATATTCTGTTGTTGCATGGATAGAAGCTTTTCTTCAAGTGCTCTTTTTATTTGTTGTTTTTATTGAATTTGTTCCATGAAGTGTTGCTCCATAATTCCCTTGTGTTGGTTCATTTTTTTCCTCCATTTGTTGCTCTATCTACCTCAAGGCCTCTTGCCTCAATGGTTCATCCGTATAACTAATCTTGTTAAGATCCACCAAGTGAAGCTGAGGTCATTTGTCCCCACACCCGAATTGTTATCAACCAATTTACACTTGAAAATTGGCACTCTAAAAGTTACATAGTCAACTTCCCATATTTCTTGTATTATTGCGAAGTAACTCATGGATGCCGTAATTGGATTTTTGTCCTTAGATCTAAAAAAATGTACACCTTCAACATGAAGCGTAACCCCACTGTTTTGAATTTTACTTTTGTCATCTTCTATCTTTGAATAGAAATAGTAATTTTTTATGTAGTACCTGCCATACGTGATCACATCGGTGTTCGATCCACGAGCTAGCCTCAATAGAGTTTTAGAAACATTTGGAATCACATAAAATTTTTTCTTAAACCATGATAAGAAAGTTTTGTTATGTTCATTAGGCGCCCATTTTTCACTCATACGTGGGTGTGCAGACTTAATTTCATCAATGTGTTGTGAAATGTAAGGAATCACTTCTACAATGTTGTTTAAGATGTACAAATGAGCTTGATCAAAGTTTTTTCTCCTAACACTTTGAATCTTCACTCCTAGAACACCCTTGCCTTCACATTTACCTTCATGTTTGCTCTTAGGAACTCCAACTGGTTCATAACTTGGCATATAACTTGAGCAGAATTCAACGGCTTCTTCTACAATGTACCACTCTATAATTGAAGCTTTCGGTCGATACTGTTATTTGACATATCCCTTTAAGATTTTAATGTATCTCTCAACTGGGTACATCCATCTCAAGAAAATCGGCACACATAATTGAATTTTCCTCACTAGATGAACTATCAAATGAACCATGATATCGGAAAATGAGGGTGGAACATACATTTCCAATTGACACAATAGTCTAATGGCCTCATTTTCCAAATCATCTAACACTCGAGGGTTAATAACTTTCTTGCATATTGCATTAAAGAACATACACAAACGTGTTAGAATACCTCTAACAAAAGGAGGTAAGATGACTCGAATAACTACTGGTAACAAATGTTGCATCAACACATGACAGTCATGGGACTTTAAACCAACTAACTTTAAATCTTGCATAGAAACAAGACTACTAATATTTGAAGAGTAACCTTGGGGAACCTTCACACTTCTTACAGATTGACAAAAAATTTTCTTCTCTTTTCTAGAAAAAGTGTGACAGGTTGGGGGCAGGTAGGTGCATCTTCCAATTGATTGTGGATGTAACCTAGAATGGATGCCTATGTCGGCCAAATCTTGTTGTGCTTTTACTCCATCCTTGGTTTTTACTTTTACGTTTAGTAAAGTCCCGATGACTTTATCACATACAATGTTTTTCAACATGCATCACGTCTATACAATGTCGTACCTCAAGTTTACACCAATATGGAAGATTAAAGAGGACTGGCCGTTTCTTCCAAATGTTTTTCTCTGTGGTCTTCTGCTTTTGATGTTCGTCGAACATAAAATCAATGTTTTTCACTTGGTTGTATACTTCTTCACCATTGCGATGTCTCGTCACAACTTCATCCGTAATAGTTCCATTAAATGTTTTTTTCATTCTACGGTAAGGATGATTTCGAGGAAGGAATTTTCGATGTTTTGTATACACAATTTTCTGACCGTGTTTTAATTGAATATCACTCGTGTTTTCTTCACGAATGGGACATGCGAAATGACCTTTAACACTATAATCACTCAAGTTTCCATATGTTGGGAAATAATTTATGATGCAAAACAACATTGCATGCAAACATAAAGTTTCTTGACAATATGAATCGTACACATTAATGCCTTCTTCCCATAATAGTTTCAAATCATTGATCAATAGGTTTAGGTACACATCAATGTCATTTCCAGGTTGTCTAGGACCCAATATCATCATAAATAACATCATATATTTTCTCTTCATGCACAACAAAGGAGATAGATTGTAAATCATCAACAAAACTGGCCATGAACTTTGTTTGCTACTTAACTTCCCATAAGGATTTATACCATCTATAGCAAGTCCAAGTCTTAAGTTTCCTAACTCTGCACCAAAGTCTGAAAATGTTTCATCAATCTTCTTCCATTATGGATAATCAACTAGGTGTCGAAGAAGATTATCACATTTTCTTCCATCAACGTGTCATTTTAGGTTCTTTGCATCTTCTTTAATGGAAGGTATAATTACTGATTTGGTCCCCTAATTTTTTAGTTAGGTCAATTTGGTCCCCATATTTTTGGTTGGTTCAATTTAGTACCCTAATTATTTAAAAGAGTTCAATTTGGTTCTCTCCGTTAAGTTGGAGTTAACACCTTGTTCGTACATGACACGTGTCAAGCCGTTAAATTTTCTATTTTTTTTCAACTTTTCTTAAAATTTTCTTAATTTTTAATTTTTAATTTTTAATTTTTTTTTCTAAAAATTTATAATCTGTCACGTGTCAGGTTAATGTCGTGCCACGTGGTAGTTTACAGTCATGATTGAGTGTTATTTTAATTTTTCGTTATTTTAATAATATAATTGATTGTGATGAGTGATAATATAATCCTAAATTTATAGGAATTATCACGAAACATGAATTGGTTGAATTGGTTGTGTGTTTGCTTTGGAATTGGATGGTTGTGTGTTTGAACCTTGTTACACTCGAATTAAGTTTTCTTTTAGGAGTAGAGAAACCCTAGCTATCAGAGAGGCATAAGGCAGCCTAGGGAAACATCTTGGAAGCATTCTGGAGCATAAAGGGCTGTGTTTCAAAGAGGATTGAGGGTTGTTGTTGAAGGTGTCAAGGGAGGTATTGTTGACCAAGAAGAAGCTCTAAAATTCTCAAGTTTTAGCAAGGAAATCCATGTTAGGGGAGCTACGGGTAGCGGGTAGTGGGTAATTTAATACCCGTTTCTTAACGGGTCGGGGTCGGGTATCATATACCCGTACCCGCGGGTATCCGCTACCTGTTAAGAAAATGAAATTACATATTTATCCTTTTTAGGTTATGAGATATTAGGTTGATGCTGAAGTTCATTTCTTTTTTTGGCTCATTGCTGCCGTCCAAGTGCTCTGGGATTGTCGAAGAGGTAAACCCATGCTTCTTCTTTCATTTTCTCTCTTACACACTTAACATTCATCCCCAAAAATTGTTCTTGCTCCCTCTACAACTCCGTTTTTACTCAACAACCCTTTTGGGTATTATCATTTTTGTTAACCCATTTTCCTTTCATTCTCTGCTCCCAGTTTTCTCGTGTTGCATCTTTCGAAGGTTGTCCTCCAATCCTTTAAATTTCGGGTGAAGCTTCAAAAGGGGTATGTTTTCTATCTCTTATTTTAGTTCTAGGTTAATACATGAACTTGAACTGCTCATGACTCTGATTATTTCTTATTGAATAAACTCAACTATCCAATTATTTTTTCCTGTTCGATTAAGGTCATTTATGGATCTGGAGAATTGAGAGATATACATCTTTTAAAATTGGAAGTTGGGATAAAGGCTAAAAATTGACACTGATTAACCACCTAAAACAAGGCCATTAAAACTTGAAAATTTGTCTTTAAATGAAATTTTAAGACATAATTTTCTTTCTTTCTAAAGATATTAAAAACCATACCAAAGAATATGATACTTAAATCAATATCGATATATAATATATAATGACAGAGAAAGGGCATGATTAAAAAATTGAATAAGAAATATATATGCATGATTAAGAAAACTTATGAATTGACGTGAACCTAGTTTTTTTACTATTTCAATTCAAGTTCATTCATCTTTTATGCCATAATCATGTCACATGAATGATTATATTAAACATGATTTAGTCTTTTTTTTATATTCAAAATTTAATTTTTTGTTATGTTTTAATATTTATAGAATGTCTAATCAAGATACATTTTTCCCTATGGATGATGGCCAACAAGGAACATTTGTAGAACTAAATGCAAATGTAGGAGATTCAAATCAAAATGATGTTCCTATAGATTCTATTCCAGGAGAAACCGAAAGTTCAACTCCAACTGTTAATTAAGAAGACTACTGTCAGATGTTTGGAATCACTTTAAGAGACAAAAGGTAGATGGAAAATAGAAAGCGATATGCAATTATTGCCCCAAAAGTCTTTTGGGTGACGCAAAGCAAGGTACATCACATTTGGGAAGCCATTTCAAGAGTTGCAAGCTTCAGACAACACGGGACATCAGACAATCCTTTTTAAAAACTCATAAAGAAGGTGGTGAAACTGTAGTTGTTGGAAACTATGTTTTTAATTAACAAACAGCTAGAGATATACTCCGTAAGATGATAATTCTACATGAGTATCCAATGTCAATGGTTGATCATATAGGCTTTAAAGAATTTTGTGATGCTGTTCAACCACTATTCAAGGTGATTTCTCGAAACACCTTAAAAAAGATATTATGAAGGATTAGAATGTAGAAAAAGAGAAGATGAAATTAATGTTGTCAAGGATTCAAAGTCGAGTTGCAATTACCACTGATATGTGGACTGCTACTAATGAAAATGAAGGCTACATGACTATAACAACTCATTTTATTGATGATTTATGGAGGCTACAAAGTCGACTTATGAGGTAATAACATTTTACTTTATTTTGATTTTATTTTCATATTAACTTTGTTCTTCTTGACTAGATTAATTAAATTTGTCTTTCAAATATAGGTTTATGTATGTGCCTGTTCCTCATACTAGTCAAGTTCTTGCTGAATTGTTGGTTGAATGCTTAATGGATTGGAATCTAGATAGAAAAGTTTCTACTTTGACAGTCGATAATTGCACTACGAATGGTGCTATGATTGATCGCATTTTAGATAAGCTCTCAAGTAGGTCTCTTATTTTGGGTGGCCAACTATTTCACATGCGATGTTGTGCACATATATTGAATTTGATTGTGAAGGATGGTTTGTCCATAATTGCTAATGTCATTGAAAAGGTTAGAGACAATGCTAATTTTTGGACAGCTACACCAAAAAGAGAAGAGAAATTTATAGAGACAGGTGCTCAATTGAATATTCAATTCAAAAGAAAATTAGTTGTTGATTGAAGAACTAGGTGGAATTCTACATTTTTAATGCTTCAAGTAGCCATACAATACAAGGAAGTATTTGATCGTTTATCACAACGAGAGAGTCAATATAAAGCTTTGCCCAATACACATGATTGGCAAATGGCAAATGAAATTTGTCAAAATTTGGAAATATTTTATGATGTGACACTCTTGTTTTCTGGTACTTATCCAACTGCGAACATTTTTTTTCCAAAGGTATGCCAAATTAAGTTGGCTTTGATGGAACGGCTTAACTCTTCCAATTCTATTATTCATCAAATGACTGCATCTATGGTTTTAAAGTTTGTTAAGTATTAGGGTGTGATAAGTGGAGTGATGGCTATAGGTATTGTGTTAGACCCCAGGTATAAAATTGATTTGTTGGATTACTTTTTCCCTCAGATATATGGTGATCAATCTGATTGTGAAATTGAAAAGGTGAAGATTCTTTTTAAGGACTTGGTAAGAGAGTATGAAATAAACATGAAAGGTAAGAAGTTAGTTTCTTCATGTCAAAATCCAAACATAACTATATGCCAAAGTGTTGATGGAAGAAAAGATGTTTGGAGGAGAGATTTTGCAAAACATCAGATTGCAAAGAAAAGTGAACCATCAAATTATAAGTTGGAACTTGACTATTACTTGGAGGAACCGACACTACCTGATTCAGATGAATAATTTGACATTTTAGTTTGGTGGAAGGCTAATGGATTAAAATACCCAATTTTTCAAATGATTGCAAGAGATTTTCTAGCCATTCTGATCTCAACAGTTGCATTTGAGTCTTCTTTTAGTACTGGTGGTCGATTTCTTACTCCACATCATAGTAGATTACAACCAGACACTTTAGAGGCATTGATGTGTGTTCAAGATTGGCTATGGACTAACATAGAAGGTAATTAAATTAGCACTTCAAATAACATTTATATTCATTCAAATGATTGACTATGACAAATGAATTGATTTTCCTTTTCAGGTTCTTCAAAATTGAAAGTGGACAAGATGAAGCTTAATACAATACTAGAGGAGATAATTGATGATGATGTTAGTAGTTTTACTTTTAATATTTTATTCTAATTTTACTAATAGTGTCACTATGTCATTTATTGATGACTTTATTTGTGTTTTATTTGTTTCAGGAATCAAGTGGTCAACATGAAGATATTGGAGAGGAAACATAGATCTTAGACTATTATTTTTAGAAGAATTATTTTTTAAATTTCTTATATTTGGGATGTATGTTTTAGGTACTATTAATTTAAATTTATGTTTTAACTTTTATTTAGTTGTTCATTAACTTCTATTTGGATGTATGCTTAATTTTTTTTTCCGCAATTTAATTTGGACCTCATTTAAAAGTTAATAATTTTTTTTAAATATCCGCGGGTATCCAATGAGTACCTGCGCATTGAAAAATATCTACGGGTATTTTTTATGCGGGCGTCCAACGGGTAACGGGGCGGGTAACAAGTACAATTTTTTCTTGCAAGTCAGGTAACGTGTAGGCACTATCCGTGCCCGATCGACCTGTTTCCATCCCTAAGCATGATTATGTATGATTCTTCTCTGCCTTTGCTTGAATTTCGTGTTTCTAGAAATTTTACAAAAATCGCTTGGCGAGTCTTCAAAGTCGGGCGACTCATGCCATTATTCTGTGAAATTCTAGGTTCCTGTGAGGAACCACCTGGCGGCAAGAACCACCCGCCAAACGACGCATGTATGCTCCTAGTTTTTCTGGGTTTTTGAATGAAGGGCCTGACGGTGATGAACAACCACTAGGCGACGCGAGCATAGTGACTCGATTTTTTATGTTTTTGTGTGTTCTAGGTGGATTCTGATCGGGGAAGAAGGAAACTTTATCAATGAATTGATTATTGGATACTAGAAATTGGGAAATTATGATGTGAATTGAAGTTGATTTGATAAAATTGTATGAACGCTCTTTTAATGTTTGGAAATTTGGGGTTTTGATGACACGAGGTTAGTTAGTGGTTGAATTGCACTGGAATATGTTAATGGATGTTTATAGGTTGTAAAATTATATAACTATAAGGAGAATCAAATGTGAAGTCATAGAAATATGCAGAGAAAGGAAACTGGGAATGTTGGGTGTTTTCGTAGGTGTAGAGAAATTATGGGTTGTACCTAAAATTGTATGCATCGCTTAGCAGCACTTGAATTACCGCCAGGTGCCAGCGTAGTGAATCCTACACTGTGTGGCTGTGAGATGCGAGGAGGGTTTGGGGACTTCTCCCTTAGTCTCTTTATATAGGAATTGGACTGGCTTTTCTGTTGTTAAAATCTCTCAAATATCTTTTAAAATAAAGATAAATATAAATATTTAAAAATATTTAGAGAGATATATACTATTTGATAAATATAGTTGGTTGATAATATCAATATCTAATATATTTAAATTAATTAATTACTTAAAGATATATGATAAATTATCACCAATTAGTATTTGTATTAATTTTCCAAATTAACCCTTTGCAATCTCCTTAAATTATCTTCTAAATAATCCAATATCTTCAAGATA
>Ga0214544_1001820_pt1 | contig 44807 bp, 29 predicted proteins | sample CNSS3metaG_FD_160074 | JGI IMG/M metagenome (GOLD analysis project Ga0214544, IMG submission 160074) | Root nodule microbial communities from cowpea collected in UCLA plant growth center, Los Angeles, California, USA - CNSS3 | ecosystem: Host-associated > Plants > Roots > Nodule | place: USA...
AGCGACGACAGTCCGACGATCTACGACGATGAGCGAAAGGGGGGAGCAATTTACTCCGAGTAAGAGAGACGAAGCAAACCCAAAAGCCATTTTCTTTCTAATGAAACCCTAGTCACTTCTTTTTCTCTGAGTCTCGGTTCCAATTGTGTGTATCAAAAGATGATGGTGAGAGGCAGGAACAATTTTCTCTGAGCAAGACACACGAAACAAACTCAAAACCTAGTCCTTTTTTTCTCCCGATTTAAGTTTCAACGCGTATTCAATGCCACATCAACAATTAAAATAATAAATCAAAATTCTTTTCAAAATTCCACCTGCCAATAACACGTAAGGGAGTAAAAAAAGTAGTAACTTTTAGGAGTCACTTTATCATTTTCCATACAAAAAATTGAATTAAGTTATTTTGATTGTGATGATTATGATAAAAGTGTATTATATTAAAGGAAAAGGATGGTTACTGACGTTGCGTCACTCATTCACTCAACTCAAGAGGCCTTGTTCTTCCTCACTCTCCCATTCTCTCTCCCTTCCTCTCATCTCATCTCATCTCCCATATTCTTTTTTGTATCTTCCTTTGTCTTCATCGACCCTCTTTCTCTCTCTCCAATCTTTATCATTTCTGTTATTCTTACTCCCAAACCTCGCCTCTTTTCCCGGAAAATTTCTTTGCTTTTTCTCTGGGAAACAAAAGAAAATTGAAAAAACATAAACTTTGCCGAGGAATGCGTGTAAGCGAGGTTGTAGTGCTGGGAGCAGCCTCCTTCTCTACAATGCAGAATGGAATTTCAACCTTTGAAGACTCTCTTAGCCTCATTTCCAAAACCAGCACCACTGCACGGTGCAACTCAGCTTAAACCCTAGCTCTGCTCAAAAGGGTCAACACCTTGATCCCGTTGTGTCAGCAGCTTCCGTCACCGGCTTCAACCTTTCTGGGTTTTGAGCTGATTTCGGAATCTGGTCAGAGAGGAAAACGGGTTTCGTGTTTCAATGTCTGTCAATTTGCAGGTTTTGGATGTGATTTAAGTGATACCCTGTTCAGTGCATATTTCGGGTGAAATTCTGAGATCTGTTTAGAAACCCTCGTTACTGTACGCCAGGTGTTCGCTGAAAGTTTCACATGTTCATGCTTTTTCTATTGCGTCTTAAGCTTCCAAAAGTGGATAGTTAGAGTTTAAAGAGTCATCTGAAGGGGTGAGTGGTGAATTGAAGAAGAAAAAAAATTGTGTGAATGTCTGGTCCCAGATTGAGGTCTGTGAATGTTGGTGACTCAGAGGCTGCAAGGCCTGTGTTTGGACCGGGTGGGAACAAAACAGGGTCATGGAGTTCCCGGAAGCCCGCTTCTAAGCCACTGAGGAAAGCTGAGAAATTGCACAATGAGGCCAAAGAGAAGAAATCCCAGGAAGTGTCTGCGATTCTTACTTCTCCACAGTCACATTCTGCGAGTGTTCTGCGCCGGCACGAGCAGTTACTGTACAGTAATTTGTCTCTCAATGCTTCATGTTCGTCTGATGCATCTACTGACTCGTTTCGTAGCCGTGCTTCTACTGGAAGACTGACTCGGTCTACTAGCTTGGGGTGCACAAGGAAGCGCTCTGTTTCGAAGCCTAGGAGTGTTGCTTCTGATGGTGTGTTGGAGTCTCCTCCTCATGGGTCACAGTCCAAGAAGAGGTGTGCTTGGATCACTCCTAATACTGGTTCGTATTCCTCTCCATCTTCTTTCACTCCCTCCAAATTTACAGTATGAAGTCTTGTTATGTTGTGATGAAAAATTCATTGTACCATAGGCCTTTCGACAGATAGTTTCTGTTGTCTGGTCTTATTGGAGCTCATGTGAGCGTGAATTGTGTGATTCTCACTCGGTTACAGGATGAATTTCAGTTCTTGATAATTGAGTGTTTAATTCCATTTGTATGTCATTGTATTCTTTAGGATATGAATTATTTTGAAATGAGAGTGAAGTAGAGTTTATCGACACAGATATTCGAGCTGTCTTCATTTTCTTGAAATATAATACAACATGCATGCGTTTGTAGCTGAAGGCGTAATACAGCATGCAACGGATATATGTTTATTTTTTTTTTAGATTTTGGTTTGATATTTTTCAGCCATTAAAGAGAAAATTGGGAATCTTGAGTGAATGCATTATATGAGCCTGATTTAGCTTGATAGGAGCAGAGTCTAATGTACAGAAGCTCTATCTTTCTTGTAAATTCCTTTATAATTATTGTTTTAAGTTTTAAGTTCTGAACTACATAGCCTTTTTCAAAGTTGTTTCCTGACCAAGTTTACTCATTTATATTAGAACCATGTTACGCTACCTTCCACGATGAAGAATGGGGAGTTCCAGTACATGATGACAAGTATGTGATGTGATCCTCAGAAAGTAATCTTGTTATATTGGCCGGAAAAGGAATACGCCTTCTTGTATTATGTTTTTTCTTGACGCTCATTATCTTGTGCAGGAAACTATTTGAGCTTCTTGTTCTCTCGAGTGCTCTGTCAGAACTCACTTGGCCAGCTATTCTAAGCCAAAGGCACATCTTTAGGTATTACCTTTGTAGATGTTCTTAATTTATTTAATTTTTAAAATTATTATTCATTCTTGGCCTCAAACCTATACTGGTTAGCGGCTACATCAGTTGTAGCCCGTTATTTTCTCTTTGACTGTTTACATTATTTTTGTTAACAAAGTTCTTTGCAGGGAAGTTTTTGCGGATTTTGATCCAGTTGCTGTCTCAAAATTTAATGATAAGAAGATAATGGCACCAGGAACCGCCGCAAGCTCTTTACTTTCCGACCTTAAACTGCGTGCTATAATTGAGAATGCACGTCAAATATCAAAGGTATATTAGCCTTCTCATGACTTTTGAACCCTTCGTTATGGAATATGCAAACTCTTGGGTTGGATCATGATTACTTGTTGATTGCTGGACCATTCAAAGACAAGATTACACCCTTGGTGTTTATTGCACCGTCATACCCTAAAATCATTCTATATTAGGTGTCTCTGGATTTAATAACATGTCCAGGGAACAAGTGATCTAGGTGATACTTCGTACTTCCTTATTTATGATCAACGAAATAGAGGAGTATTGGGGTCTGCATGTTTATCCTTATTAGGCATTCTAGTTAGGAATATAATCAGCTACTTCATATTTCTCAAGCATGAAAGCTTTTTTTTTTTTTTAATTTACATCTTTCGGTATTTTCTGCAATTGATCTTTGGGAGAAATTCCTGAAAAGTAAATCAAGTTTAATAATTTTTTTAAAAAAGAAAACAGAAGGTATTTAATTGGTAAAGTATAAAAGTGATCATCTTTGCTGATTTATTTTTCGAGAGTATTAATAATTAAAATACTTTTTTATTTTTAAACAATTTTCCTTTCTGTGATTCAGCATAGTTATCCTAACTCATGTAATTACCCATGAGATGTCTTAAAATTTTTCTGCAAAATTAATGGGAAGACTTTATTTTTTTCATCCCATTTCCCCATGCATTGAAACACTGAATGACTTAAATTGGTGTTTAATGGTGAGTTGATCAGGTAGGTTAGGTAATAAAGGTTGTGTGGTCCTGACCCTTATTCAATTTCTATGACCCATATGGGACAAACCATGATATTAATCCGGTGTACAGCCTGAGCTGCTTTTATTCTAATTTACAACAATGATATGCAACCTAATTATTTTTATTCTTTAACCAGCCAGCATGCTTAGCTGGTATGTCCCTAGTCACCTATCAGTCTTGATACTTTTGTAAACATGAAACGCTACAATGCTTTATTTTTGACTAAACTGTCATAATTACATTTTGCACAATTTGCACCATGGTTATGATTATCATTGCAACTAACTTTTTGCAGGTTTTACTGATGCCAGGTAATAGAAGAGTTCGGGTCATTTGACAAGTATATTTGGAGTTTTGTGAACCACAAACCTATAATTAGCAGATTCCGATATCCTCGACAGGTTCCTGTAAAAACACCAAAAGCCGATGTTATCAGCAAAGACCTTGTGAGAAGAGGTTTCCGAGGTGTGGGTCCCACGGTCATATACTCCTTCATGCAGGTTGTGGGGTTAACAAATGACCACCTCATCAGTTGCTTTAGATTCCAAGATTGTATGGCTGCTGCAGAAGGGAAGGAAGAGAATGTCACCAAAGACGATTCCCAACAAAAGCAGTGTGATCATGTGATGGAATCTGATCTCTCCATTGCCATCGATAATTTGAGTTTATCGTCAGAGTGATTCATGACGACTCAACAAACAACTGTCTTGGCTCATACTCTTCATCTACTGCACCAAATTCATACTACTTAGGCCTTAGATTGAGTCGTGATGGAATAGAAATTGTGTACGTACCCATCTCATCAAACCCTGAAACGGGAACCATAGCTAGTTGAAGAATTAAATCAACTTAGTACCTAACTACTCATCATCTTGTATGTGGCTTCTCCAGGGAGGCCGTAACAAATTGGAGTACAATTTTTTGTACAGTCAAAAAGATTGGTGATTAGAAATATCTTTGACACCGTCTCATTCTGATTACAGTTACATACTTCCATGCACGCATTGTGTTGTTTAGCTAGAGTTTGAACTGAATGATGAGTCCTACTTGTGATGGATGACAATGATAGAACAGTGGCGTGCTTTTTCTTGTCACCGTGGGAACAGGACTACTCATTCTGATAGATATGTGTGCTTCGTTTTGATTCCACCAGCAGTGGTGGGGCATTACTCGCTCTCTCAAACTGATAATTGTGATGGATGCTGCTTTGTCACAACCAATGTTTCATGTCTCTTTCTGCTCCATTTTTATTTCAATCTTACGCAAAATCTTTTTGGTTCCTTTTTTCTAGTAACCAAGAAGTTGATGGGGAGAGATTCATGAACATCACAATTTCACACATCATCATCATCACAAACGTTAGTCTGAGGTTCGTTTTTCGTCACCCTATGTATACCTCCAAAAATACAAAATTAATTTTTTCATGCGTCCTTGCTGGAGTAATTTATACAAACGGACGAACAACAAAACACTATTACTATGTCTCTTCTAGTCTTTCACAACCCTTGAGAATGATGAGCTTTTTGTCTTGTGTTCATGAACTCAATAATTTTCTGCGTGTTAAGGCACGAGGAATCTTGATTTACATTTTCCATGATGACAGCTAAGCCACTTTTTCATTAAAAAACAATATTGCCAGAAAATGGTTAGTATATTTATTGAATCACTGAGAAGAAGACCACCAAAATCTAAGGGAATGTGTGATCTGTATATTTAACCATTTACCACAAACAAAATCTACAAACTAAGAAACCATTAATACCGTGATAAATTTATGAGATGCGCCTATCCTTTGTAAGATTCGAAATTGACGCGGTTACCATTCAACCCAATGCAAGCTTATTAGCAATAGAACACTAGACTCAATTAATTAACAATGCTGGTAAACCAATATTTTCATATATTCTCTTTGTATAACTAAATGAGTCTGTAATAATATATCGTAGATCTATCCTTGGAAAAACATAATTTATATGTTATCCTCTTTTTAAATTTTCTTTCTTCTACGTGAATGAAGACGATAAATGAATATGGTGAATATTATCTCAATCCATCATGAGGAAAGATCTATCGATATAATTATGGATAATATTCAAAATTTTTAATGGAAAAAAATGAATAATATCTCTCCATTTTTAATTTATTAGATAATTTAAAAATTAGATAACATAGGGTAATAATTATGTACTATATATTAATTATTTTCTATTATATAAATAATATAATTGGATAATCAGTTATAGTATTTTATATAATATAATTAAGTATATTATATTATATAACAAACTAATAATAATTATTATGAATTGTAATAATAAATTTATTAATAATGAAATAAAAATTAATAGTAATAGAAAGGGAAATAGTAAAAATAATAAATACATATGATTAAAAATAATAGTAAAAATAATACTAATAATACAATTATCACAATAAAAAAATTATAATTTTTTTTAAAGAGGAACGAAAAGATATTAAAATAAAAGGAGTCAGAAGAAATACTTTTGATCTTTTTCATAAAAGAAAAATAAAATGGAAATTACAAGTAAAAGATAATAAATTCAAAAAGAAGACAAATAGTTTAATAAATAAAAAATATCCTTGAATACTATTATACTGATTTAGTTTCAGAATGTTTTAATATTTTGATGGATTTAGATGCTATCTCGATATTAACGAAATTATGTATTGGCATTGGGTACAACAACAAAATGTAAAATAATGAAGATATCATATAATGCATGTTTGGAAACTTACTAGGATAAAAGAATAATTTTTGTGAAGTAGAAGTTATAAATATTGGCTTTCTAAGATTCGAAACTAAACATGCCAATGCTTTGCATGCGTGCTGATTTTACCTGGATGTGAATTGTTGTAGATGTTAATAAAGGTGATTTTCAATTATTAAAGTATGAAATATATTTGAGAATGAGTTTTAAATGGTGATATTTAAATATAGAATAATACTTTAATTGAGTAGCAACAAAATAATGAGAAAGGGTATAGATGTAACATGAAAACAGAGAAAAAATTATAATAAAAAAGTAAATAAACTAATTTTATAATTTTTTTAAAAGGAGAGAGATGAGGAAAAGAAATAGTGAAAAAAAGGTTGCACCTTCTTTGTTATTTTTTTTTTTCTTTTTAAGTCATATTCTCACGTAAACTCTCATCTCTCAATTTTTTTTCTCAATTTTTCTCTCCATGCTGATCCAATTCAAAATTTGATAGCACCGTTGAGTAGAATAATTTTGAATAGATTGGATTTTAAAATAGAGGAAGTTCAATTTCTAACATTTATTTTTTTAAATAATTTGTTTTCCTTTTTTCATGTAGCATTTTTCAGTTGAATGTGATTTTTCTACACTCTAGGTAAATATTTGTTTGTTAGTGATCATAAAATCATATACTTTGATCATTAATTGGACTCTTCTTTCTGTAGATATGGATATTTTTTTTAAGCATTGAAGTTGTGTAGGAGAAGAGTAGTATTGGAAATATACTTAAGGTAAGAGAAACTAATAATTTTACCTATATGTGATTTGTGTTTATAATTATATGAATACAGATATGGGATACATGTATTCTAATTGCGGAAATATTTGTGTGGAATAGTATACTTAATTGTGTTTGTGATCTACTAATTGAAGATATGTAGAACTGTTTGGAGGATAATTTGCTCAAGAAAAGTTTAAATGTTAGACTTGTTGAATGGTGAGAGAGGAAAGAAAAAAAATGTGTTTTGGATTGTTGAATCATGTAACAATGTATAGTGGTACTGAGAATGTGGGTTATGACTGGACTTTTACCTCTAAATAGATTATAACTGAATATATATGATGAAATGAAATCTCTAAGTTAAACCTACATTAGAATAAGAATAATTTAATGTGTTTTGATCTTTTGAGCAGTTTGAGAATGAATTTTATATGCCATTAATGATATATGTAATTCCTATACACTATTTTAATGTGTGAGAATGCATTTAAATTGATGATTGTTAGAAAATATAGGATTTTGTGAACTTTGTTTAGATTGATATTGTGAGGTTTGAGTTCAGGTAGTATTTTCAATGGAAAATAACGACTATTGTATGTATGTCAAAGTTTATTTTGAAAGGTAATTCCGTGAGTGAGACTGTTTTGACTCTACTAGTATCTAACTCATGTATAGAAGGATATCTAGGTGGTGGCTTCACAAAGCAAACAATATGATATGAAAGATTATCGTACTTAAGGAACCAGTGAAGTTAATCTTGTCATGACTTGGTAAAGAAAATATTCAGGATGTGATTATAATATGAGTAATTTGGAAGTAAGTGTGATACGTGCAAAGTCTCACGAGTCTATTCAATACACTAGTCTTCCAAGAGAGTCTAAATTCTTTGTGTTGTTTGAAAAACTCTGAGTTGATATTTGTTTGAGCCATGAGGGCTGGAATCTAGGTTTTGTTTTGATGAATGTGAATTGTTTATGTTTTTGGACTAGATTATAAAATGAATAGTTTGTTATTTGAGCCATTTAGGTTGAGATTTGAATGAGATGATTATATAGAGTCATGGAGATTGATGTGGATAGTTGATTTTGTTGAATGAGGAATATGTGAGTTTTTAGGTTGGCTCTTAAATAAAATGTTCTTTGATGAGTGAGTAATTGAGTAGGACCTAGAATTGAGACACGTAAATCTAGCAATTGGATCTTCTCCTCTAAAATATAAGTTAATAACATTGTTTTCCATGTTGTCATATCTTATATATTAATTCTCTTCATTTAAAATGCATTACCTTACCCTTATTTTTTTTCCTTGTGTTGGTTGGTTTTATTTTTTTTGTGATGATTGTATATTAATATGTGAACGAAGGTGTGTTAGTAGCACATGAGCTTGGGAAGGTCACTAAAGGCCTAAATTATTAGTTTATTACTAGATATTTTATATGTATGTTAATGAAATCTATTTGAGATGTTAGAATGAATTTCAATCTGTGTGAGTCAATTTGACTAACCATGGGTTCGAGCCAGGTTGAAGGTGAGTTGACTCATTTGACCCACTTTTATGATTTTTTTTAATTTTGTATAATTATTTATTACCTCTAATTATATAGGTTTACAATTTCATATTTTTAAATGCTAGAATGTTACTCAATAATATTTGAATAGTTTGAATGTTTAACTAATTTGTTTGTCAAGTTATATAGATCGATCCTTTAGTCTTTAACTATTATCTTTTTAAAATCATATATTTGTCTCTTTGCAAATTTTTGAGAGACATTAATGTTCACCTATGATATATGATGCACGAATACCAGAATACCTTACTGGTATCAGATACGACACGTATCCAATATGCTGATATCTTTATTTTGAAAATAATATGATACAATATGTGATATATGAATATTGAAAAGTGTACAATAATTCTTTAAAAACATGATAAATTTATGATTGTTAGAGTATGAATCCAAACTAAGGTCATATTTATTAAAGTTGTCAACATGAAAAATTATAAATTATTATCATATAAGAGTATTGTTGTTTAATAAATAAGATATTTCATTAATAAGTATCGGTAAAATATCCTAAAATATCATATACGAATATGTGTCAGACTCAAATATATAACTATAATCCAAATTGAATTATCGGTACATCACTGTTTATTAGAGGTGACAAAACGGGCTAGTCCGACTCGTTTTGGCCCGACTCGTATGAGGTCCGTGAAAAATGGATCGGGCCGGGTTAGCCTGTCCAATTTTTGTTTTTTTTTTAAGTTTTTTAATTTGTTTTCAAATTTTTTTATTTTTTAAATTTGTTTATATATACATATAAATTATTATTAAAGTCATATTTAATCAAATAAAGTATTTTTTAAAATTTTAATTGATTAGTTAATGTTTTTAATTAAATAAGTTAAAATAATTATTAAATTATTCAATTATAACTAATAATTCAAACTTAATTTGTAGGTGCTAATGATTTAAATTAAAATATTATTTATACATTTAAAATATATAATATAAAAAATTAATCTTTTTAAATACTTTTATTTTATTTTATTTTTTTAAAAACGGACCAACGGACCAGGACGGACTGGTCCGTACTTTGACCCGTCAAGGCTGATGGGTTGAAATCTTCAACCCAACCCGATTCTTTTAATATAGACTCATGGACTGGCCCGTTGGGCCCAACCCGTTTTCTCACCCTTACTCTTTAGTCAATAACCCACACATATAATTTTTTAAAATTTTTGAACTATTTTTGGTATGAATATTTTATTACTCATGTTTTTTTTCTGTAATTACTATTACAAAAATAATATTTTTTTTAAAATAACCTTGTACCATTACAACAAAAAACAAAAGTTTGTTTGTTTGATCAATATTTCTTAAAATATAGCAACTTTCAATTTTATATTTTGATTGGAAATTTATGAACATTTAATATCATTCAATATGAATTTAATTTTAATTTCTTAGTCTTTGTCATATTGACAAATTGTGTCTGAGTTTAAAAAAAAAATCTTCTTCACTAGAAATCAATCATAAATTAAAACCAAAGATAAAATGGACAAAGCATTCTACCATCATTAAAAATTCCAAGCTTCATCCTATTATGAAAAAAATCAGGATAAACAAACTCTATTGAAAGATGTAAGGATGAATCATTGTCTTCAATTAAAAAATCTTGTGGTATTTTAATATTTTCTTCACTATTTTCATTGAAATCTATGTATCCATCTTCAATATTAACTATTCAATCATCAAATCTTTTATAGTTATTGCACTCTTATTTGATTTTGTAGTCTTTAATCTTATATTTTGTGTAAGTTTTATAACTTTATAGTATTTCCATAATTTGGAATAATTTACTGCTTAGTTTACAATATCATTTGATATTTTTTACTATAAACAAAATTGATCTAAAATTATCTTCCACGATAATAACTTTTCCACCAAAGAGTTTTTGGCAATTATCTTCATTTTGATAAATGAACTCTCATAATATTTTTCAAACTTATATCAATAGTTTCAAATAAAATTCTAGACATAATCTTACTATTTCTTTAACCAGAAAAACTACATTATATTACTTCTTATGGATTAATAAATTTGTTTTCACTAGAGATTTTATTCTAAATTTCTATTATATGCAGAACTTTTAAAATGTAAACTTAAACATAATAATTAAAACGTAAATATTGTAAATAAAAGCGAACTTATTACCACTAAAGTTAAATTATAATAGATAAAGATATTATATAATAAAAATGAAAGTTATTCTATATATAAATTAAATCAAATAGAAATGATTTTTTTTTTCTCTACACTTAGTTTTGGTAATGTCTTTTCTTTCGTCCTCATTTTTTTAACTTAATATTTATACATTCACAAATTTTAAATGACACCAAATAAAAAGATATACGTATTATAAAGTGACATGATATAATATTAAAACAAAATTAAAGAAGTTATAAATATTGATTAAGTATTTAGGGGAAAAAAGTCTGTATGTTGTTGTTTTATTTTAAAGTTGGATGGCTATAATATTGTTATTTCTTCTATCAGTTTGCAAATTTAACTTCTTTTAGTACTTAAAAATAAATTAGAGAATTATTAAAATATTAGGCAGTTTCAATGCAAAAATGGGTTTTCCTTTTCAAATATTTCGATTTTTTTATTTTAATTCAAAAAGTTATATTTTCACCTAGAAAATGTTTCATGGAAAAACTCGTAAAAATAGTTTTAAAACATTATTTCACGGAAATGTTATTTTTAAAATATAAAATTCAACATAACAACTTGAAATTTTTAAAGCACTAAAAGTGTTCTTTCCAACGAATACTTTATTAATACGACGCTGTTTGGGTAGAAATTTAAAAAATAAAATCTTCAAGATTTTATGACAATAATATAATCAATTAAAATTAGGTATTTTTAAATTTAATATAAAAAACAAGATTTTTTTGGAAATATTTCTAGTACATTTTTTCTCAAATTGAATTATTCTTTTCATATATATATATATATATATATATATATATATATATATTTACTTCAAATTAGTCGAGATATTGTCAATTTAATTTCAGTTGAATATTAATGTTAGTTTAATTAAGGTTAATGTGTCATTTTCTTGAATAATTTTGATGGAGTTGGGAGTATTTCTGAGTCTTTGATATTTTATTTTCGTTAATATGTAGATTATTGTTATTTTTCAATTTGTATTATTTTCTTTAACATTAAGATTTTTTTAATTAATTTTAAATATTATTTTTCGACTAATGCTGATAATTATTGTTGTTAGATGATACCATTTAAGATTATTTTTAATCCATGTCTATCCTTACCATTTAGAATTATTTATTGGTAGCAATAAAATAATTGTTGACAAGTGTAAGTGATTCCTTATCCATTAAGTGACATGTAAGCTCTGAGTAAGACTAACATATTTAATTTGTTATTTTCCCAATAAATATTCACATTTTGTCTTTTTATCCTTAATAGTGTATTTCCATTTGGGTCTTCCATGAATTTTTAACTTTTGTTTTTTATTTTTGTTGTTTGTTGACATCTTTAAGCAATTGGTTGTCCATTCAATAATTGTTGTTTATTTATTTTTTAATTACTCTATTTTAAGGAGAGAAGAAAAATCAATGTGATGCAAGTGTTTGTTACATTAAATAAGATTTGCATATTTTATTTCTTTTAATATTTACTATTTAATGATCAAATTTGGAGAGGACAAATAATAGAAAAAAACGTATGATTTGGTACTGTATATAAAATTCACAAATTTATGCAGACAACAAATTATTTAAGCTTAAATTTAAATTATATAAATAAATATTTATTCTAATGGGATTACTAAAATACTAGGGTTAAATTCTTGAGTATACAAAAATAAAAATATTTCTTTTCGTATTCTTGAGAAATTTATCAAAAAATATTTTTGGATATCTTTTATTCCAAAAATAATTCCAATTTATTTTAGTGGGTATACAAATTTTATTCCTCTATGGTAGGAAAATTATATTATTATAAAAATGTGAAAAATTATTTTAACCCTTTATAATTTTTAACATAATTTAATTTTAATTATTTCAAAAATAATAAACTATTATTACTAATATCAAAATTAAGCAAATAAGTTTCTAGACATGTTTAAAAATAACATCTCATTTATAATGTTCTCAAAAAGTCAATCACTGACATCATAACTTCAAGAAATGCATGCTAATTTTAAAATTTTCCTCATAACTACGCCATATTTAATGAACGTAGATTTGTTCTTTCCTTTGTGGTTCACAACCGTAATTAAATATTTTAATAATTACATTATTCCAAAACACAGTCTCAAACTAACATAAAATAATTGTTTTCAAAGGAACGATTACATAATACACGTGATGTGTACATAAATTTCGAAAAGATGATGTCATATCTTTCCACCTATTATCTCAACAAACATCAACGAACATAGATATTAAAATGTATTTTAATTCCTGAGTGGATTTGACTTATTATAAATTTGAGATAAGTTGGGTTCAAAAAATATAGTATTTTTAAAAGTGAGTAGTACAACTCACTAGGTTTATTTAACTTTTAAATTTAAATGAATTTGAGTTGAATTAAATCAAAAATGGTTTATCCATTTAATTTACATTGTTTTTTATAACTTTTATGGTTGTAATTATTTAATATTTTAATTATATAGATTTAGATTTTCATTGATATTTTAATATTTAATTATTATCTTTATAATAATTTTTCAATAATTAGTTTATTATTATAAAATATAAATTAAGTCAATTTATTTTTATTGTAATAAAATAAATATATAAAATAAATTAAAAAAAATTATTCGTTAATAAGTTAATTTATTAACCCATTAATCTACTGATCATTGTGGGTCGGGTCGACTCATAAAAAATGAGTCGAGTAACATTTTTTAACTCAAATTCATGAAAAAAAAATAAGGATATTGAATATTTAAAAAATAAAATAAACCAACATTTTTCTTTTAAGATATATTAAAGAACATATTAAAGAAAAACATATAGCATAGTTCTCGCTCTATGATATATTAAAGAAAAATAGTTTTTAAGTTTCTTGTAAACTTGTTTTTTTTTTTTAAAATTAACTTTATTCCTTATATGGAAAAAAAAAATACACATGCATTTACGAAATCATGAAAGAGTGATGACAAAGCATCCAATGAAAAAAAGAAGCATCTATCAAAGCCAAAAGTTACAATAAGCATGAAAATATCTTGTTTCATTAGTCACTAATCACCCTTCCAAAAGAAACAAAAAATAAAAAGAAATCTAAATCAACGATAAAAACAATGTAAAACAATAAATAAAGCGAAATACTAATTCAATTTGTCTAATCAAAATCAAATTTGACATATTTAATTTTGTAAGAATAAGAAACAAACAAAATGCTCTTTGACGAAGTAAAGGTGAAATTTTTTCAGAGGTGTAATAGGCCATTTGTGTAATGGAGTTTAACATAATTGCTAACTTAAACCAATTTGATATAATTTTAACTTTATTGAAACAATGACTAAATATACATATATTTTTATAAGAACTAAAAGTAAATTTGGATGATGTGAGAGGAGCAAAAATTATTTCAAAATATCACATGGAACAATCATAAATCGCAAGACTTGGAATCCATTTCGTTTTGAAACATGAGATTATATTAATGTAGGATTTATAAACCTATCAATTAATTATCAACTTATATGTGCAAATAATGGATTAAAAACATATTTTAAAAGATTATATATACCAGAGAGAGGAATATTAATATTGAAAATATCAAAGAGAAAAAGTCTGAAAAAAAAGTATTTAATTTTGTAGGAAGATGCAAAATTGTTGGGAGTAGAAATTGAGGAAAAATAAAGATGGAAGATTATAAATAAGGAAGAGTTTTCACAGTGGAATGGCAGCCATTGCTACCATCTTCGTTTGTTTCAAAACATCTTCGTCTTCTCCCTTTCTCACTAGATTCCCCTCGCGTTTCCACTTCGCCACATTCCCTCTGCGTTCTCCGGCGAGGAAACTCATGTCGCAAACTCTCGCACGTGCCACTCTCGGTCTCACACATCCTTCTAATATCGAAACCCCCAAGGTCAAAACTCGTTAACACATTTTTTCTCCCTCAATCTTCCGTCCCCATATTTTGTTTAACTTTGCATTTGCTTTAACGATTCAAAAGCTGGTAACTTGTGGATTATTTTTGTTGTGGGGATTCACTTTCGATTTTACTTTTTTGGTTCTGCCAAATTGAATTTGGATTTCATATGTATTTTTAATATGTTTTTTTGGTATTTCTGTGTTAATTGGCGTTATGCTGAAAATGCGTGTTTTGTGTTTGTGGAAATTCGTGGTAGATCTCTTTCACTGCTAAGGATGTTGATGTGACGGAATGGAAAGGGGACATTCTGGCAGTGGGTGTTACGGAGAAAGATTTGGCTAGAGATGCAAAGTCGAGGTTTGAGAATGTGATCTTGAGCAAGATCGACTCAAAGTTGGGTGGTATCTTAGCTGAAGTGTCTTCTGAAGAGGATTTCTCTGGCAAAGTTGGTCAATCAACTGTTGTTAGAATTACAGGACATGGATCAAAGAGGGTTAGCTTGATTGGTCTTGGTCAGTCACCTTCCACTCCTGCACCTTTTAAGGGTCTTGGCGAGGCCGTAGTGGCAGCGGCCAAGTCTTATCAAGCAAGCAGTGTTGCCGTTGTTCTTGCCTCTTCTGAAGGGCTCTCTGCACCATCAAAGCTTAGCACTGCTTATGCAATTGCTTCTGGTATTGAATTTGCGGTTTGTGTTTGTTTGAAATGTATTGAAGCCTGTGATTATGTAGTTGCGCTTGACGATGTGTGGGCTTGAAATGTGTCAGGGGCTGTGCTGGGATTATTTGAAGATAATAGATACAAGTCAGAAGCAAAAAAACCAACGCTTCAGTCCGTTGACATTATTGGTCTAGGGACAGGACCTGAATTGGAGAAGAAACTCAAGTATGCAGGAGATGTTTCTTCTGGAATTATCTTTGGAAGGGAGCTTGTAAATTCTCCTGCTAATGTGCTCACACCAGGTTCATATGGCATTTTGAATGTACATGATATGATATATGATATATTGTTTCTAGTCCTTGTTGGGCAGGCAATTGGCCAGTTTCATATCTGTGAGGGAATTATGGTTTTCTAAAATTGATCTGTGCTTGGTAATTTGTTTATCTCAGGGGTGTTGGCAGAAGAGGCAGCTAATATTGCTTCTACCTACAGTGATGTTTTCACTGCAAAAATATTAAATGCTGAACAATGTGCGGAACTGAAAATGGGGTCCTATCTAGGTGTTGCTGCAGCCTCGGCAAATCCTCCTCATTTTATCCATCTATGTTACAAACCACCGAGTGGACCTGTCAATGTCAAGTTGGCTTTAGTTGGAAAAGGTTTGACTTTTGACAGGTAATTATTTGACCTATTTATTCTTTTATTTTACCAGTAACTCAATTACGGACAAACTGGAAATGGATTTTCCCAGTGGTTCTGATTTTGGTATTATAACTTCAATCTGGCATGACAAAATTTCAAGTGGTTATGATGTTGTAACTTCATAACTGGGGTTTTCCCTTGTGATCATTTGGTTTGGTTCCAGTATTATAACTTCAATACTAGACTGGTCAATTGAAACTTCTTTTCCCTTGCATATCTTGCATGTTTTTGATTCTGGTCTTATAATTTCAAATAGTTGTAAAGTTTATGCTGATGTTCTCATGGTAGATATATCTTGGATATGAGATATTAATTAGATTGCTTCATTGTTTCCACCTCTATATTGAGTGTGTTTGGCAAGACATTTTAGTTAACTTGAACATATTTATGTCATCAGCAGTATTTTTTAAGATACTACTTGAAGCAGCTTTTGAGTATGTAACATTTCTTTCTTTTCCATTTTTATCTTCAATACTTTAATCAAAATTTTCATTTATTATTCCCTTCAATATTTCATTGTTTGTTTTGATGATTACATGATTTATCCTTTTTTTTTTCAATAAATATCTGTTCTGTAAACAAAATGCAAGAATAGTTCAAAAATAACTAAAAAACTATAATTACTTTAAAGTATATATATTTACAAAGTAAAAAAATTATGTAAGCACATTTTTTATGTTATTATACGTCTATCAACTAGTTAAACTATTTATTTACCGAATGCTTAAGTTAGCTTAATCATTTGGAAAATTATACTTTGACTCCTATTTTTTGACTCTCATCCTTTACTCCCTAACGTGGATTAGTGTGGACCATTGATTCTTTCAAAGAAAAAGATAGTGGTACATTAATCAATGACCCACATTAAGTCACGTCAGGGAGTAAAGGATGAGAGTTAAAAAATGGGAGTCATAGTATCATTGTCCTAATCATTTTTAACTTTCAATTAATAATTAACTTTTTAGCTTTTGGCTAGCTTATTAGGTGCTTTTGTCAAACATATTCATTATAAATTCTGAGTCCTCGTTATTGACTAAGAGTGTTTTTTAAAGTTATTTTTATCCTCATTAAGCCACATTAGGCACGACTTCTCCTGCGTTGAACATTTAGTATATTTTTTTTATTAATTTGTTATTCCTTTTAAATTCTCTTTCTGTAAATTAATTTCAATTTTGATGGGATTTCATCATTAAATCTTTGATGCATTGCAATACTGTGTCAGACAAACTAAAATTAAGATTATTGTAATCTTGATCAATCTTTATTTGAATTTATTTTCAATTTTTTTATATGACACTGCAAAATAGCATGTCTCAATGTTAATAATATATTTTCATAATTTCTTCCATAATGTTAAAAGTCTTGTCTTCTTAATTTATTTGTTTTATTCGTTATTATGATGAAAACATTATTTTCCTTAATTTGTATTCTTGTGATGTGTGCATATTATCAGTGGTGGCTACAACATCAAGACTGGACCTGGTTGTTCAATTGAACTCATGAAATTTGATATGGGTGGTTCAGCTGCAGTTTTAGGCACAGCTAAAGCACTTGGTCTAATCAAACCTCCTGGTGTGGAGGTCAGTCATTTATATCATCTGTCATGACTTTTTCTTTCCATAGAATAACATTTGACTTAATTGATTAACATATAAGCCTCTTCCTGTGTCTTTCAATCTTCCAATGTTTCATCAAGGCTTTATACTTAAGGTTATCGGTGATGGGTTGAATGTGTCAAATCATGGCTCATATACATAAAACCGAGTGCAATTTCTGTCGTAGGCTCAGCTAATGTTTTCCATAATGAACCTATGGAATGAGTTTTCATTCTGGTGGCTAATTTCCTGTGGTTTGATTTATATTTATATATAGTTCTGATGAATACTGTGTAGTGTCTTTTGTGGTGTAATAATAATAATATTGCATGCTTGCCCATATTTAAAGATCCTGCATGTGCAGGTTCATTTTATTGTTGCTGCTTGTGAGAATATGATAAGTGGAACAGGAATGAGGCCTGGAGATGTTGTCACAGCTTCAAATGGAAAGACTATAGAGGTGATAATTTAGTATTTTTCTTTTTGATTTCTAGATTTAGTACACTAAGTTTACCTTTTGTGTCATACTGAGTCATGTTATTTGGTCGTTTTATTTGAACATTTGAATGAAAGGCATAAGCTATTTCCATGTGTAATAGCTGTACCTCATTTTGTTATTAAGGATTTGATGGGCTTAACATCTTCTGTAGGTTAACAACACTGATGCTGAAGGTAGACTTACTCTGGCAGATGCTTTGGTATATGCTTGTAACCAAGGTGTTGAAAAGGTATAACCTTATACAGCTACGCATTTGCTTTTTTATGCCGGTAATGTCCCCATAAATCATAAAAGCTCCAGGTATCTCTCCCCAAAAAAAGTGCTTAGCATTTAATAGTTTTTGTATGCTTGATGGATGGTGGTTAATTATTTTTTTAACAAGAGATAGAGATATTGTTATAAACATTATAGAGAAATTTTTATAAACATTATAATTTGTCTGGCTGAAATAAGAAATCAAATAGTTGATGAATATGCATATTCTTTAAAATTATCTGGGTGAGTTCAATCCTGTATACAAGAATTGGAGAAAAGTGCTGACTTGGCATTTTGTATTTAGAAACTCATACCATGTTGGCTTATTTTGATTTTGGTTTCAATTCACTGAAGCTTGAAAATTGTTTGTTTTTAGAATGATGCTAATAGATTGGTACTGTTCTTCAGATTATTGACTTGGCAACCTTGACTGGGGCCTGCGTAGTTGCTCTTGGACCCTCAATTGCAGGTAAACTATAAAGTAGAAACTAATATGTCGTTCATGGAGTTGAGCTTTTAATGGACTGCATACAAATATTTTATTCTGAGAGTCACAAGAGGCCCAATATTTTAGTCAGCAATGGAAGCACTTAAAATACTTCTGTGAAAATAGAAGAAGTAAGCTCTAGGAGAGGCTGGGCCTGAAAGATATATCTGTGAAAATACTTCTGATTGATTACTATGAAAACTATTGTTTTTGAAGGCGTGTTTACACCCAGTGATGACCTAGCAAAGGAAATTTTTGAAGCTTCTGATGTGAGTGGGGAGAAACTATGGAGGCTGCCAATGGAGGAAAGTTACTGGGAAACAATGAAATCTGGAGTGGCTGATATGGTGAACACTGGTGGTCGACAAGGTGGTGCTATTATTGCCGCTCTCTTCTTAAAACAGGTTTGCATTTAGCTTATGTATAAATCCTGTCATTCTTAATTTTTTTTTTCCTCTTCAAACTTGTTGGGAAGTCATGACTAAGGAGGACTAATTATATCATTATATCTGAATGAAATAATTAGTCCAAGGGCCATTTTCTCACTCTGGTTCTCCAAGGGCCATGCAAACTCTTAATAAATTCATACAAACCATTTACTCAAAGGGAATTATTGGAGGAAAAAATATAGCTGCATTAGCGTGTTTTTCTTATTGTCTGGCTTTGTTATGTAGTCTTTTTGCTCATTTATGTGAGGGGTTTCTGAAGCAATTTCCCTTTGCAGTTTGTTGATGAAAAGGTTCAATGGATGCATATTGACATGGCTGGTCCTGTGTGGAATGACAAGAAACGCTCAGCAACAGGATTTGGCATTGCTACTTTAGTGGAATGGGTTTTGAAAAACGGTTCAAATGCCAAATGAAATCTTTCAAATCCTGTTCAAGGCGTGTGAAGCTCACAGATGAGAAAAACTCATCTTGTAATGTTTATGCTTCAATGGGGTTCTTCGGTTTGGTTTGGTTATAATGATATGAATAAGTTATTTGAAGGGAAAAAATGTGATGCGGTGAGCCATGTTTCAGTGTATTCAAACTTTTTTTTGTTAATACAAGAAACTGTTTTGGTTTTTAACAATTCGTCAATAATTCAGATTGCCTCATAATTTGGTTTCTCTGCCCCATGAATCTTGGCTATAAAAAAATTATGAATTGTATATCTTATTTAATGCATATTTTAATCAATGAATAAAGCATTTTAATTTATAAAATAAACATGATAATGTTAAGGTACTACTGGATTACAAAAAAGTAAATTAACAGGGATTGATGAGAAGGAGCATAGATTATGCTGTGCACGATCAAATCATAGTTGTATTTAATTTGAGTCTGAAATAAAGATGTTAGTATGTTGAAAATGAGTGATGTATTAGTTTGAGTCTGAAAAGACTAGAAATTAATACTTCTATATCTCAATTCAACTAATCTACTTTATAAATTCGGATGTTATTTAAGGAATATCCGTAGTTTTCGTTGTGACACAATTAACATCAAAGACAGTTGAGTTTATGATAAAATAATTTGATCTAAAAGAAATTTTACACAAAAATGGGATTTCACACTAAGATAATATCATAGCATAAAAATATTATATGATAATTTAATAATATATGTAAAGAACTAAATATATCTTTTGTATTTTAAAATAAAAACTTTAATTTTGGTAATTTTAAAAAAAAAATATTGTAGTCTCCATGATCTGGTAACATTATTTAATTATCTGTGTCCAACAGATAGGACACATCCTATGCAAGTTAACTTGTGTGGTATGATTGGTCAGTACATGTGTATGTACCTAGTTTATGAACCCTTCATTAAGTATTTGGATTTCACATAATACAATTAGGTCTTAGGTTTGGTTTATTAAACTCGGAGACGGTGAGTTTAATCCTGGACATATTGAATACGAAAACATTTTATACTTAATCAATTTTAAAATATATTTAAGTATTTTTAATTTAGTTATTATTTTTTTATCAAGTATTTAGAATTGTTATACTCGTTTATTTGAAATTTTTTGTTTAATTATTTTATTTAATCTGCTATACTTTTCACCTGTTAAAAATGTAAAGTTTTATAATTAATATGAAATGATGAGTAAAGAACATTGTCATTATAAATAATGATTTGGTATTTTACATTAACTGTGTTATTTTTATATTAACTATATCTTTTTACAATATCAATACCGAAGTCATATTTTATTAATTTTATAAAAATATAATATTTATCATATTTTTATACTTTTTTCAATAGACAACATTTTAGTTCTTTTATTAGCACTAAGTTGCTATTGTTTTGGTCTTAATTTTTTCTTTCTTTTACTTGGATTCTTCTTGTTCTGAAACATGACCTATCCAACATAATTACAAACCTTAACAATAAAAAATTTCATATAAATGTTCAAAACTTTACAGAAAATGAAGTAAGAAACTTTCCATTTTTTCAAAAACCAAGAAAAAAAATTCAAGCTTGTCTCTTTATTATTTTTGTTGGGTAGGAAGAGTAGAACTTGGAAAATGGAAGAATTCATGGCAGAGAACATCACCACCCTAACTTCATTTCACACATGCAATCCAAGTTCAAGTTCTTGTTTACTTCACACCTACCAAAATAAATAAATAAAATTTGAAAAAGAAAAATAAAAAAGATCACCCTTTTTTCCTGTCTGGTGTTTTTTTTTTTTTTTCAAAAAGGGTGCTTCTGTGACAAAGATTATATATTATATCTATATAAGACCATGACATCCTGTTTAGCATTTGTTCTTTCTTGAAGCATTCATTATTCTTTTAAATCGATTAGCTATGAAGTTATGAAGTAGAGAGAAGAACAGAGAGAGAAGAAAAAAATGAGTGTATCATTGACTGTGATGACCTTCAATCTCCATGATGATGAGCCACATGACAGTCCTAATTCGTGGGAGAAGAGAAGGGATTTGTGCATAAGCGTCATTACCAATTACTCACCCATCATCCTTTGTACCCAACAAGGTTTCTCTTATTGATTTCCACTTGGGGTTGCTCAAAATGCTTGCTTTCCTGCTTTTTTCTGCGATTCGGGTTAAGGTTTTGCTAGATTATTCTTGATCCTTCTGGATGAAGCTTGCTTTGAATATACAAGTTCTTTGTCGGCAGAAATGCAGTTTTTTTTAAGGGTGGGGTGATATTCATTGTTTGATTTCAAGATTTATGCTTTCTTTGTATTTCGTGTATTCCCTTTCTCCTCTGATTGATTGATCTGGAATTGTTTAGTCGATGTTATGTTTTCTGTTTCTCCTTTTATAACTGTGATTCAATTTACTCATCCTCTTATTTGTATTGATGTTCATCTGGGTTCAGGAGTGAAAACACAATTGGATTTTCTCCAGCAGGGTTTGCCAGGTGAAGAAACTTTTCAACAAGTTGTTCTTAAGCTTCTGAAAAATTAATTTATGTACTCAAATTTATTGCAGCATGTTGTGATACTAGCATGTTTTGTATCTTTAGACATAATGCACGTTGCATAGGCCATAGCCACGCCCTTGTTGAAGGATTATATGATATAGCTGCTGGTTATGAAGAGAAATATCTCAATAAGGGCATCATGTTGCTTAAAATCTGCATAAATTTTAAGTAAACTACTGTTTGCTACGCAGATGTTCTAATGTGATGTCTCCCAAATAGATTATTTGGTTTTGTTAAAATGACTGAATATTTATTCAAAAGTGACAATAGGTTACATAAATTAATATTCTAACTAGAATAAGAATCTACATCTGTAAATAGGCAGATACACTCAAAGGTTGTTTTGTTTAAATTCAAGGGGAAGTGGAAGAGTAAGTGTTGTAGAAATTTATTAAGATTTCACTTGTTATAAAATGCCGAAATGATCAAAATATCTGAAATTTAGGTGAAAAATCTCATAGATAAGTATAAGCACTGCTATGTATTAGTATGGCCATCTTTCTCCTGACTTCTTTATTTTTCTTTTATCATTTGGTACTTTATTTTGAAGACGAGGAATGTTTTCAGCTGAAGTTGACTAGCTTGTGAACTGCAATAAAATTATTCTGCAAGAAAAGCAAATGGTGAATTAAATCCTAGGAAACCTGGGATCAAGCATATTTATAAACTCAGTTAAAATTATCACAAAACTGTGGTTATCAAGCATATTTATAAACTCAGTGAAACCTGGTGATAACTGGAAACTAGCTATCTTAAGGAAAAATAATGCTCTTCACAAGAATGATACCTAGGATCGTGTCTTTCAATCACTTCTGAAAATCTAGTTTATATAAAAGGGCTTCTTTTTGAATATTAGTGGCAGTGCATGTTGTTCATTTTCATTTACTTGTATTCAGCACTGACTAATGTCACCCTTAGACATTATAAATTCACTTGTTTTTCAAATAAGCAATTCCATTTAAGTATTTTCTGTACTTAATATTTCTTTGATAAAAATACTCAGGTTATGATCAGTTTGGGATATCAAGAAAAGGGCCCCAAGATACTACTGACGAACATTGCACTATCTTCTATGATAAGGAAAAGGTACAAGATTTTTTTCAGTATTATTGTATTATTTTTTGTTTAACCGGCTGAAGAACTAACTGGTTTTGCCTATTTTTTTTCCCAGGTGGAACTTCTTGAAGGTGGAACCTTTTGGTTATCCGAGTCTCCCTCTGTTCCTGGAAGCATATCATGGGGTTCTGAAGTTCCTTGCATTGCAACATGGGCTATATCCTTATGATTTAGAAATGAAATTGCAGCTTCAATCAATTGTATTCAAACTTTGTTGTACTTTGGATCACTTGGTTCCTTGACATCATGATGTCCACACATTTCAACTGAAAGGAGTTGAGCCTCCTGGATTCTCATTCCAGATAGTAAATACAAACATGGACGAGTTCAGCCCTCGCGCTCGCCGGCGAAGTGCTTTGCTTACATGGCAGCACATTGCATCCTTACCCCCTACCCTTCCAGTTGTGTACTGTGGAGGATTTAATACACAAAAGGAATCAACTACTGGACGCTTCCTTCTTGGAAGATCAAGGTACTTTCTTATCATTTACACTGGATTTGTGACTATTGTAGAGTTGTTTGTAATTTGTGTGTTCATGTAACTGATTGCAGAGAACATGGTGTTGTTGGGGATATGAGGGATGCATGGCCTAGTGCTCGTAGGAGAAAAAATGTTGACCTAATCCGCACTTATCATGGATTCAAGGGTACTTTTTTTCTGTGATTTTTTATACTGCCAATTTGTTTTTGACATGAACAATCACTTATTCAGCAATATCTGGTGTTGTTATCAGGTGACAAACAAGGAACCCTTGAATTCTTGAAGCTGATTTTTAGAGCTCTTTGCCTCTGCTGGGATAGGCAAACACAGGATCTTCACATTGATTGGATCCTTTTCAGAGGTAGATCTCTGATTCCTGTTTCTTGTGAAGTGGTAAATGATAACATTGATGGGTATTATCCATCATCACATTTTCCTATATTTACTGAGTTTATGCTTCCTCGCACTGTAAGAATGCTAGAATCACCTGTACAAGAAGATACCTAATATTTTTCCCTCCATCATGTCTTCTATAGTGTAGTGTTATTGAGGAGAAGAATATTCAAGTATGAAAATGTGGACACACCATTATCAGCAAAATTTGTTTGCTGAATACTGGCCACATATTTTTCATTTGCTTCTCATTGCAACTTTGATTTTAGAATGTGATATTTATGAGGTGTGATGTGAGTCTGTGACCACTCCAAAATATGGATGGATTAAATGATATCAGAAACTGAGTTTCTTTATACATTGATAGAGTGTTGCATTTTTTCATTTTTTCCTACCCAACCAGCCTCTTGTATTATCTATTCAAGTAATTCATACAACTTTGTCTTCAAAGTTTGAAAGTGTTTCTGGTTAATGTATCAGATTCCTTTTAATTTTTACTCATGTCATTAAATACTAAGGATTCCATAATAATTACTTGTTTACGGTTATGCTAAATAAAATTAAATAATGTGTTGCATGCTGCATCTGTACTAGTTAAAAGTTTTTGGGGAGTATGTCCTGACCTCTTTATGTTGTGTTTGCATGAAAACTTTTGAACTCAATGTAATATACTAAGATGACTTGTATTCATCTCCTTCACCTTTTCACCCACACCCACACACACACACACACATATATATATATATATATATATATATATATATATATATATATATATATATATATATATTAATGATGGTTCATCTGATAATACATGATACAATAAGTTTTACAACCAATAAATTTCGTTAGAACTTCATATGACTTTGATTCTACTGATAGATTTTTTCTGATTTTTTACTGATGGATTTTTATCGTGGCAGGGACTATGGTTTTTCCAATTTTTTTTTATATTTATATAATCTTTTTAAAATTTAATATTTTTAATATATTTTATATATTTGATATTCTCAAAAATTGTATACATCTATATTTATATATAAAAGAAAAAGTCATATTTTTGTTAATAGTAGATATAAAAGAAAAAGTCATATTTTTGTTAATATTATCTTTTAATTGATCATTTGTATAATTTAATCATTTTTTTTATTTGATTGTTTTTTTAAACTTAATCACAATAAATAAAAATTAATAAGTAAAAATATTATTTATACTTAATTTTATAATTATAATAATAATTTTATTTTTTTTATTACCATAAAAATAGTAAATATAATTTTTATACTAGTTCATATAAAAGTTTTGGAATTATTATTTTGGTTCTTATTTATTTTTAATAATATTAAGTTGGTCATTTAGTTTTATTAATTTTAATTTTCAGTTTTATTAATTTTAATTTGGTTATGATTTTAATAAAATTGATGCAATTTAGTATTTTTTTGTTAATTTTTTTGAATAATATGAAGGTTTTATTAAAATTAAAGTTGTGAATAAAGATGATTTTTGTTGTTGATATAATTGATATAATGTTAATGTAAATTTTGATGAAAAATTTTCATTATTTTAGAAATTTAACGAAAAAGAATTAAATTGTATTATTTTTTAAAGAAATAGGATTAGATCGAGATTAAAAAATATTAGAGATCAACTTAACCGTAAAACAAATAAATTTTAAGTGGCACCGAAATAAAAAAGTAAAAGTTGAAAATTTTAGCGGTCATGTTGAAGTTGAAGTTTTGGTGTTCATTCTTTTATTTCTGCACCTCTCTTTACATTTGTTTTCTTTTTCTTTTTTTCTCTTATTCTCACTCCTTTTCCATCCTTTTGCACACTATCTTTCAAACAGTCTTAATACCTTTTTGTCTCTTCTTTTTTACCATTCATCCTTCTATGTTTTCTTTACTAAGCTTTTCTTAACACCTTAGTAAAAATGTATTTTAATGCTTTTTGACATTGTTATTCCATCACAACGCTTAGAAAAAGAATTAAAAGAATAATTTTCTTTTGTAAAATAAAAATAAGTCATGGAGGACTAATTTATAAAGATTTACTCATTTAAGTTTTAAAGATTGGTTTAATTTTATACACAAATTATTTTTTTTTTAATTTATTTTATCTATTTTTATTTTATTCTCATGTAAAAACGTATAGACAAATTTATTTAAATAAAACCTAAATCTGGTACGGTAATGGTTTCTGATGTGATTATCCGATTATATACATACATTTCTCCACAAAAGGTTATGAAAAATAAAGAAATAAGCTGCTATATACAACTTATAGATCGACTGTTACAATGTTCTTTACTTAACTTGTTGGTTTTAATTTATGTATAAATTAGTTTTACTTTATGAATTATTTTCATATACATATCCTTACAAAAAATATTAAAATGATGCCATGACTATTTATCTACTCTAAACAGTTATATTAGAAATCATATTTAATAGAAGTGAATTACTAATCGATTAATAGTGCAAAATATTTACATTGATTGCACTTAAAACTTATTTATATATTAACAAATAACCTTGAGGGTGAGTATGGATCGAATACTTTAGATATAATCCATATTCATTTTAGATTTAAATAATTGAATAAGATCTTATATCCGAATTTAATTTTGTTACATGACTAGTTTGAATTTTTGAATTTTTTTTTAAGATCAGTTCCAACTATTTGAATCAAGTTTAAAATCTAAAAATTACTTTTTTATAAAAGAAAATTAAAATTGAATTTTCTATAATTTATGTCAGTGGTCTGACAAAATCCATCTCGATCCTCATCACAGTCCAACTAGTCTCGACCCTCGACTAGGTCAGTCTCGTCTCAATTTTTGACCAAATCCAACCCATCTTGATCTCAAACCCATGTCAGCTAGTCGATCTTTCGACATGAGTCGACTTGACTGAATTCCAGCGGGAGCCAACTCGATCGAATTTCGGTGAAAGTTGACTTGTTCGAATTTGATTAAGATTCAGTCTAGACCAACTTCGCCAAATTTGGTCGGGATCGACTCGACCGAATTCAGCTGCATTTTGGTTAGGATTGACTTGACCGAATTCGACCAAATTTCGGTTAGAGTCGACTCAACCGAATTTGACCGAATTTCAAAAGCGCTTACTAATCTGAGTTCAATCGGGATGAACTCAGTCAAATTCAGCCAAATTTTGTCGGGACAAAATCAGCCAAATTCGACTGAATTTCGGAAAGAACAAACTCGGTTGAATTTGACTGAGTTTCGATAGGGATGACTCAACCAAATTTTGGTCGGGACAAACTCGGCCGAATTTTGACTTGGCCGACTCGAAGATTTAGACTAAATTTCAGTCGAGGCTAAGTCATACAAATTTTGGCTGGATCGACTCAGCTGAATTCTGTCAGGTTTTGGACGAGTTGACTCAACTCAATTCGGCCAAATTTCAGTTTGCCTGAGTTTAAAAAGTAAAATCCTAATCATATATTTGGTCGAGGTTGACAAGCGCAAGCTTTTACCTCTAAAAGAAAACAACTTCAAATTATGCACAACAAATTTAATATATATATATATATATATATATTAAAATTAATATTTTATGTAAAACGTTTTTTTTTGGACAATAAGGTACCTTTATGGGACCGGGAGGGGGCATAGTCCCAAAATTTTTTAAAGATTTTTAAAATTTTTATATTGAATTTTTTTTTATATTTTTTGAGATTTTTAAATCATATGTAATATATATTGAAACCGATGAAAATTAAGTTAGGTACTTATTTTTATTATGAAAGGCAATATTTAACGGTAATAGATAATTAAATATAACATACAATAAAAATATCCATTAAGATATATTTTTATTTTATTTTACATTGTTTTTTGAGTTTTTTCAAAAAAATTAGAAGAATAAAAAATATTTTTTATCTCACTTATTAGTTAAATATTAGTTTAATAGTTAATATTCTTTTTTTTTATCTTATGAGCCTCTGATGTTCATTTTGTATAAATATAGAAGAAAAACAAATATATTGTATGTCTTTTTATAACCAATATTTAGTTTTTATATGTAACTTGATTATCATAAAAAAATTTATGGTAATTATGTCTTTGAATTTTTATTTAAATTATAATAAATTATTTTTTAATTTTAAATTTAAAAAAAAGGTAAATTGACAAAGAATAAATAGATTTTTTGAAGTAATAAAAGAGAAACTACTCCTGAATATGAAAATTAAAATAAATTCAACTACTTTACATAATTTGAAACTATCATACAAATAATTAAATTATTTAATTCGAGAAGCTTTTTCTTAATGTTTAAAGAATTATAAATGATAAGTTTTGATGAGAATGTGAAAAAAAAAATTAAATTTTTTACATTTTTTACATTTTTTTATATATAAAGTTAAATGTTTATGAGAGTGTTACTTCCAAATTTTTTAAAACCTCTTCCAATTTCAATTCCCAGAAATAGATTCTTCGATCCTTCTTCATTCTTCCTAAAAAAATTGACTTTCTCCCTTATTTCCTGAAGATCCAATGTCATAGAACTGGTTAGATTGGAGGGTTTTACCGTATAATTCAACTTCATCTTAAGGTAAGTTAAGTTTCTGTCATCTCTATAGTAACCCTTTATACATGCAGTTTTCACTGCATGTAATTTCTCTATTTCCTAAATGAAACTTCATATCGCTGTGATTCTAAAATCGTGCCTTGATCATTGGTCGGACTTTTTGTTGTGTGGCTATAACAATCTTAAGTGGTAGAGCTGTGTAGGGATAGAACAATGATGAAGTGCATTCAATAAGGTAATGAGAGCTAAATTCCTTTCAAATTTTAAAGTAGCAATGAAGCTGGAGTTATTCACGGAAGAAGTAGTATAGGAATGAGTTAGAGAATGTATTAGCTTTTTCAATGACTCTATTAAGCTTTTAGTTCCTATTTTGGAGTACTTATGTGTTATGTTAACCATATCTTGAAATACACTTTTACCAAGTTAAGAACTCTTACCTCTTATATTTTATCTTTCTTTTATCTCTCATCTCTCATCTCTCATCTCTCATCTCTCATCTCTCATCTCTCATCTCTTATCTCTCATCTCTCATCTCTCATCTCTTATCTCTTATCTCTTATCTCTTATCTCTTATCTCTTATCTCTTATCTCTTATCTCTTATCTCTTATCTCTTATCTCTTATCTTTTATCTCTTATCTCTTATCTCTTATCTCTTATCTCTTATCTCTTATCTCTTATCTCTTATCTCTTATCTCTTATCTCTTATCTCTTATCTCTCATCTCTCATCTCTCATCTCTCATCTCTCATCTCTCATCTCTCATCTCTCATCTCTCATCTCTCATCTCTCATCTCTCATCTCTCATCTCTTATCTCTTATCTCTTATCTCTTATCTCTCATCTCTTATCTCTTATATGTTGTCTCTTATCTCTTCTTATCTCTTATCTCTTATGACTTATATCTTATCTCTTGTCTCTTCTCTCTCTTATCTCATATCTCCTATCATTTATGTCTTATTATGACTTATCACTTATTATCTCTTATCTTTTATCTTTTATCACTTATCTTTTCTCTTCTCTCTTCTCTCTTATATCTTATCAAATAGAAATTTATAAATTTTAAGTGTATTATTTCGACTTCACAAAAATTATTGGTGAAGATCCACAGGTATTTCTAGCAAAAGACATTAGAACTTCATTTATCATATGAAAAATATTCTATATATCATTTGTTGTGAAACGTAATTTTCATTATTTTCATAAAAAAATAATAGAGACTTAATACTTTATAATTTAGTTTAAAGATAAAACATATTTTGTTACAATAGTTTAGTGAAAAAAGAAATATAATCTAATCCATTAAATAATATGGGTGATAAGTTACTGATTTTGTATTGACTTGAATGAATTTTTAAATTTGGTTTCGAAGTTGAATCCAATCAGCTAATAAATTTTGGTAATTTGCCATGTATAACTTTGATACAATTATTTATTGAAACAATAATTACAAAAAAAAAATAAATAAATTATTAGACAATGCGAGAGTGTAAAAAAGTTATATATGGACGATGCAGTGTAATTAGATTTATTATTAAGTGGGAGTGAGAAGTTAATTGAAAGTATGAAGATGACCGAACCAATTGTTTTGTTCCAAACATGGAGGAGGGTTGGCTAATCACCATTAAAACATCGTAATCCATTCAGTGCCGCACGTCATGATCTCATTCATGGTCATGGGTTGGGAATGTCTCACTTTTTGTGTCTCAACTACTTCTTAAAAAAAACCATATTTGTATTCTAACCAACAAAACAACAACAAAAAAATCATCACAGAACAGAACACGGGAAGAGAAATAGACCGTGTGTTGCTCGGAAACAATGGCGAGGGAGCCTCTGGCTCGTGACCTATGCATCTATGTCTGCATCTGCATTCTACTCATTGCCCACCAAAGTTCCTGTTTTTACCTCCCTGGTGTTGCGCCTGAGGATTTCTGGAAGGTTATTCCATTTTTCTTTTTCTGTCCCTTCAAAATCTAATCTTTTTAACCACTTTAGTCTGTGCATTATTATTCCTTTCCTCGTTTAATTTCTCGTTAGATCAGTTATGGTTATGGATGATGTTGGTTTCATGCTTTCTCTGTCCTATATTTTTTACCTTGCTGGTTGTAGATTCTTGCTTCATTCATTTTCATTTGCCGAGGTGATGAACAATTTAGAATGTGTGATGAGAAATGATTTGGATTAGTGGTCAGAAATAGTGAGAGAATCACCATGTTTTGTTTTGATGGCTAGTATATACCAATCATCATTCCATCATGCATTCTTTGACAGATTATTCTTCTAATCCAATCAACGCCGCATTAGAGTAACATGACATGATTTGTCGTAGTTTGTGACATTTATTGATATCATGTTGTGTTCTATGGTGACAGGGAGATCCATTGAGGGTGAAAGTGAACAAACTGTCTTCCACAAAAACACAGCTTCCTTATTCATACTATTCACTGCCTTATTGTCGTCCCAAACGCATTGTTGACAGCGCAGAAAATCTGGGGGAAGTTCTTCGGGGTGACCGCATTGAAAACTCACCCTATGTGGTTGGTTTAAATATTTTGGGCAGGTTCTAGCTTTCTACCTTTTGTTTATTACGTTTCACAACTGAAATATTGAAGCATTTTAATTCTCGCAGTTCAAAATGAGAGAACCGCAGCTGTGCAATGCTGTGTGTCGTATAATTCTCGATGACAAAACTGCACAAGAGTTCAGGGAAATGATAGATGATGAGTATCGGGTGAACATGTGAGGCACTAATGATCCTGAAGCTTATATCTCATGAAAAAAACGTTGTTATGGAAATAATGTCTTTGTGACAAAAGGGTATTTTATTATTCTTGCATTGTTGCAGGATTCTAGACAATCTTCCTTTGGTTGTTCCTATCAGAAGGCTTGATCAGGAATCTCCCATGGTGTATCTCCATGGCTTCCTTGTTGGTCTTAAGGGACAATATTCTGGAGTATGTAAAAGCTAACCGAGTAACTTTGTAACCATTATTTTTATTTACTCTTGACCTCTTGTACTAAACTGTTGACAGATCAAAGAGGAGAAGTATTTCATCCACAACCACTTAGCATTTGTGGTTAAGTATCACACTGATCAACAGCTAGGATTATCAAGGATTGTAGGATTTGAGGTTAAACCATTCAGGTAGTGTTGTGATTCTTTTCCACCTAGTTTTGTGATAATAATCTGTTAATTTCACCTTGCTCACTGAAATTATTCCTATGAATTCAGCGTAAAGCATGACTACGAAGGAGAATGGAATGAGAACAAAACCCGCTTAACCACCTGTGATCCCCATGCCAAAAAGCTGGTCACCAGCTCCGAATCTCCCCAAGAGATTAAAAGCAAGAAGGAAATCATTTTCTCCTATGATGTTGAGTTCGAGGTTAGTTAATAGTTACCACAACAATTTTACCCTTCTTGAAGTGCCACTGAGAATTGGATTCGGATGTTGATTTCATCTTGGTGAAATTTTTACCTTCTAGGCAAGTGATGTGAAGTGGGCATATCGGTGGGATACCTATCTTCTAATGGCGGATGACCAGATTCACTGGTTTTCAATTGTGAACTCTCTGATGATTGTTCTTTTCCTCTCGGGCATGGTGGCTATGATAATGCTGCGGACACTGTATCGTGATATCTCAAAGTACAACCAGTTAGAGACACAAGAAGAAGCACAAGAAGAGACAGGGTGGAAACTGGTACATGGGGATGTGTTCAGGCCTCCACTGAACTCTGATTTACTGTGTATATATGTCGGAACAGGAGTTCAGTTTTTCGGAATGATTCTTGTGACAATGATGTTTGCAGCCCTTGGATTTCTGTCTCCTTCAAACAGAGGTGGTTTGATGACAGCAATGCTCTTGCTTTGGGTGTTAATGGGATTGTTTGCTGGATATACTTCAGGACGTCTTTATAAGTTGTTCAAGGGAACAGATTGGAAGAAAATAGCTTTTGGAACAGCTTTTGTATTCCCAGCCACAGCTTTCACAGCATTCTTTGTGCTAAATGCTCTGATTTGGGGGCAGAGATCTTCTGGGGCAGTGCCATTTCAGACAATGTTTGCTCTTCTTTTGTTGTGGTTTGGCATCTCATTTCCACTTGTGTTTGTTGGTGGATTTGTGGGGTTTAACAAAAAGCCACCAATTGAAGATCCTGTGAAGACAAACAAGATAGCTAGGCAGATTCCAGTGCAGCCTTGGTACATGAATTCATTGTGCTCTATTCTGATAGGAGGCATTCTCCCATTTGGTGCAGTTTTCATTGAGCTTTTCTTCATCCTCACATCAATCTGGTTACACCAATTTTATTACATTTTTGGTTTCTTGTTCATAGTTTTTGTCATCCTCATCATCACCTGTGCTGAGATCACAGTTGTGCTATGCTACTTTCAGCTGTGTAGTGAAGACTACAATTGGTGGTGGAGGTCATATCTCACTTCAGGTTCCTCTGCATTCTACCTTTTTCTATATACTGTATTCTACTTCTTCACTAAACTCGAGATCACAAAACCAATATCTGGAATCTTGTACTTCGGCTACATGATGCTGCTTTCGTATGCTTTCTTTGTGTTGACTGGTACAATTGGTTTCTCTGCATGCTTCTGGTTCACCAGGCTCATCTATGCATCAGTCAAAATTGACTGAACCTTGCCACTTTTAGTGCAATGGTCATAGTTCTAAGTTGAAGCACACAAATTGTAGTATCGGATATGTTGTAGTTCTGATTTTTGTTTTTGTTTTAAGTCATCAAATGTATCTCTAGTATCCATATTTTGTATTATTGCATGATACTATTCTCCCTCTCTTCTCACTGTACTTGGTTTTGTAATTTGTATAACACATTCAACTATTGACCAATTATTGGTCCTCAATGCATATCTAGAAAAAGAATTATTTTTGTAAGTACTACATTCTAAATGTGAGTTTATTGTTAGGGAATAAAAATATTCCCCACCCTTCCTTTTTGTCAAAAATATTTTTTTAATAAATATTGGTATATGTATGTAATAAGTAGTTCTACTTGATTGTTACCTTGATTGCCTAGAGATTATAAGAGAAGGAAATAAGGGTGGGAATGTAATGGCTTATTACCTGTCTGATTGACCCATCATTATACAACTTAAGACCAAGTTTTGCCAATGAGGGATAACTTTTCAGGTTGGATTGAATTTAACACAAGTTTTTTTATCCAACTTAAATTAAATTTATTTCGACTGGGTTGAACTGAATTTATTTATTTTATTTAGTAACTCGATACAATTTAGTTATAATTAAATTGGGTTGAGTATCTTGATTTTTTTTTTTAAAAGAACAATTTAGAATAAATACTTTTAATGTTTCTTAATAATTATAGATTATAATATGTATAAAAATGCTTATATTATAAAGTATAAAATTACATTTCGTAATTAATTCATTAAACAAATACATTTTTATTATGTAATAAATAGTGGGATTGGATCGAATTCGAGGTATTTAAAGTTCATGAACTCGTTACTTAGTTCAATTTTAAGACAATTGTGTTTTGGAATTCCGTGTTCTCTTCTTACCCCTTCCTATTACACCGTGACACTATAATGACAAAATCTTAATCCTTTCTAATAAATGCAAAGCGAAATATGTTAAAAAGTTTTTGTATTACATGTCAGATAAATATCATGAAAAAATATACTTCAGAATAAAGATTCCAGATAAATAGGATCTAAAATGTATAATCCATAATAATTTCTAATTATTTTGAATGGATGATTCTCATAAAAGTTTTAATCACAAAATAGCATTGAAAGAACAATTTATAATATATTCATGAATTTCATTTTGAAAAATGTAAAATTTATAGCCTTCTAAAATATTTTATTGTGGGAAGTTTTTCAGAACATCTTAGAAAGCTTCTTCCTGAAAAACATTTTCTAAATTTGAACGTAAATTTTTATTCATGGTGAAGAGTGAGATTCTTACCTGCTATGGTGAAGCAAAAGATAACCAAATAAGAGAGGTTGAGTGTGCAAGTGCAAACCAATAACTTCAACAATAAAGTTGAGAACAATATATATGAGTTTACATGCCAGGTGGCAGGCCTAATATGACAGTTGGCTTTAATGTAATATTATAATTTACATGGTAACAGAGGAAGAGTCATTACAAGCATAATTGTATAATACACTGCTTTCAACCTTCTTTCACAAATTCAATCACAGTCATGGAAAACAAGCATTTTAAGAGAGTAGTCATACTTGAAAATTTTAGTCAGCGTCATCTGCAGAGAAATCAGGTTCTGGGGGTTTCTGTAGTTTCACCAACTCCCTAGCAGTCTTAGCAAGTCGATTACGATGAACGCCACGAAGAGTGTGCGCAGCAAACTTAGAGGCTAACAGGGCAGCACCAAAGCTGTAGGAACTCCCACCACCAGTTTCGTGACTTCCCTCTGATTCATCAGCATCTTCTTCCTTTTGACGAAGCTTCATGAGTTTCTTCTTAGAATACCGACGCCATGCTGCTTGAATAAAGCATGCAGCCCAAGTCCTCCATTGCTGGGAGTAAAATCGGAAAGTGTGTTGAACCTGTCTGCTGTGAAGGCGTCTAAATTGACTGGCAACAAATTTTAACTCATCAGCTGTTAAGGCAAAAGCCTCAACCTCCATTAATGCTTTAACTGTTCTAGTGGAAGATGGGAGATTAGAACCAGATTTGGGATCCAGGGCCCAGGTTAATAGCTCCTCCCCACAGAAGTCCGCTTCCTTTAGAAAACTGCGGTTGAAAAATCCACTCCTCCCACCATCTGTGGTAACACTCTCAAGGCGACCACGTATGATGAAAAGCATCTCATCAACTGGATCTCCTTCCCGAACGATGTAAGTATGCTCTGTAAATAAACATGGTTTCAGTCTCTCACAGATCGCATCAAGCAATCTCTCATCCATACTCTCAAATAGTGGAACCTACAAATCCATGAAAACCAATCAATGAATTCACAAACTCAGATCAGGGCCAAAAATATCTGAGAGGAACTGCATCATTTAATGTCTAAAGAGAATTTGAAAACCAAATCTAGATAGACAGTGAAATAAAGAAAGTTATGCTCATGCAAAACAACCAAACACACATAACCTGGTGTGATGGTTCAGCTGTAATATAACCACTAACCATAAATATTGAACAGATTACTACAAGTTGGTCCTTAGTTTGTCACAGAAAAGAGGGTCCTATTTAGTCACATGTTTCAGATAGAGGGCATTCTTGGTGTTAGTTTATTTTCATGTTTTGAAAGCATACCCTCCTCACTAAGGCCAAACAGAGATGACGCTTAATATCTCTTCGAAGATCCTTTGGTAGACTCTGAACTAGATTTTCTTCATCTACACCACGCGTTGCCAGCCACTTATATTGATCATACCGTCTCACACGCTCTCTAAGCTCTTGTGGGAGTAACCGATGATGCATCCACTGTTCTGAATCACGCCTTTTGACTCTCATTTCCTCGAGCCTAATTGTGAGAGACTGAAGATATGTCTGTAATCATGGGAAAGACACAAACCTCAGTATCAATTTCAAACAATCTTCTTTTTCATACTTTTATGGACAAACTTCAACGCCATTTATTTGCATGGCTATTCAGTGATAACAAGAAACAAAATTTAGAACAAACTCAGTAGTACCAAATGATCACCGCACATTATCTGTGTCCATGAGAATGTCCATTTGATTTAGTTTCTTATTGCACAACCATATTAGTTCTTAGATCTCTCTTGACATTAAAAGGATTGTTCTAAACTCTGAAGAACATACTTTGTTTATTTCATGTAAGGAGCATATTAGGCTAGTCAATGCTAACAATATAAATTTGCATGGAAAAGTCAAGATCAGTTCTCACACTTTCGTTTGATACTTATTATTTGTAATATCATGTGTGTGTGTGTGAGCTTGCTTCAGTTTACAACATCTTGATGGGTGCCACAAGAGCCAACATGAAATGAAAAAAATGGGTGAAAAAAAATTGTTACCTGACGAAAAGCACTGGTGCCTTTTTAATTATTATAAAAATTTGCTTAGAATCTTAAAACAAACCAACTTCTGTTTTTTCATTAACTATTCACACCATGTTACCCCCAAAAAAAAAAAAAAAGAAAAAAACAGAAGTACATGAACAAATACATGTCAGACAAATGTCATCAATGCATCATGTCAAACACACTGGCTCCGTGTGTTCAGACCAAAATAGTGAATTCATGATTTGTAGGTTCGCGACATGAATACTACGTAGTTCATAAGTTAAGACAGAAAATTTACCAATAATGCATTCATCTTCAACAATACATGATTTAGCCAGAGAAAAAAGTCAAGTGGCAAGTAAATACTTTCTCTAAGTCAAATAAATGAAGATCATATACAATCTCCAGTCTCTTACAAAAGAGTGACTAAATTACTATCAGGGGCTAGCTGCTACATTTTGGCACTACTTAATAGCTTTTGATCCCGCCCACACCATACATATAATTGCAAAATTTAATCACTTGGATATCAAAATATTGTTGATAAGTATGAAAATTAGCATTGGGTGATTATTCAACTATATATCCAGTATATTTGACCCAATCAAATACAAGCCCATGGAAACTCTTGCAAGTTCTGAACAAACTGAATGATAAGACTTCCGGAAATTTTACTTTCATGATATGTTAAGCTCAGTGATTTGAAGTATACCTGCATGTTGCCAATCAGAAGTGCAAAGAGGATGAGACCAAAAATAGCTAGTGCTATTGAAAAGATAACCTCCCCAGGATAGGTGCTAGTTTGAAGCCCCTGGCCAAGTGTACTGCAGTGAAGTCAATGAAAAGTTGGTTTTGGCAAATCTAATGAAGGGACAGAAAAGAAAGGGAGGTGGGTAGGGGAAGGAAAAGACATGGGAACAAATAATTTCTTCAACAAAACTAAATTCAAAATGTAAAGTACATCCAAAATTTCTCAGTATTTGATAGCAACTAATCAGATAAGTGTTAATATTCATAAAAACAAATCTTTCCCTTTCTGAACTGATATAGAATCACTATCACTATCAAAAAGAAAGGTTACAGATTGTATCAGTCATTGTCACTTTCCGTAATATTGGAAAATGGAAGATAAAAGGTAATGCAACAGTTTCTTTGAATGACATGGAAACCTCCCATCCTTTTTGCACTCAACTTCTACCTGAACCATGCTCTTATCATCTTTTCTTTATTAACCGACTCCTGGAACTCCCCATGTCCCTTGAACTATGGGCAGATTGGCATAAGCCTCTTTCCATAAAACACTTCAGTCCAAGAATCTTCGAACATGGAATTAATAACCTTATATGTCCTAGAATCTTATTAAAAGGAGGATACATTTCCTGAATCTAGAACAATGGTAAATTTAAAGACAAGTTAAAAAGGTCAAATTTTCAGAACAAATCGTAAAAGAGGACAAAACTGTAGGACATATCACTTTTCTAGATTCAAAGTAAGAAACCACTGAACTAGGTGTCAAACTACCTAAAATGATAAAAATTAATAGATATTCTTCAAATGGTATGGTAATGCCATTAACTGCACTTAATGACAAGGCTAGTAACCTACTTTGAGAAATTAATTTTAGAGTTTGCCTTGAAGAACAAAATCAACATAGTCTGAGAGACTGTTGAACCCTGATTATAAGAAAGAAAGGTCAACAGTAGCAGTGAACAAAGATAATATTTCATAATGAACAACTAATTACTAGAACATACAATTCATCCAGTGGTTTAGCACATATTTAAATTTTCTTTGCATTAAACTTTTCATGCACTCAAACTGCATTTCGATGATAAGAAATAAGGATGAAGGAATTAGAGATGAAAGACGTGGAGAAAAAATAGAAGTGGGAGGGAGAGAAAAAGGGATTGATAAATCCCACCACAAGAATTAGCCACCTCAAGGGGCCGGGGGATTGTTCTTTTCTGTTTCAAATATTAAAAGATAAATAAATTTTGAAAACAAAAAATTATCTTTCGTCAAAAATAGGTGTAGAAAGTACAATTTTTTTGGTTAATTTTTCACAATTTTTTCCTTTTCTAGTTATCCAAACAAGCAGAAAGAAATTTCTATACTTCTTTCCCTTTTATTTCTTTGTTGCCCAATTCCTTCTTCATTCAAACAGCAGAAACACAAGGAATATTCAAGAGGTACAACCCATATAGAGTTTAATTTATCCAATACCCATTCCATTATTGATACAACTATAACCAACAGCTTTTCCTTCTAATTTGTTTAAACTAGGTACCTTGTTCGAAGATAAAGTAGACGTCATATAATCATTCCATTCAGAAATACATACTACTGGAGGATCGCTTGCTATTGTTATATCAGTGTATTCAGGTCAGCCTCCACATAAATTATACTTGTTTCAGTCTTTCAAATCTCTATTAGCCCGTTATGGGATGCCCGACACAGATGTCCAAACACCAAAGAAAACAAAATTAATTACCTCAAATTCTGGAGCCCCCACCATAAACAGTAACAGTATTTGGAAATGAATTTCTTAGATGAAATTATGCCAGATGTCAAGACTTGGGCGAAAATTCCATAATCAAAAGGTGCAGGATCACCTTCTGCAGAGCACGCTGAATTTAGAATATCTTGACTTCTATTGTTCCAAGCACTATAACCTTTCATGAGCTGGTTCCCACAATAAAGGAAATTTTTATCGCACAAACTGCCATTGTCACTGCAAGCTTTCTGCCAGCACGAGTCATTGCGTTCAATAGCTAACAAGTACCAAAATGCACCAACTATCTGCAAATGATCATTGGTGGAAAAAAACCCGTAATAGCATGACTAGTGAGATTATAGCTCAAATAGAACAATGCAAGAATTTTAGTGAATTAAGCATTTTGAAAAAATAAAGCAAAGCTTACATGACTGGCAAGCATGTACAGCAGCAAATAACATGCAGCACCTGCCCATGCAGTTTCAGCAAAGACACCAGCTGTTCTCTTAAGCTCGGAAGTCAATGGTACCATACGGAGAAATCTAGGAACATACTGAAACAGGATAATGAATAGCAAGGCCTGTTTTGTTGCTAGCACATCTGAACCTTTTGACCTCAGAAGAAATCTCCAAACCACAATCTGAAATCAAGAACAGACCAGAGAAAACAAAAGTAGGTGTTGAGTTTTGTTATACTACTTAAAATTGTAGACAATAAAGACAAGCATTAGAGCTATCTACGAAGTGTTTTGAATATATAAATCAATGTCTAGTAAGCAGTTGCAAATTTCAGTGGACACCAAAAGTAGAAATAATTATCTATAATAATAAGCCAAAACAGATCAAATAAATTTAAAAGAGAATCCCTATTTTTAGTAGTTTCAAACCAGGAAAACAAAAATACAAGATTGGGGGAGCTTTAACATACTAATAATACCAACTCTAGATCCAAACACAAATAAAAAAGGAACGGATGCCAACCAAGATATTATTTTATACTTTATAGCAATCCAAAGTGAATGATAACAAGCTACAAACACGTTGAATACAAGAGGGTCTTACGTCAGAATATTCAAGCAGCTAAACAAAAAAGTCTGACTCAAGATAAAAACAGTTTTTTTCTGACCTGTGGTATAGGCAACACTGATAGGAAATCAATGATGAAATACCGCTGCAAGTATCGTTTGGCTATCTGTGCCGAATCTATCACAAGCTCACCCCGCCCAAAGACACGAGAAGATGGAGCAATATAAGCAGTACGAAATTGGAGAGCCATGTGCATAAGATAGAAAGCATCAATCACCGTCCTTAATGTTGTAACTATTGTTGCCAACTTTCGGTCTATGCCAAGACAGCGAAACGAATTATTAATGACTGGGAGATAAAAAAACAGTGGATCTATAGACACAGCCAAAATGCACGAGGTAACAAAGAGTTTATTCCATAATAGCAGGAATTTGTCTTGAGGGTCAAATATCTTCTTTTCTGACACTTTAAGATCTTCTGGGAACACTGCCCTAGATACTCCCAACCCAAGCGATCGCCCAATTGATTTCAGCCCTTCAGATCCCCTTCTCATACCCCTTTTAAAAGACCTAGAAGTCGTGCTGCTTCCATGACCACCATGGCCTAATTTATCAATACTAAATCCAGATTTTATAACTCCAGCATCAGAAGATGAAGATAGTGTAGAATCCAAGGCCTCCAACCTAGAGATTAACAAAATGCACAGAAACAGATCACTTTTGTCTGAAACCATAACTAAGTAATTGCATGTCCATAACCAGGAATGTCAAGATCAATTCCAGACCAGAGAAACAAAGGGGAGAAATTAAGAAATAAGAGAATGCTTTGTCATATATCATGAAAGGTGAAAGGTCACAATGAGTTGAATACCATGATAAACATTAATTCTATTTAAGAAAGCTAAGATCCATGTAAAGCATTTTAAAATTTAAAGTGCAAAGCATTGTAAGTGAGAAACTAGTTTCTCTATGGTTCAACTGGACAGCCATCTAGGAAAATTACACAATAGCAAATTTTCTACTTCTAAAACCGTTACAGTTTACAACTGACTGAATGAGTGACATAGCATATGGTTCAGTGTTTATATGTCCTTCCACACTCTATAGACAAAAAAAACAATAAAATGCACTGATGCCAAAAGTTTGAATCATATTAACATAGTTTATTCATAGTTTGAATGCCAAATGCTCTGATGCCAAAAGTTTGAATCAAAACAATAAAATTGCTATAACTTACATAAGCTAAGAACATGTAAATAAATACCATTAACATCACTATCTTCTGCTTCGTATATCTACAATAACTCTACAATGAAAATATATTGGATGGTGATACCTCAAAAAATTTTCCCGCTGGCCACCCATGTATTCTGACTTGCGACCACAGTCAAACATCATTCAGCAGTTGATCACATATGTATAACCTGCAGACAAACAAAACAAAATTCAAAACAATGAATAATAAAATTAATATTGGCATCCTCACGTTTAGATTCCAAATGTTCATTACAAGGCTCAGGCTCAAGGTTTCTGATTAAAATCCGGAAAATGTATAGTTTCAAGAAATGCAATTGCAAAGATTTGAAACTTGTGCTCATGTTTACTTTCTTTGGGAGATAAACCATAAATGTAGATCTACTTTTTAGCGAAGATCGATTGCACCAACCAAATGTACCTAAGGTTGTCACTTGCTTGTTGTGTATCGTCTTCCTTCTAGCATGATACTTGCGAAAATTTTCATCCTCTAAACCAAATTGCTGTTTACTCTCTAGTTTATATATACCATCTCAACATGGTAAAATCAAAGGCTCATACTCTTAAGCTGGCATAAAGTTCCCTGAAGTATCATTCTTTAGATGTTGCACCATTCAGAAATAATCATTTACAACTCTCCACCTCTATTCCCCCACCTCTAATTTCAAGATTCACAAGCAGATCAATGTCGCATTGATACTCTGAAACAACTATTTCAAGAGATTTAAATAAAGACAGTTCATCCTTCAACATTATAATACTGGTTATTGGTTGGTAATCGGCCACTAAGCTAAGCCAATCACACAAATTGTACCGGTGCATAATTAAAATTAACGAGATATGAATTCATAGGAGAGTTTCAGGCAAAAAAAAAAAAAAATCCTCAGTCGTACAAGTTCAACGGATGCAGAGTTATTATCTTTTGTTGTTAAAAAATGGAGGCAATAGTTAGCCTTCCACGTCTCTATCTGTGCTTCGACATATCTTCCTGCACCTCACTGCAAACTCATCTTCAAAAAACCCGCATAATACAATAAATCAAGAAAAAAAACTCGGTTATGAATCGCGCATGGACGGCAACCCTCGACCAAAATTTTGCCGCCGGTGATGAATTGGCGTCAACGCTCATAACTCGAAGTTGGATTAAAAGCATCCAAAAATAAATAAAAAAATAACCGAAAAAATTAGCAAAAAAAAAAATCTCTTTCCCGAGTCCTTATCTTATCAACAAAAAATAAGATTCCGAAATTTTCTCCTCCGCCTCACCAAAATTCGCGGTAGGGTTAACTGTGGATGAAGTTCAAGTTCCACCAAGAGCAAGTAAAGCATCAACCTCCAAAACAATCTCCCACCAATATTCAAATCAAAATTCCATCGAAAAGCAGCAACTCGAAACTAATTAACAGATTAGAAATTGGAAAGGTGGTTCCATTAATACAGAACAGAAAAAGTAGAAAAAATAAAAAGGTAACTGACCTGGTGTGAGAGAAACGGCGATGTTGAAAGGGAGAAGAAGTCGGAGTCAGAGGAAGAATGCACTTATTATGGCGGAATCTCTTCTCTGAGACTGAGTCGCTGTCATCACAGAAAAAAGGAAAGAGGAAGGAACGCAGCCAGAAACAAAAAGAAAAATTGTCAAATTATATTGAAAAATAAAAACACTGTAATAACAGGTAATTCAGCCCATAACGGGTTAAAACAAAATTTAACAAAAATATATATATATTAAAATATGGAAATTAATGTTGCAGTATTCGTTTGTTAAAGTGTATTTTTCTCATTTAAAGAAAATACTAAAATTTTGTATTCATCGTACAATCTAAGATTTACTAATGTCAACTGTATTAATTAACAACACTTGGTAATAGTTCTTTTTCATCTTTCAGTAATTACAAATACTTGTTAAGTGGCCAAAAATATTATTTTATTAATATTGTAACTCATATTTAGTGGATCAATCATTTTTGCAAAGTAACATCACATGAATTATTATCATTTATATCTTAGTGCCTAACAATACAAAACTGAGTGATTGATATTGCTAAGATTTATTGACAACAACAGTATTAATCTTGATCTGATTGATTAAAAACAATAATTGTGTGACATTCTAATTTTTCAAATGTCTAAATTGCATTCCTGGGTTTTTTTTTTTTTTTCAGTATTGATATTTCTTTGTCTAATTGAAAATTTTGCACTGCTAAAAGTGAAACAAGCCGAGCTTATAAGTGAATGAAATTTCTGCATAACTTTTTTTTTAATTTATTATATATTTATAACTTCACAGTTAGTAATATTCTCCTTAACTCGACGTTTTATTATAAATTAAATTTTATTAAGAACTATATGAATAAAATCAGTAAATAAAAAAATATATTTTATTTTTAACAAATTTTCATTTAATAATTAAAAACATTTCTAAAACATGTTAGAAATCATGTAACAATCTTACACGCCTAGAAAGGAATTTATTTAATGCAATCCCTTGTAAGAATTTTATAAGATTTTTATTTAATGTTTTTTATTTATATTTCTAGTTCTTGGAACTTAAAAAAGTATTTAATTATTGTATTACTTTAAATATATGAGTGATAAAACAGGAAATACAACCCGATCGGATTGATGGGCTAACTCATCTGACCCATTCTTTTTTCTTAAAAAAATTGTATGTACTTCATGTATTTTGTTAGTATTTTGTGTTTATGTAAAATTTTAAAGCATTGTAATATTGATTCATCAGTCCCAGTCTATTTTGTCATCTCCATAAATATATAACACAATAATTTCATAGTTAAATAAAAATGATATTATAAAACCAATTAATTAAGTATTTGAATTAAATTTTAATTTATAAATATTAAACAAATAAACAATATTTATATGAAAAAAATATAAATATAATTCATTTCATCACAACAAAACACTTATAAGATAACATAATTACACAATAATAAAAAAACGCATATAATGATAAACATTTGAAAAATAATATACTAAATGATTAACGTAAATCGGTGATTGTCATTTGCTATCACTAAGTAAATGCCTTTTTCTTCTTGTAGTGTGTTAAAAAAAATAACATTCTAATTTAATTTCCGCTTGTGTGTTAAATGAAGTATATATATATATATATATATATATATATATATGTATGTATGTATGT
>Ga0214544_1001821_pt1 | contig 44802 bp, 20 predicted proteins | sample CNSS3metaG_FD_160074 | JGI IMG/M metagenome (GOLD analysis project Ga0214544, IMG submission 160074) | Root nodule microbial communities from cowpea collected in UCLA plant growth center, Los Angeles, California, USA - CNSS3 | ecosystem: Host-associated > Plants > Roots > Nodule | place: USA...
AACAATTATTTTAACATGTTTATATAAATTATAATTAAGCTTATTTACTAATTTGGTCTCAAATAGGAAAGGACGAAATTGGATCATTTTAAAAAATTTGGGTACTAAATTGAACCAAAAATTTAAACTGGGGTACTAAATTGAAAATAACTATTACACTGCCACGTGTCATGCTTGTAAGCTGCCACGTGGCACGATAATAAACTGACACGTGGCAGTTTTTTTAAATTTTTCGAAAAAAAAAATTAATTTTTTGGAAAAAAAAATTAATTTAAAAAAAAAATAAAAAAAAAATAAAAATTTCATGGCTTTACACGTGTCCTGTACGGACACGGTGTTAACTCCAACTTAACGGAGAGGACCAAATTGAACCTTTTTAGAAAATTGGGGTACTAAATTGAACATTCCTAAAGTTCGGGTACCACATTGAACTTTCCGAAAAAGTTTGGGTACCAAATGTGTATTTATACCTTTTTTATATCTTCTCCTTCCATTCTTAAAAAAGAAAAAAAGTAATTTTCTCTGGTCTCACTTGGTAATGAAATGCGTTTAACATTTATTACTATCTTTCTATCTCATGACCCTTTTAGTAATTATGTTTCTCAATTATTGGTTATATTATGATAAATTATTTTTTAGTCTTAAACTTGTTTTTTAAATAGCTATATTAATGAAAAACAAAAGAATAAATTCATTTTTTAAAATTGATAAAAAATGAGTGAAGATTAAAACATGACAATATGATTACTCATCGCATACATACGATGGACAATCCGTTAAATAGTATAGTTTGTTTTATAGTTATAATTATACTAAAGTATTATTCATTTTCATTGAATGAGTGATAATAATGTTAAATATATAAATTTTAAGTATATTATTTTGGTTTCTCCATAAATTTTGATCAAGATCCGTCACTGTCAGGGGTGTGTTAAAAATCTCACATTAACTAAAAATAAGGTGAATATATAACAAATAAGTGAATGCAGGGTGCAAATATTATTATCTTACAATATTTTTGTAAATTAAACTTGAAATTCATGAATTGATATTACTAATTGATGTAAAAAAAAAAAAAACAAGAGTTGTTAGTAGATCTATTAAATGTTTTGGATTTTTTTTTTCTTTTTAGTGGAAGTTTGTTCCTTTCAAAAGAGAATTATTGAGTTCTTTTTTAAGTAAACTTGGAGGAGTTATAGAAACATATTCTTACTCACATGTATTGTATTATTTGTTCAAATTTATTTAAAATTATAAAATTAAAAGAGAGAGACATTCATTAAATAAGTTGTAAGATTCACAATTATTTATATTTTTAAATAAGTTTCAACTATATAGTTCTTGTTATGTATAACTTTGTAGACTTATTGAATGAGTTAAACTACTTTGTTTAATAATGAGTTTTATATTATAAAATATATATATATATATATATATATATATATATATTTGAATTTTTGTAACTGTCTTTTATTATACTTCTTAACTTCCGAGTGAGAAAAACTCATAGTAGGTTTTACTACGGTTTTATATTATGTCATTGATATGGAGGATTTGCTTGTTATATTTAAATAATAATGCTTGTCAGAAAACTTGGTTCTTTATCTCTTACTTTTATCTATAAAATTCGAATTCAGCTGTTTATTACTATTGTATATAGGCTTCATTATGTGATGGTAAAGAAAAGTAAATAAAAAAAAAGGGTTAGAGCACAATAAATCAAACTTAGGTACCCACAATCGATTATATTAATTATTTTCACATAAGTTATGATTTAATTTTATAATACAAATTAAATATTTTAATAGTTAAATAATCTTAATTTTTTATTGATCAATTCTATGTATTTTTGTTAAAAATTGAGAAAGGGAGAATCAAAATTAAGAGACGTGACATAGACGACATAGAAATCCACGTGAGAGGCAGCGAAAGGTATTTGGGCTTGAACGAAATCGACCCATATTTTTCATAAGTGGGCCCTGTTTTCAGCGTTATTCATTTACAATATTTATTAGAAAAAGGAAGGGATGGTAATTATTTGAAGATTAGATAATGAGATAACTAATAAAGTGGTTTTTGGGTAAAGTGACGTCCTTCTTCTCTTTATCTGAGATTTGTCAATATATGAACAGTAGAAGGTTTGGCTTAGCCTAAAAGAAAGAAGAATCAAAAAAAGAAAATCACGGGAAAACTCGTTGGTTCTTTAATGTGTGTGGGTCTGATTTGAGACATGGACAGTAGAAATGTTTGTGTGTTTGTAGGGCATGTTGGTGATGCAAAGAGAGAGGTGGGTTTTAAAAAGGGTTAATGGATCCCAATGGTTCCACTAAATTCATTTCATGGTGGAGCCCTACCAACTTGCTTCTCGCATGAGGACAACTACACAACCCAAAATTGTCTTAACGGAGGATGCTAAGAAAGAAAAGGGATGCGTCACCAAGGTTAAAGTCGAGTTAGACTTAAAGTTTACTTTTTAACATCATAATAGAATTACGTATTAAAATTTATTATAAAAAAATTTATTATTTATGAAGTCTATTATGTCATCATCTATCATAAAATTTGTTGTTTGTTAAATTTATTATTTTCCATCTGTTATTGAACCGTTGTTGTATCATCCATTTATGTTTAATCTGGCATTCTATATATGAATATGTCTAAAATCCATATCTTTAAGACCTTCAAACATAACATAACCCTTCTTGGTTTATGAGACACACTCATTAGGGTAAGCAAGAACCCTCCAAACTTTGTTCCACCCAATCACTCCCTTCTTTATCTCTTTTCTTTCTCTACCTTTAAGACCTATCTTGCTCTTCACTTTACTTTCCAAACCTTTCTTTCTAACCACCATAAATTCAAATACCTAAACCACTTTTTGGAAATATGGGTTTTATCTAACTGGCTTTTTTTCTTGTTCAAATAATGGTGGCTGCCTCTTCAAATTCTCCATCTTCTGCTGCCACTTATTTATCATAAAGTTCCCTTAAATATTCTTTTTGATCTTTCTGACATATAGGCATATATAACTTTATTAAGTGGCAGCAGGTGATTAAGATTGATTGGATTTGACCATGCTCTAACGTTGCTAATCTGATTAACAAACAGCTTCCAATATGATGTTTTTTTATTATGAGCAAACTTTTAATTGGTACTCTAGCATATCAGTTAACAATGACAGAACCAAGTTACAGCTTAAACATATCATAATAAAATACAGTTTTGTTACAGTTCACCCAAGTAAACCATACCACAATATGTACAAAGATTCTAATTAATAATAATAATAACCTTCAAAACCCGACTGCATGTTTTATATATAAATCATGTTAATGTTTTTCTACGGGTATCTTGTCGGAGTTGGAAGATAAATAGGTGTGGTAGAAGTGGGTTTTAAGTCTAAAAAACCGGTTTAAAAGGTGAGATTTGCAACCACACATATATACTAGAGTTTAAGTATTCTAATATATTAAAGGACGGGATTTAAACCTAACTCAAGCCCCATAAACCGGCTTGTAAGGTAAATATATTATAAAATTGTCTTATAAGGTAAATATATTATAAAATTGTCTTATTTTTAATTGACGTGGACTTCCAACAAGGTGAACTTTATTCGTATATCATGAAAAAGTGGAGCCGAACTTCGGTTGATCGATCTATCGACTGCAATATTTATAAGGATAGATGCTTTTTATGAAGGGTGACACTTACGTAAACATCTCATAAACCTATCCTAGGAATTAGAAAACTCAGTATATATGTGTTTCGAAAAAATTAACGTGTAGGGCTTGGTTTTTTCTTGTAACACACGATTCAGACCCAAATCTAGAAATATTATGACAAATTCAAAAACAGGTAAAAATTTTGTGTTTGGTGTATGTGGGTGGAGTGAAAGCCTCTTGATGAGCAACGCTAATTAAGGTATAAGACAGTAGTAATTAGAATGTTTTTGATTGAAGAAAGAAGAATGAATGATACGACGTGAATCGAAGAAGAGAGGGCATCGTATACCAAATGTTGTTGGTTTTGAAGAAAAGAGGCCCCTCTAAAGACAGTGTTGCTTAAGTCCCACCAAAAGAAAAGGGTATTGGCATCTACAAAAGACAAGGATTTAGGATGGAGACAAAGTTTCCACACACATTCGAGGCTTTCGCAGACTTTAAGAAAGGGGGATAAACATTTGGTTCTTTTGCCTGAGGTCACTATCCAAACCAATTCATTACACCGTCCTCTCTTTACTTTTTTTTTTTTCCTCTCTTTCCTTTTTGTCTTTGCGGGTGCATGACTTGATGCATGAAAGTAAGGGAAAGTCGTGGATCCAAAATTCCCTCACAAAAAAAAGAAAAAAAATCTATATATGGATGTGTAGATTTTCCTAGTAACGCACATATTCTGCGCCTTTGTCTTCTTTGGGATATGCTTTTCATGGACTTATCATTTGAAAGTGATGAGATTGAGGGATCCAAGGCACTTTCATGTGCTGCTATTTCAGAAACTTGGTTAACAGTGTCAGTGATGATGATGATGATGATGAAGATCATGGAGGTACCACCATTCATGCATGCATATATATAGCTTTTGGTGGCTGGGTATGGTGGGTGTGTGCAAGTGGCCTCTGAAAGAGTTGGTCAAAAGAGAATGCATGTGATGGTGGAACTAGCACACGCGATTCTTAAACCAAGAATGTTTTTGTGTGTGTCTGAGGAATAGATCTCAAACGGACGAATAATTCGGCTTTTGATGTGTGTCGTTAGGTCACTGTCTAAAAGCTATCGCATATGTGTGTGTTGTGTGTTGAGGACGGAGAAAAAACATTTCCCTCGTAACATGTTTTGGAACATCCTGTGTTATTCAACTCTCTAACGTAAATAATAATTGACGAAATTAACTTTGAACAGAATATAGTTATGCTCTGCCATGCCATGCTTTGGTTTGAAATTCACAAAAGGTTCCAAAGTTGTGTCCACATTCATTTCCCCTCGAGATCGTGCCTTAATTGTGATTGCTTTAAAACCTTCAAGTTGAAATATGTTGACATATATAGTATAAAACATAGTGATGATAAACAAACATTATGTTTTTTAGTTTACACCCATTCAATACTAATAAAAGGTATTTTTATTTTAAAATAAAAAATTCTGAGATGAATCAACAAAAAAAAATATATTTTATTAGATGTTAGAAAGATATAGAAAAATTTAAAGATGTATAAAATATAAAATTCTGGATCATAAAAATAAGAAAAAATATTTTTCTGTCTTAAATATATATATAATTTTACAATAATAAAGTAAAACATTAGCAAAGTGTGAGTTTGATAAAACTTTTGCATTCGAGTATAAACTGTAAAAAATCTTAAAAATGAGGTGATGGTAGAATCTGAAAAGAAAAATAAAGATAGGATAATATGCAATATGTAATAGAAATGTTCTAAATATTCTGGCCTATAATATGTTTACAATTTAAAAACAATGAGAAATTTAATTAACTAAACTTATTTTTATTCAAGCTCCATCACACGAGATTCCCGAAGTCCATAGAAAAATGATTGCTAAATGGTCACTTAAAAGCCATAGTTTTGCATGGGTAATTGGAATCTGATTAAAGTATTAAATGAGTAATAATGTTTTTACAATATTATGTAATCATTCATATATGAAAAATTAATAATTTTTATAATAACTGCTTTTAAACTAACTTATGAAAATAATTTTCCTTAGTTAACAGCATAGAAGTTTCGGTATATGAAAATAATTCTTTAACTGTACAAATATAAAAAATCTACCACGCAAACATTGTAAAACGATATATATATATATATATATATATATATATATATATATATATATATATTCATTTTCTTAATTTAAAGTTTTATAATTTTAATTTAAATTATTTTTGAATTTAATTTTTAATTTGATTTATTTTGTAAATATTTTTATAATTATTTTATTTATATAATTAATGTGTATATTATTTTTTACTTTACTTGAATTTTTTAATTTTTTTTGAAATTTAAATATTTAATTTTAATTATATTTTCTTTATTAATATATATTTCTTATATTTTTAAATTCAAGTTTATTTTAAAAAAAAATTATAAAAAAAAAAAAAAAAAAAAAAAAAAATAAAAAAAAAAAAAAAAAAATTTTAAAATTAAAAAAAAAAAAAAAAAAAAAATATATATATATATATATATATATATATATATATACTTTTTTTTAAATTTAAAGTTATTATTTTAATTTAAATTATTTTTTAATTTTATTTATTTTATAAGTATTTTTATAATTATTTTATTTATATAATTAATATATGTATATATATTATTTTTTATTTTATTTTATTTTTTTAATTATATTTAAAATTTAAATTTTTAGTTTTAATTATATTTTCTTTATTTTTTTATTATATATTTTTAAATTTAAATTTACTATAATATAATTTTTTAAAAACTTAATAAAAGTAAAAATTAAACATAATTAAAAAAATAAATTTCAATTTAAAAAAATAAAAAAAATTATATATATATATATATATATATATATATATAAATGTTTTACTTTTTTGGAAGTTAACTTCCATTATATATTTTTTGAGTCCAAATTCTTTATCACATATCGACTTTCGAAAACAACTTTTATGAAAAGTCGACTTACGCTAGTAAATTTGGTGTATGATTTGTGTTCTTTTTTCTTTCTCAAATGGCTAAAGGGTATATTTGGGTTTTAAAAAAATTTGGAGGTGCAGAAGGAGGTGTTGGAGGAAATTCCCTTAGACAGGATTTAGGAAGAAACAGCCCATACAACATTACTTACAGTTCCTGGCCCAAAATTAATTAAGAAAAAATAGAAATTGGGTGTTTTCAATATTTTGGTATTTTTAGGTGAATTTATTTTTGCATTTTTGTAATTTTTTTTTTTGTATTTCCATAAATATAAAAGTTATCACTTTGTTTTGTGCATGAAAAAAACGAATGTTCAAATTGTGTGATCTGGGAACTTTTTTTACTTCTAAATTGTACAATTTGGATTTTTTTTTTACTTTAAATTATATAACTTGAAAGATCTTTTCTTTCTAATTGTTACGTGACTGGATTTAACATCTTGGAAGGTAATATTTATATGGGCAATTTTATTTTGATAATTAAATTTTAACAACATTTTTTTTCAATATGAGCGATTATTTTTTAAATAATTTTAGAATATAAAAAATAAAAAAATAAAAAATTGGAAACCACTTAAAAAATGTGACATTAGGTTATAAAAAAAGTGTTCAAATTTAATTGTTAAAAATCATTTTCCTATTTAGGTTAGATATTATTTGTTCTTGTAGGTGGTACAAAGGATGGGCAAAAAATCTAATTTGTATGATCCAATCCATTTTTCCTATGATCCAATCCATTTAATATCCATTCTATTAAAAATACAGTTCATTTAAAATCAATTTTATTGGATCTAAATATCAATCTAGTCTACATTTTATGGATTGGATATTCATTCTCGAAATCTAGATTTTCAAAATGGATAATCCAAAATATCCATTCCAAATTTTCACTTTATATTTTTTGTTAGGTTAGGCTAAAGGTTGAGACGGACTAGCCCAAATTTAGTCGTATTTGATTGAGTTGGCGTGACCCTATACAAAATTTGGCCGAATTATGCCAAATTATGTCAAGTCGATCCCGATCGAGATTTGACCCAGTTAGTCCTGGACAAAATTTGGAAGTATTCGGACAAATCTGTCAAATTCTTTGGTATCAACCCTATGGACATAAATTTGGATCCACATCCATTATTTGGATCCAAAATGGATGTGGATTAGATTTTTGATAAGGATAACACCATAAAATTTGGCAGATTTTTTGTTGAGGCCAAATTTCAACATGAGATGAACTTGGATGACTTTCGAACAAATTTCGGTCGGGGACGACGTGACCAAATTTGGGCTAAGGTCGACTCGACAAAATTTCAGTCGAGATCGACTTGACTGGATTCGAATGAATTTCGGCCAGGACCGATTTTGCCTAATACGACCTAATTTTGGCCAGAGTCGACTTGGCCAAATATGGCCACATTTGGGCCAGGGCCTGATCAGTCAGGTTGACTCCACTAAATTCGTCGGTCGGGACTGACTTGACTGAACATGACCAATTTTTGATCACAGCCGACTAAGTTGAATATAGTCAAATTTCATTCGGGACTTACTTGACCGAATACGGCTAAATTTGGACTAGTGCTAACTCGACCAAATTTTGGTCATGACCAACTCGACTGAATTTGGCCAAATTTAGGTTAGGACCGACTCATGTTTTTATAGACCTTTAATTTATGGGTTAATGGTTTTTATGGCTAACGACTATATTCTTATTACTATTTACTTCTTTGTCTCCATTTTCTATCTATAAATACCACCTAGGTGCATGAGGAAAGACACAACACAACAACAATAACAAAGACAACAAACACTAGAGTTTTTCTCTGAAATGTTTTTCTTTTCTTCTCTATATTATCTTTAAGACAATGGTGTTCATAAGGTTCGAAGATCCTTCGCTACACTCGATCGATCTGACGGGTTGTTGTATCTTGGGAGAGAAACGAATATGATTTGAAACACATATGAGTGTGTATTTGTTTAGCCCTGTGCAATAGGAGCGTTTTCTCTCTAAGGATAGCGCTATGCGTGTCTCAACCCAAAATATTTCTACTCCTTACATTTATCTTTTATTTATTATTGTTATTATAATTGTTGATCTCTGATTAATATTAATTATTTTATATATTGTCTTAGTATTATTATTGATTTAATAATTATTATTATATTATTATATTATTTCATATTTATATTATTATTAGTATTATTTAAGTAATCATTTTCTAACCATTCTTACTATGTTTTGGGAAAGAACATGTATAGCCTATTTCTACTAGTGTTGTTGAGATTTTATTTGTCCACGGTACGGTTTGAGTGATTCAATTCAGATGTTTCCTAATAACTTTTATCTGAAATTTTTATCTTACTGTTATTATTTTTTTAGGTTTAATTAGTAATTTAATTTTTATATTTAGATTTTTTATTTGTTTTGGTATTTATGTAGTTTTTATTCAATTATCAATATTAAATAAAATTAAGATGATATTTTCATCAAATTGATATTAACATTATTTGAAAAATATTACATCTGTAATAAAATGTTTAATTAATAATTTACTCTTTATATTTAACTTTTCATTTTTGTTTCTGTAACATTTTTAGCATAATTAAGTTTTTATATTCTTTAAACTTAATGGATCTTTTGATGAAATCAATGTTAATATTGTTAAGAGTTTATTACACGATTTCAAACTCTCTTTTTCATCTTCAACTTCTTCTTCTTCGGTGACACAATTTTACTATGTCGTGAAGATAAATAAACATAAAAACCTAAACAATGAAAAAGATAATATTGACTCGAATAAATATTAGGACTCAAACAAGTCAAAAATAACTACAAAGAATAAAATGAATCAAAGGGGCAAATATAAACATTGTTTAATTTAGTTACCATTATTATCATTTTATCTTTTAATTAATTTTTTTTTTTCAATATATCTTAGAGAGAACAAAATTATTATTACTTGCAATAGTATTTTACTTTATTTGATAAAGAGGATATTATCAATGTGATTAGGTCCTTTCAAGTACGAGAGACATTTATATTAAAAGCATTATTTACAATAAATAAAATTTTGACTCATTAAACTAGTTTATTTTTTGTGATCTATGAAAATGAGAAAGTTAACCTTATCAAAAAAAAAATTTGACATAATCTTCATTGTCGGTTTGAAAGCTAATATAGAAATAAAGATAATAATAACTTTTAACTTTTTAAAAGTTATGAATGTCATTTCACATTAAAATCGACAAATATTTTTATTTTCTACATTAAATATATAGTACAATAAACGTATAATTCCTTTAAACTTTCTATCCTCGCGAAACTAGTAATTTTGCGAACAAAACTTTCTTCTTCTCATCGTATTATTGACTTTGGTATGTCTTCTTTCATTTCCTGTTGTTGTCATTGTTGTCACTTTCACGTTGGTGTGTGGTGTTTTTTCCTCTCTCACAATGGTGATTGGGATTGAACTTATTTAATTTTGTTGTAATGGTGTTAATAATATTAAGTTTTTGGTTGTTAGGTCATAACCTTTGTCACACATTCATAGCTCTACATAGATCAGAAAAAGAGATATAAACTCATACATGAAGCATACTGTCAAAAATTCCAAAAAGATTTAAAAGGAAAGGAAAAGAAGCATAAAGTAGTTTATTGAAAAATCAGTGTATATAACTTATGAAAAATTGAATGAGCAAGAAATTGAATAACACCACTAATCCTCCACTTTGGCTATGGCTAGTAGTCTCTTTTGAAACTTTTGTATGATCCAATGAACATATACTCATCTCCTTCACCAAGTTTTTTTTTCAGTAAATTTGGAAAATAGGCATAAGATATGCACCCAAAAGCTTTGAGATGTCGAACTGATGGTCTCCTTTCACTCGAAGATTCTTCAAGCATCTTATCTTGAACACTTTAGTTGGACACATTTTCAATGTATATACAAAATAGTAGCAACAACTTATATCCAGAATTATCTAACATTTATTTAACTTTCAAGATACATCTCACCATGTCCATGGTTGTTTGATTTTTTTTTTTCTAACCCATTTTGTGGAGGAGTATATCTAATTGTTAAATGATGATAGATTTCATGTTGCTCAAAGAAGTTTGTAGAACTTATGTATTATTGTCATCTATCTATTATTGAAGTCGTAATTTTATAACCACTTTATTTTTCGGCAAACACTTTGAATATTTGAAAGGCATCACAAACTTATGATTTTCTACTATAAGAAATACATCTATGATTTTCTACCAAAATCATCAATAAAGATAATGAAATATTTTCTATAGAAAATTAGTCTTTGTGTTTGTTTCCCGATTAGCAAGTCGAACACATGTTATTAAGAATATTTACAACAAGTAACTCATGAACATATTTTCTACATGGGATCCAAATTTCAAATTTTGCATCAGAGAGAATAATGCCATCCGATGTAAATTTTGAAATTTATGTAAGATCATTCGGTGTTTGATGTAGATCTTCTTGTATCTCTACTAAAAAATGTTCTTCTTTCTTACTTATTCTAAAAAATATTGACATTTTTTGTTCTCTTCTTCAACGATGGTTGCGACTAGTGCATTCCTGAATACATCAGTGACCCAAAGTGAGTTTTTCTTCTATCTCTAAGTAGTTTGGTGTGGTTGACATCTCTATCCAGTTGCATTGTGTGTTAATGGTCTTTATTGAGGTGAGTACTCTAAATTTTCATTTTTATTTTTCAAATTGATATCGCAGTTGATTTCGGAGACCTCGATCACTTATCTGACCAAGTCGAACATACACTAGTGCATACTTTTCTTTTTACCTCGCCTTATATGCCTCGGTTGGCCAGGAACCAAAGCATATAACGGCGCGGTGGCATTTTTGCAATTCCAGCCAAGTTTTATGCCTCGGTTCAGCTAACACTCGAAGCCAAAGAGAGTTATAGGCCTTGGTTCGCCCAAAACTGGTGCCAAAGAGAATTATATGCCTCGGTCCAAGAAGACCCGAAGCCAAAAAGGGGTATATGGCTTCGGTTGTTAAAGGAACCGAAGCCATAGGGTTTATTTAGGGTTTCAATTTCGCGAACCCCCTTATTCTTCTTCGCGCCTCTGCAACTCTTTCCTCTCTCTCTCTGTTGTTGCCAACCCAAATTTTTCTCATCTGGTTCACGTGTGGGTGCTCTTTCTCTTCCTCGAGAACATTGTTTTCCGTAGTGAGGACGCAACTGCTGCGGTGGCGCGTCATGTCCACCAACCACCGGCGTGGAAGCATTACCGAGGTGTGAGGCGCAGGCCATGGGGGAAGTTCGCGACGGAGATAAGGGATCCGAAGAAGAACAGAGCTAGGGTTTGGCTTGGAACTTTTGACACGGAGGAGAAAGCGGCGAAGAAGGAAGAGAAGGATGTGTCGCTGCCGGTTCCCCTCCATACTCTCCAAACGCTACGACACTCTCTCATCTGACGAAGCCTCCGCCGCCACTCACCAAATCGAGGGTAAAGCCTTCTCAGCCGCGGGTGCCCCCGCTGCGACCTCCGCTGATGGCATTGAGACTCTCCATGGTGGACTACGCGCCGGTGACGCTGTTGTTCTGTGCGTTGTTTCAGGTTGGTGGCGCGGTGGCTGGTGGCGTAGTTGATGTGTGAAGATGGCTTCGGTTCTCATATACCCGAAGCAAAAAAGTCCCTCTATAGCTCTGGTCCTTTGCAACCGACCAAAGGTTCCTCCTTTTGGTCTCATCTCAATATGCCTCGGGTCTAAAACCGAGGCAAAATGACAAAAATAACCGAGGCCAAAAGTCCTTCCTGCACTGGTGATAATGTCAATTTATATGACTGTAAATTTTGCATGTGTTTTTCCCTTCTTTTACATATATTACACACGATTCGTTATTATCTAATGTAAATAAAAAAAAATTAGATTCAAGTTTAAGTGCGACATAAATTACATTACTCACATTCACATTGAAATATAATCTACCATAAAAAATCATATCTTTAAAACTTAAAGAAACTCTTCTATATTATACTATATAGTATTTTAAATAGATAGTTATCAACTCTTCCCAACGTCTTACTCTTATATAGCTATAATAATTATCTTGTTCCTCACTTATTATATTTATTTCTTTCTGTTTTGTTATTCCTACACATTCTTTCTTAGGCTGACAATAGCATTGATATCAATTTAATATTAGGTAGCCATAATAACACACATAATTTTCTTACACTCACCCAATCAGAACACATTAGAGAAAGAGAAGGGAGATAAAACTAAATGATTTATGTATTCTTGAACGTTTAATAACTACAGTGAATAGCACTGATACAAGATACACAAAATAAAAAATAAAAATAGAAACAAAATGACTAAGTTATACAAACTTCCTAATAATTTTTAAACAAAGGAAAAAAAAATAGGGAATATTGAGCCACTAACTTTCTTACCAAATCGTCCTTCTTTCTTTTCTTATGGGAAATATGACAAATAGACCATTTTATACTCATTTAATGTCTAATCTATTTGGTGGAGAATAATCCACGGTGTCTTTTATTTTTTTTTTTTTAAAGTTCGTTAAGTCTAAATTCGTACCTCAATTATATATTATAAAATTATTAATGGACTTCCAACATTCTTGTAAAAATATTTATTCAGACAAATTTAAAATTGTAGAAGTATGCAGTTTTTTTAGTGAGTATTCATCATCATTAAAGAGAAAACATAGTTATGAAAAATAGTGAACCTCTGTTAATTGTTTTTCTTTTTCATAAATGTTTAGCAAAGCATAGAATAATTGGTCACCAGGATTCACCACAGAGCATGCTCCAAAAGCAGAACTTTGAGATACTGTTATGGGTCATTATCATCAATCACCAACTTCAGTTTTTTTTTTTTTTTTTTTTTGGGTAAAGCATTACTAACGGTTACTTTTCTTTTACATTTTTTATATATTGAGAAATATATTAACGAGAACACTATTTATCGTCGAGAGAGAAGTGCTAGTAATGCAACAATTTCATATTTTACTTATTGAAAGTTTTCAAGACGAGTATAATCATAAAAAGTTCATTATATGCTACTCTATTTTTCTTTTATTTTTAATAAAAGTTTAACTATGAGAGTGTATCATAATAAAATCATAAAATATGAGAAATTCTTTTTTTTTCTTATAAATATAACTAATGAGAAGGTGTGGTTAAGTGTCTTGTTTGTAAAATAGATTTAATTTGATGTGTTAATCAAAATAACTCATAAAATGTGATGAATTAAAAGGATAGTGACCTAAATTAAAATTGTAATTTTTTTTTCGATTTCTGTAATTCGTAATTTCAATAAAATTAAACTGCAACAACGTGTGGATTTATGGGTCTATTTATTTTTTAGAAATAACGTTTTTTAAATTATAAATAATATTATTTTATCAATATATATTGAGAATTTGTTTATTAAATTACGATATAAACATATTATGTATTAAATTTAGAATTATTTTTTAATTTGTTTTAAAACCATATCAAATAACATTTTAGTTTTGTATAATCGAATTCTCACAATTTTGTTACTTTATCCTTCAGTTTTATTTATCACTTGTATAAGGATAATAGTCAAGAAAAATGAGTTTTTTTTTTTAACTAAAAATGATATCAGATCGCATTAAAAAATATAGGAGAACATATTTTACACAACCAAATAAAAAAGCAGCTTAAATTTAAGTTTTAAATTAAAATTAAGTTTGAAGTTCTAAAAGCAACTTAAAACTCATTTCTGCCTAATTAAATTTCCAAATAAATTTTTGAGATGCAAACGTACTTTTCTTTATTTTAAGAGCAGATACAAATATATTTTTGAGAGTAACTAAACACTGCATGTTATGAAGTTGAAATATACCCTCTAAACTAGGTTTTAAACCTCCAACCGAAAAGCATAAGTAACATAAATCTTTAAACACATCTCACTGCGTGAAGAATTAGTTTTTAACTGAAATATTGCAGATTAAAAGAGCATCTACAATTTTAAATCGTATTATTAATACAAATATTTATCGATGGTAACTAATTTTGAACGAGAGTATCTCTAATGAAATCTCTTCTTTAGATTATATATTCTTTTTATAATTATTGATTTAGTCTCTCAATTTTTTGAGTTAATTTAATTTGGTCTTTGAAATTTTAGAATGTTCAATTTAGTCCCTGAATTTTTGAAAGACACAATTTGATATCCTTATTTTTTAAAGTAGTTCAATCTAATATCTTTCGTTATATTTCAGTTACCGTCGTCGTCGTTTGTACAATGGTGAATTGTCACTGTGTAATAGAAATGTGAGTGAAATTGTTAATTAGGTTGGTTTGTTTGTTGGACGTAATTAACATCATTTTAGTTTTTTTTTTTTAATTTATTGCACAGTGACCGTTCACCACTATACAAACAACGTGAGTTAAAAATATATTGAGAGGTACTAAATTGATCAATTTTAAAAAATAAAAATACAAAATTAAACCTTACAAACATTCAAAAACCAAATTGACCAAACTAAAAAAATTGAGATCAAATCGATAATTATACCTATTTTTTATTAACAAAATTTTAAATATAAAACTTTACTTAAGAAAACTAAATCCACCGTCCCTTTTGATACTAACTTCTTAAGATGTTTTAAAAATTCCTTTATTTAGTACATTAAATTAAAAGTTTGTAAAGAAATATTTAAAGGTCACAGTGCAATAATAACACCCACATTTCCTAGGAAAAGACATCGTTTTCTGTCCAACTATCTATCTGCCACCTTTAAACCTAACCTGCAAACCCAACACACAGAGACCACCTATCTATCAAACTTCGCTTTTCTCTATTTTTTTTTTTTTTTTTTTTTGATGAGTTTTTCGCCCAAAACCTTCATTTCCCATTACACCCTTTTGGCTTTTGCAACGAAACGACAAAGACCCAAGAGCAACAACCGACCGCACAAAAGCAGGAAGTAGCAGAACGACGTTGTCGTGCTTTTCTTTTTCTCTCACGATGATGGGTCTGAGCAAGCTCGGAACCGCGATAATGGCGGTAACGGCGTTTACTCTGGTGGCCCTGGCCGCGGAGATCGTGTACGTGCTGTGGCAGCGGCGTCAGAGGCTCCGTCCTCGCGTGCGCGTGGAGCCGCAGGAGGCTTCACACCAGTGTTCTACCTCGTCTTCTCCGAGCGATGATGACGTGGACCTGGAGCTGGAACAGCACGTGATGAAGTGGCACTGTCTTAACGGTCCCTCTAGGGTGCTCTTCACCATTAAGGAGGAAGAGAGAGAAGAGGTTGAGTCCGATTACGGTAACGGTAACGGTTCGTCTGTGGAGTGTAACAAAAAGAAGTGGGTAAGTGAAGGCGTGGCGGTGGACGAGGTCGTCGTCGCCGTCGCGGTTGAACAGTTGTTGGACGAAACGACGCCGTTTTCGACGCCGTGTGCTTCACCTCCGTACTACACACCCTACACTTCGCCGAGTCGCGAGGAATGTCGTAAAGATCAAAACGACGGCAATGGATGAGTCGTCTCACACTCTGACACACTCGGTTGTTATGGTTGAACACCAGCACATCGTACGTTATGAAAAGGTATTAACATTGTAATTTAGAATGTTTAGATTGTGTAGATTTTGATTAAGATTTAGATTGATTGAATGAATGAATATGAATCCAACGTTTGGAAACGAAAGGGAAAGTTTGTGTAAAATAGGAAAAGTGCTTACTATTACTAGTGAAGTGAGCTTGAATCTGGGGTTCACTCATTGATTAGTTTTAATACCATTCATTGTTTCTTTACAAAATTCAAAGGGTCTATTACCAAATGAAGGAAAAAAAAACCCTACATTTTCAAAGTTACGACCAAATTAACTTCTTTTTAAATTAAATGTCAACTTAGCCGTTAATGTAGTTCATTTTTTCTTTACGTTCTTTTGGCTGTAAGTTAAGTTAGTGTGATGGTTAATGCTCTATAATATTATATTAAATGAAAAATAATGTATTTAATGTCTTGAAAATTTAAAAAATGCTTAGTGCTTATTTTGGCTCAAAAAAATTTAGATAATAATTTTCATACAAATAGTCGTAAGAAAAATTAATTTTGAAATTAATCTTATGTAGTGTTCTCATTTAAAAAAATATAAAGTTAATAGTAAAATTAACGTAGTGTTTTTATCCAACCTTAAAACTTCTTAAAGTTGCTTAATTTAATTTATTAACATTAAACTAAATAAATAGATATATATTTAAAACCACATATTATTAATGCTGGTAAACATTCTTCTTAATTACTTCATATCAATGATGTTAATTCACGGTTTCTTCACACAAGTGAATGAGAAAGAATTACTATTTGTATGGTTGTCTTTGAAATTTCTCTTAATTTTGTTGTTAAAAAGTTCTGTAGTATCTTAATGTAATAGCATTTATTAAAAATAATTTTTCTAATTAGAAATTAAAAATGATAGCATTTCTTTAATACTAAAATATCCATCAATTTTTGAGTTAAAGAGCGTCCTTCTTGCTTTCTCCTTCTCTCTCATCTCTTCACTGCACTTTCTTAAAAGCATAATGGTACGTACGCTTTTCCTTTTCCTTCTTTTGGATTTTGTTTTTGTTTTTACTTACAAAATGTTTTTTCCATTTCGTTTTGAAGAATCCGTTTCTTTTTCAGTGGGCCCCTTACTCATCTTTTTGGGCTTGCAAACACTGACTTCTACTGGGTAATTATATCTTACACACTCCTTTTTATTTATGCACTTCTTTTGGTATTTCCTTTTTGTAACTAATATTCCTTCAGAAATTATGTGCCAAAGTATATTTTAGCTATAGATAAATATTTTGAAAATTTATTTTCAAAATATATTCTTAAGAATACATTTTATAAATGTTGAATTTTAACACATTCCAAAATTAACTCTTTAGAGCTTAATAGTTTTATAAAATTAATTTTAGATTTTCAATTTTGAATTTTTGTGATATACGAAAACACACCTAACATTCTGTCAGTCATTTGTTGGTACTACAGCCATAAAACAAATAAAGTAAAAGACAAAAGAAATAAGAAATAAATGGATGAATAACTTGATAAAGAATAAGATAAAATTGTGAGATTTTACGTCAATCACAGATCACTTCGATTTATAGTATATAAATAGCTTTACAATATAAGTGTAATATTTATTTTAAGATTAAATTTTTTTTTCTCTTGATTTTTAATAAAAATTAAAATTAATTTATTTTGAAATTTTAGATTAATTCGGTCTCCCACTTTTAAAAATATGTCATCTTTTTAATCAAATCTTTTAAAATTTATTTCACATTTCAAATTTGTTTTACGATAGTATATGAGTTATTTACACTGTAACGTCCCAAAAATTGGATAACTTCAAATTAAATAAAACATCACATACATGAATATTCAGAGAGTACAGGGTTAGGGTATAAGAGTATTTCATACGTCAGATATACCCGTATTACAAAGAAAGGGCTCCACACGGCCCAAACAAAAATACACTAAAAGAAACAAGTAATTAAACTAGGTCTTGTTCGGAAACGAGAAGCATGACTAATAAAATCCTTCAATGTTGGGCCCCACAATGGCCCAACATCCATCAAATCCATCAAGCTGCAGCATTCCTACCATCATTACAACTGTCAAGGGTTCTCACATATGCTCACATCAACAAGGTTGATGATCATCGCAATAGAGAAGACCACACACAATATACAAGCAAGTAAAAGGGTAAGCTAGTATAAAGGAATATCATATTATAACAATTCACAAATAGTTTCAAGCCAAGCATAAATAACAAGCATCACACCAGAGCTATCAAAAATATATGAGACTCCAAGACTTGACTATCTGGATACGTGGCTGAGGCACCACCACGTGGCAGTGGAATTATGTCCTAGCAATGAGGCGTCACCGCGAGGCCTTCACGGAATTATACCCTTACAGGAGACACCACCACGTGGCCTTCGTGGAATTACGCCCTAGCCCTGAGGCACCACGACGACCTTTCGTGGAATTACGTCCTTTTGTCGAGACACCACCAGGAGCTCCCATTAAGAGGGTCCATGGAATTACGTCCAACAGATGAGGCGCCACCAAGATCTCTCACTACAAGAGTCATGGGTTACGCCCTACCACACTTAGTTCATGTTTCGCCAACCAATCAGAAAGTTCTCTCAAATACTAACATCATGTATACACAACCCATCATACAACTCATGCTTTCCAATTCATACCCAACAAAATAACATGCCATTTCCATCTCAAACTCCTATATAAATCATGCCATCATCACGTGACCCTTCTAGTAAAGCATTTGGGTCAGATAAACAAGTCACACATCAGTGAGCCACTCCACAATAACATCCAAACTTACCCGCTGCCTCGCTCAAGCAAGCAGGGCTCGCTCAGGCGAGTGGGATCCTCTCGCTCAGGCGAGTCCCATCTCGCCTAGGCGAGGGCGCGACTAGGGAACAGTGACCTCTGCGGGGTCTCGCTCAGGCGAGCCCCTTCTCGCCTAAGCGAGATTGCACCTCGCTCAAAAATGAAGCCAGGTCGCCTGGGCGACCGTTCGTGCAGGAAACTTGGGCGAGCCTTTGTCAGCCTCGCCTAGGCGAGGCATGCTCGCTTGGGCGAGAAAACCAATGTCCGCCATTGTTCTTTCGAGTGACAGTCACCCACACATACCCACACAATCCAACAGGCATTTTCAACCGATTATATTCACACATAGGTCGTTCAATCATCATATACTCATCAAACAAGCAGATTTTACCGAAAATATGGTAAGGTCTAGCTTCCCTTACCTGTACATAGCTAAAAAGGAGACTTCTGACACTCAACAGCCGATCGAGCACATCAAATCTAAGTGTAGATTCAGGAGCTGAAAACGCGTAAGTGGAATAGAGGAATAGAAGAGATCGATTAACTAGTTTGGAATGGGTTGACGGCAAAACCCTAGCAGAACGTTGAGGCTGCTCACAGAGGCAAGAAGTGTACTGTTTCTAAAAGTGAAGGAAAACTGGGACAGTTAGGGCAGATTAGGGTATGTTTTCACTCCTTGGGCCAGCCTTTAGGTCCATTAGGTTAAGGGCAGCCCTTAAAACACTAAGGCAGAAAACTGGACCTTACATACACCGTTTAACACATTTCCACTTCAATAATAACTGAGAAACACATTTAAAATATCAAATAAACTTAATAAATTTGATTAAACTATGAAATTACTGTAAATTATTAAAGTTGGTTAAATAAATATTTTTTATTTTATAAAACATTATAATAAATAGAATATAAATAATTTTTTTATAGAGTATCACCGAAATATTAAAGTTTGTTAAAATAGAATATTACTATAAAAATTTTAAGTTAGTTAAAATAAAATATTACTACAAAATTTTTAAGTTGATTAAAACAAAATATCACTATAAAAAGATTTAAGTCGGTTAAAATATAACATTACTATAAAATATTTAAGTTGCTTAAAATAAAATATTACTATAATATTTAAGTTAGTTAAAGTAAAATTATATTAAATCTCAAGTGACTTTCTCTTATGTTTTGTATATAATCGCTCCTATTAGATCTCACGTTATTCTCCTTAAGGATTTTGGTGATTATATTATTGAACTCGTTTGTCAATCTCGTATAAACACATCTTCGGTCAAGTGGTTGTCTTTTATGCTTTTTTATGCAATCGCTCCTCTTCTGCCTAAGCAACATTGGGACGAGCATAAGCATTCTTAGAATGTTGGCGTACTTCTCGTTAAATATAAGTCTTCTTAATTTTTGTAGGGTTAAATATATTTTTATTTTTTGATATGAAATTTAAATTCATTTATGTCTAAATTTTGATATATTTTTATTCACAAATTTTTATTTATATCGTTTAACACATTTTCACTTCAATGTAAACTGAGAAACACTTTTGACATGTCAAAATTTAATGTAATTGGGTTAAAAGAGTTGTATCTATTCAGTTTTAAAGTTTAGAGACTAAAATATATCAAAATTTCAAATTCTCACTTTTTTCTCGTTTTATGTTATTAATGCATTCAATGGAGTGCTAAGCTTATGGGGATTGATTCTGCTGTAATTTATTAATTGGATTATGAGGTTAGAATGAAAAAAAAATAATTTATTATTTTGACTATTGTTGTGATTTATTTTTATCTAGGTCTTTTGTATGTAAAAGTAATAATGTTTATTATTCCCCTCGTGAGTTTGTGTTGTTAACTGATGGGGGAGAGTATGAAAGTTATGAAGAAACTATGTCGCATGAAAAGAAATACAAGTGATTCAAAGTCATGCAAGAGGAGATGAAACCATTGTATGAGAATCATACTTTTGAATTGGTGAAGATACCCCAGGTTAAGAGAGCACTAACAAATAAATGGGTTTTCAAATTGAAATTAGAGGAAAATAATTCAAGCTAAAGTATAAGGCAAGATTGGTTGCAAAAGGCTTTAGTTAGAAGAAATGAATCGATTTTGAAGAGATATTTTCACTTGTAGTTAAAATGTCTTCAATCAGAGTTGTATTTGGCTTTGCAGCTAGTTTAAATTTAGAAATTGACTAACATGTGAAAACAACATTCCTTCATGGTGACTAGGAGGAAGAGATCTATATGGTACAACCTTAAGGTTTTGCAGTCAAATGTAAAGAAAATTGTGTTTGCAGATTGAAAAATAGCTTGAATGGGCTTAGACAAGCTCAAAGGCAATGATATAGAAAAATTGATTCCTTCATGATGAATCCCGGGTATGATAAAACTTCTTATGATCATTGTGTTCTTGCGAAGAAATTTTCTAATGGAATCTTTATCATTCTCTTGCTTTATGTCGATGACATGTTGATTGTTGGTCATGAAAAGAATGAGATTCAAAGTTTCAAGAGAGTTAAGCAAGTCCTTTGCAATGAAGGATTTAGGTCCTACAAAACAAATCATTTGCATGAGAATTGTTCGTGAGAGGAAGAATGGAGAATTATTCATGATAGGAAGAATGGAGAATTGTGGTTATCCCAAAAAATATATTGAAGAGGTATTAGAGAGATTTAATATGAAAAATTCTAAGCCTGTTTGCATTTCACATGCAGGTCACTTCAAGTTGAGCTTAAAGGAGTGTCCTACAAGTGAGAATGAGAAAGAAGAAATGTTGAAGACTCCATATTCATCTGCAGTTGGTACCTTGATATATGCCATGGTGTGTACAAGGTCATACATTGTTCAGGTTGGTGTTATGAGTCGTTTCATTGCTAATCTTAGAAAAGAGTATTGACAAGCTGTGAAGTGGATACTTAAGTATCTCAAAGGTACTTATAGAGTTTATTTATGCTTTGGAAGTGGTAAGGCTATGTTGAATGGTTACACATATGCATACATGGCAGGAGATATGGACTCTAGGAAGTCTACTTTTAGTTATATGATGACTTTTGCAAGGGGAGCAGTGTCATGACAATCCAAACTACAAAAATGTGTAACTTTATCTTCTACATAGGCATAATATATTGTTGTTATAGGTTACAGGCATACTATATTGTTGTTACGGAAGCAAAAATTCTTACAAGTTAGGATTATTATGAGAAAAATATATTTTGTATTGTGATAATCAAGGTGCAATACATCTAAGCAAAAACTCAACTTTTCATTAAAGGTCATCGAATATCGAAGTTTGATATCATTGGATACAAGATATGCATTACAGATGAAGCAATTATCACAAGGATAAAGCCAATTTTGTTGACTATGATCCCAATGAGTTGGTGAGGGAAGATTGTTTAAAATCTAAGTGTGACTCTAAATTTCACATTGATTAAGAATGAGAAAGTTAAGCATCATATAAGGATGAAAACTTATAAATCTATTGGTTTAAGGTTTTGATTTGAAAGTGATGTCAATCCCTAATATATGGATTAGGGATCCTTCTCTTGATTACTTGATATAAAAAATAAAAGAATAAACATAATTAGAAATAATAATATTTAATTAAAAAATATTTTGATTAAATTTAATATAATTAATATGTAAAATTATTGCTTTTAATTGAAAATCACACTTTAATTAATTATGAGTAATTAGAAATTTACAGCGATTAATTTAAAAATATAAGACAATAATTAATTAAATAATAATGAATTAAAAATTTTGATTTCATATCATAAAAGTTTAAAAACTAAAAGCATGCAAGACTCAGCGAACGATGAAAAAGATAATAATAAATTATAAAACTTTTTACTTTCTTCCGAAATATCTCCTAATTTAAAATATGTTATAATTAAATTAAAACTTCCTGTGGGTGGAACCCGAACAACGGAATGGAATAAGAAAATTTAAACGCTATTCCTGTTAATCGAATCCTATTCCTGTTAAACATGTATAGGGAATGTATAAGGGAGGTGAAATATACAATGATATTCACAGTAAGAAGAACATAATATGTAAAAAAATTGATATGCCGTCTCAAGTCATTGAAATCACCGATACCAATTTTTTTATATGAAAAAATTAAAAAGCCGTCTCCGGTTCTTTTATGAGAAAGCTATATTTTCTCTGATAAAATATCTAAAACAAAGATTTATCCTATTTTCAAGACCAAAATATTAAGTCTACAAACTTTACAGAGTGAAATTGAGACGTTTATGAAGAATATAAAAAATAAATTCATAAGATATGGATCTGCTAGCCATCAATTTGGGAACAAATGTGATCAAGAAAATATACATCACCGAAAGAAATCAGTGAAGCAAGATAAAGAACCAAGAAACCTCGATCCAAAAAAAAAAAAAAAAAAAAAAAAAAACTCAACGGATCCACCACCGTTTGTAAATCCAATCGCACTCCGTGGCCTCAAACGCAGCGTCCGGGGAGCTAGTTCCGTTACGCGATTTCAGCGGCACGTGCAACCCACACCGAATATTGGGTCTGATGGTATGGCTTTTGAAGAACAAGAACTTGAACCGGACATTCATGAAGAGCTTCACGTCAATGGGGAAAATCCCGGAGTCGTTGTCCTTTTCGAACTGGGAACCCTGTTCCGCGGTGAGTGGTGTCACGCGCTGGCCATTGAAGAGGGGGCTGATGAAGGTGGTGTTTTTTGTGTGCTGGAAGAAAGGCCCCAGGGTCTGGGAGGCGAATCGAGCATCCTCGTATAAAGCGACCGCTTCGATTTGGTCGTAGTAGACGCCGACTCTTTTGTTGGGGTTGCGGATGGAAACGTTGAGGGCGAGGTTGTAGTGGAGCGTGTTGTTGGAGTACGTGAAGCGCGTGAGTGAAGCATCGGTGACGTGGAATTTGAGAACATTGGGACGCACGATGAGCCAGAAGAGGAACACGAGTACGGCGGCGATGACGAGCACGGTCACGAGGATCTTGCAGATGAGGCTAATGATGCAGTCGAAGATACAGCCACAGCAGCAACTCAGGCAGCCGCATCCTCCTCCGCTGCGCGACGGACGGCGGTAGGACTTCGGCGGCGGAATGGAGGGACCGTAGTAAGCGCCGTTTAGTTGCGACATTGAGAACAGCAGAGAAAGATAGCGGAAATCGTTTGAACTTTTAGAACGTTGGTAAAGGGATCTGAAAATTGTGAAGGGAAGCTTCTCTTTTGAGTATAGTGAAAGTTGTAATGTTAGCCTTTATAGTGCGGTGAAAGCGTGTGAGGAGTTTCAAGCGCGTGAAGGGTGACTTCGTGGGTGTTGCGGAACTTTACCACGAACTTCAGTGAAAACCTAACCACTATAGGAAATTAAGGAAAACTGAAAAAAAAAATATAATATGATTTTTATAAAATTCTATAATATTTTTTAAATAAATTTGACATTTTAATATTATTTTGGTAACGTCTACTTTTTTTGGTTCTTCTGTCACAATCACATTAGGTGGAAGAATGTACGTTTGAGGCAAGTCAAATTGCTTCTTTCTCACCAGCGTGTTTTTGGAATTCATACAAATAAAATAAACCGTTGATAATATTTAATTTTTGTAATTAATGAATTTTCATGACTTATACAAAATTTTAAATCTATCTAAGTTACATGTACGCTTTCAAATATTTAAAATTATAAAATTCTTATATAATAGACTCAACAGAAAATTGTTTGAAATTATTATAAAATATTATTTATTTAAATGAGATTTGCTATTTTTTTCAAGCGGTTTAAGAAATAAAGTAACCGCGTGAAAAAAATCTAAACCTTATTGAATAAAGTTTTAATATGAATTTATGCGACTTTAGTGTTATTCGACACTCACTTTTTTTTTTTTTGTTTCTGTTTTCTAAATTATCACATTATTTGTTTTTGAACTTTTCTTTAAAGTTAAGATTTTGTTTCTATATTGAGGTTTTCTTATACGGTAGGATTCTAAATTTTGAAATCTCAAACTTAACTACACTTATTTAAAAAATTAATTTCATTCTGAAAACATTCTTTTAATTTGAAAAATCTTGACCATTATATTTATATAAAATCTAACACAAACACAATTAAAAAGATTTAAAATTTGGTTAAATATTAATTATATACAACATTAAGAAACTCTATTTAACCCTTAATTTAGTTTCATTTATATTTGCTATGGTTAACTTAAAAATAGTTATTAATACGTCAAATATACCAATGTATAAACAAAGATTAGTTGCATGAAAATGTTGATGAACACATTTCATCTGCAGAAAAAAATTATGTACAAAAAAATAGTTAACCATATTAGTCATATTCTTTCACTCGAAACGCATGTGTATGTTAGTGTACGTGTTGTCACAAATAGAGTCTCAATTTAATACACAAATTTCATCAAATAAAAGAGTCAAATACATATTATGTAGAAAAAAATCTCAACGTTTTATTATTTCATTTCACCTTATTATCATCATTTTTAACTTACACTGTTTGCATAGTTTTTTTTTTCATCCTCTTACCTTCTATTAATTCTACCATTACGTATCAATATTATCATTTATTATGACTAGTAGTGTCATATCTATTCACTTATTTTACTTTTTTTACAATAATTATGTTACTTTCCTTTTCATTAGTCTCTTGGTGGGGTTTCTTGTCTTTTAATAATTAAATTAAATTTGATTAAGAAAAATTAAATTATCTGTGAAATAAATGAATGATATGGATGATACTAATAAATATACTAATTAAGAGATTAAATAAGGGAATCAAGGGTAATAAATATGCAATGAAGAAATAAAAAATAAAATAAAATCAAAGAGAGTCTTATATTACTCCTTCTAAGCATGAAAATGAATTTTTTTCTTTGTCATTAAAACATCGCTAGAATTGCATATCAATCGTAACTTAATAGTAAATTGAATTTATTTTACAAATAAATGAGAATTGATTATCAAAAACGTACTTTTAATTGTATTGAATAGGAAATTAATAGTAGTTCAAGACCGACGTAAAATCAAGAATCAAAGTTCTAAAAGAAAATACCTTTTTCACCAACAATAACTAGGGATGGCAATTAGGGTTTGGTCCGCAGACTCACATAAAAAAACGTGGGGCGGGCCAGGGTAGTGAGCCCGCATAGACCTGCAGCCCGCACGGGCTAGTCCGCGGCCCGTAAGCCCGCATAAAATTTTTAAAAAAAAAACTTGCACTTGTGTATATTAATTACTTCTTTTATGGATTCTTGCATTAACGTTTCAAATTCTTGTATAATTGGGAAAGACAAGTATTATGTAATTTTTAATGTGCTAAAATTTGAAGAATACATTGTGTATGTCATAATATGAATATGATGAAAATGTTGAATTATCAATTTATCATCTAATTCCCCAAAGTCTTTACTTAATTTTGTGAACTTCTTAAAGTTTCCCAATTTTTAAACATTAAAAGTTTTATCATAAAAAAAATTTAAAAAAATAAAAAAAGTGGGCCGGCCCGCAGGAAGGGACGGGCCAGCCCGCATTGCCACCCCTAATAATAACCTTTCTAATCAAAAAAAACATGTTTTTGAAAGATTTGTTATTACTGGTAGAATTTAAAAAAAAAAATTGTTGTATATGATTTTCATCAGAAAAGTTTGTAGATGACAAGGAATATTTTAAGGCAGGCAAATTATCAATTTTACTTTTTTTTTATAAGAGAAAAAGATTAGGCTCATTTTGTGTTGTATTTTATTAAATTTTTTAAATAATTTTAAAAATAAAAAATCGGTTTCAAAATTTAGAACATTGTTAATCTTGTTAATTTTTCGTTAATATGTTCGCTATAAGTATATGGGCCTTTTTTTGCGTGAAATGGTATTGAAAGGATTTATAGATTAAGAGTAAAAAAATATATTTATTTATTTATTTATTACACTTTCACATTGTACCTATTACTGGATAATGATTGAATCAGATTAAAAATGTTAAAGGTATATTTGAAAGTAAAATTTAAAGCTCAAGACAAATATTTTATGAAGACTCAACTCGGGTTATGTAGTGGGCTCAATGAGAGTGCAGACCGAAGGTTGTACGGCCCAAAAGGGCATTCAGTTCAGGAGGTTTCTCCGTGCACCTCCAAAGTTTTCGTTAGTATCCCAAAAATTTTAATTCCATCTATGTTCTTACAGTAAAACTTAAAACGTAAAAAGTAATTATTCTCTCTCCTCTATTTATGACATGACCCAACTAATCCTGTACCTCTAATATTTCTGGATGTCAACGTACGGTTTAGGTTTAGACTTATGAGTTATGGATATCGACATCCGCAATATAATTTTTTATAAAAATAATTTTTAATTTTTTTAAAATTAAATCATTTTCATATAATTAAAAATAATTTAACCAACTACTATATCATGTTTATACATGTTATATTGTGGTTAATGCATTAAGTGGATCAAGAATCAAAACCAAAAAAAAAATTAAAATTAAAATTAAAATATAAAAAATAAAATAAAATAGGTTGCGGATGTTGATATCCAACAATACAAAAATGACATCCGTTTCAACATTAGTGCGGATGTCGCGACATCCGCAATACAATTTTTCATAAAAATTATTTTTAACTTTTTTAAAATTAAATCAGTTCCATATAATTGAAAACAAATTAATCATATACTATATTAATGTTTATACATGTTATGATGTGATTACTGCATCAAATTAATCAATAATCAAAATAAAATAAAAATTAAATGAAATCTAAAAGAAAGGGTTGTGGATGTGGACATCCGCAATACAAAAATGACATCAATTTCAACATTATTATGGATGTCCACGTTTGCAATATAATTTTTCATAAAAATTATTTTAAATTTTTTTAAATTAAATCAATTTCATATAATTGAAAATAAATTAACCAACTACAATATTAACCAACAACATCAAATGGATCAAGAATAAAAAAAAATCAAAATTAAAATTAAAAAAATTAGGTTAATTGAGAACATATCTCCAACAAATAAGAATAAAGATTTTAATTAAAATTTATCCAACTCATTAATTTGGTTCCTTCTAAAAGTTATAATAATTTTGTATTACATGTTACTTTGTTGGTAGACATTACTAATTAACTCATGACAAATTATTTTTTATGATTGACTTTAACTACTTAATTTTATACTATGTTGTCAAACTCACTTAAATTCAATAATGTTTCATCATTCTCTTAAAATGTCATCTACCCATAAAATAAAGGAATCACAAACTGGAATTCAAAAAACAGATTAAAACGTGCGTGTGGATATGAACAACGTAGTAAATCCCCTCCCTGGCTGGACTCAGAAATCAATTCGGCACTTGGTGGCCTTAAACGGAGCCACAGTTTCCCCCTTAGAAGTCAAAGGAACTTTGAGTTCACACATGCCTCTGGGATGCGAATTCCCCAACTGATAATCTCCAAGCCTGAACCTGATCCGAAACTTTATTTTTATATCAATCGGAAACACCCCATCCTTGGAATCTTCATGGAACTCAGAAACCTGGTTTCGATCGAACACCATCACACGTTGTCCGGAGAAAACGGCGCTGAAAAGGTTGGTGGCCTTCTTGTCCTGAAGGTAGGAGTTCCAGGGCATGTTGACGTCGGTGGTGGAAAACCTAACCCCGCCATAGAGCGCGTTGGCCTGAACGACGTCGTAGTATATCTTCAGCTTCTTGTTAGGGTTGCTTGCTGTGATGTTGAGTACGAGGTTGTAGCGAAGGGTGGTGGAGTTGGCAGTGTAATCGAATTGCGTGAGGCTAGCGTCGGTGATGTGGAATCTGAAGGAGCGGGGCGTGATGATGATGTATAAAACCAAAATCACGAGCATGGCGAGGACGATAACGAGAACCAGAAAGATCCACAGGGTTTTGCTGAGACAGAAGCAGCATCTTGTGCGGAGACGCTCCTTTGAAGGAACGGAAGCGCCGTCGATTGCTGCGGCGGTGTTCGGTGGCGGCTGTGTGTCAGCCATTTCTCAGGCGCGTGGGCGTGGGAGTTTTAATAAGCAAAAATATTGGTGAAGTGAAAGAGCGTTTTGGTAGCGTAGAAGACATGGTTGTGTTATGTATTGGATAAGGCGATGATGAAGGATGGGTCAAAGCAAACGCGCTTCTGACTTCAACTTGTTGAATAATACAATCATGCAATGTTTGACGTTTCGTTCTAGCATAACTCATTAATGCGTCTTTTTTCCTACTTGCGTTGGAATACTCCAATTTAGTTACTTAAGTTGGAAGTAAAATTTCTTCTAAACTTCAGTTCTAAAAACTAACGTAAATTATATTTTCAACCTTAATTAAACTTAACCTAACTTGCCTTTTTATTCAAAATGCAAACACAGTCAAATTATATCATTATAAAGCTATGAATTTTGCTGCGGTTTGGTCAACGTTTAGGATGTATAGTATTTCTGGGTACAAAATATTCTACGCGTTCCTTTATCTGTGGTTTTAGAAAGAAATACTCTATCCACTTTCATACCTGTTAAAAATTCACATTTCAATTTTTTCTTATGAGCACACATGTGAGCCTAATGGATAAGTAAAGTAACTATTGCCATTGCCATACCATGAGGTGACATAATTATGTAATTTCACGTTTGGTTTTTTCTTAAAGGTATTGATATTTTATATATATATATATATATATATATATATATATATATATATATATATATATATATATATATATATATATATATATATATATATTATCTTTTAATAAAAGATTATTGCTAATACTAAACATGTATTCTTTTATAAACTAGACTGTTATTCTATTATTTACGTTTTATATTTTGAAGGGTATATATTGTACAGAAAAGTTATGTAAGAGATATATAAGAGTGTTATTTTGTTTATGATTGTTTGTATAAGAATTAAAGCACCCTTTAAATGCTCTCCTTAATTTAATTTAATTATTTGTTGATAAAAGAAATATTGTACAGAAAAGATAGTTTCACTCTAAAAGAAATAACTAACTTTTTGTTACGGAAAGAGTTTTGTTATATAGTTTTCAAATTTCAAAGTAATATAATAAAACTATTTGATAAGTAGTATTAAGTAGTTGCAAAGGACTAACACAAATGTTTGAATCAAATATATCATCATGTCTTATTGTCTTATTCATGCACATATTTTTTTAGTAACAATAAAATAGGTTAAATATGTGTTTGGTCCTTTAACTTTAAGTAAATATTAAAATTAATTCATTTTAAAATTTTGAATTAATTTAATTATTTATTTTTTAAAATACATAAAATTAATTATTTTAATCAAATTTTATTAAATTTATTTAATATTTTAACGTTTCATAATAATATTTCATTTAATATTAAATTAATATTAAAGTAAAAATATATAAACCGGTGTAAATAACTTCTGAAATTTAGATAAATGGGTAAATGGAAGCATGGAATCTGACAAAGTAAGTGACAAAATTAATGTCGTTTGTGACATGTCACGTGAAATGGGGACAGTCAGAAATGGACACGACAATAGGTGGACACAAACACAGTCGCCATTGGAGTTTTTCCTTTGGAACTCAAAGGGACCTCAAGCTCACATTTCGCCTTGGCCTTGGTGCTAGAACTTGCGGAATCATTAATCATGAACTTAATCTTAAAGTAGAGTCTCACAGAGAAATGAAAAACCCTATTTTTCTCATCTTCTTCCAAGCCCTTCACCTGACCCTCATCCAACACCGTCTCGTAATGCCCCGTGTAAACGCCGTTCAGGCGGTTCGTGGTCTTCCTGCGTTGCCGGAATGACTCACGCAACGTCAACAACTCCGTCGACGCGAACCTGACGCCGTTGTACGACACCTCGCTCTCCACGCTCTCGTAGTAGAAGTCCAGCTTCTTGTTGGGGTTTCCCGCCGTGAAGTTGAGGACGAGGTTGTAACGGAGCGTGCTGTCGCTGGAGGTGTAGTTGAACTGCGTGAGCGTGGCGTCGGTGACGTGCAACTTGAAGGCGCGTGGCTGCAACACGGCGTAGAAGATGACGAATACGACGACGAGGAAGATTATGAGTGCGAGGAGAATCTTCCAGCAGATGCTGAAGAGACAGCAGCAGCAATTTCTGTGGCGGCGGGGACGTGGCGCCTCCGCCGGAGGAATCGCGGGCCTGTAATACGCACCGTTTAGTTGGGTTGCTTATCCGCCATGTTGTAATGATAGGGGATGAAGAATATGAAGTGCTCTTTTTATGATAGAAGAAAGATACATGTGTATAAATATACATATAGGAGGATAAAGGGCGTGTTTGGTTGTTTTTTTTTTCTTTTCGTTATTTTGTTTGTTTGAATTGTTGAAGATGGTGGGTGTAACTGAGAAGAGGGTGCAATTAATTGCACGAAAAGCGGAATAGGTTTGAAAACTCTACTAAGACGCGTTTGGGTAGGGACATTAACATTCTTGTCATTGCTACATGTTGATGAGGATTCAAGTGGACAATGGCGTGACAACCAAATGTGTTAAATTATATTTTTTATATTAAAAAAATTATTTTCTTACATAATTTTTTTTATTTAAAATAAGCACGTACCATAATAGAATTAAAAAAATGTGATAATAATATATACGAAAGTGTATCATAAAATTTATTATCAATAATCATATATTAAAAAAAGCAAAAATTACTATAAATAATTTTTGAAAATTTGAATAATTGAACTAGAAATGAAGTTTGTTGTAATATCTCTTGCAATATAGATTATCATAGTGTTTGTTATAAAAACTTTTAAAACCTATAAAAAAACACTCAAAAAAAGATAAAACATGTTAATGACAATCAACTCAATGCCAATTAGAATTCAATGAAAATCAACTCAATTACATGTAACAATGAAAAATATTTGAGTCAGGTCGTCTGCTTGTTTTTTTACTAGAAAGATAGCACAGTAAACAATATGCAGTATATTTTAATGACGAATACTGAATACCAAATACTCTAACAGTAAAGGAAATAAGCTAAACCATATGTATTGAAATCTTCTTAGATAACCATCTTTACTATACAACAAATAATTTTCTAGATTCACTTGATATGGACCCCATTTTAGATAATCATTCGTACCTCATCAATTTGATTTGGTGGGTATTGCCCAATTTAAGAACGTTTACCCATATCACGTTCTAAAGCATTTTCAAATTCATTATATATAACTCTAGAAACTTTATAGAGTTGTCTTTTATTTTCTTTAATTTCTGGATTATCATAAAGTTTTTCAAGTTTAGATGACGTAAATACATTTTTTTCATCTTCATCACAAATATTTCTCTTATAAAAAGAATCAATTCTTCTGTTTCTGATATAAATTTGTTACCTCTCACCTATTTAGTAAAAGATAAAATTATAAATATCACAAATTAAATATCAAAACCAAGACTCAATATTTTAAGAAAATTAACACCTTCTAAATAATTAACTTCCTTTATCTGAAAATAGATTCTTAATATTGTTCTTCCCTTATACAACTTTAAAATCTAAAATAGCTATATCTGCACAAAGAAAGTATGATCAACAATTAGAGCATGCTAGAGCGTAGAAAAGTCACACACAAGAGAAAAACATATTGTTTAAAAAAAGGATAAAAAATGAATTTACTCAAAAGAAAAAATTGTTCGATTCAAAATATTCCTTAACTCCTTAATTTTGTTGTGGTGGCGTTTGATTTTGAAAATGATAAGTTATTGATGATAAAAATTTGAATAGAAAAAATAACAAATAAAGAGATGAAGGTACCGAAAAGAAAGAAATCAAATAAAAAAGTAAAATAAATTACAAAAGACAGAAAACCTGATTTTTAAATTTTGAATAAAACTTTTTAAAACTAAATTATACAAATAATATATAAATAAATATAAATATATATATATATATATATATATATAAAAAGAGAAAAAAAAAAACCTTGGGGTGTCAAGCTGAAGTTCCGCCGTTGCAAGTGGATAATGAAGTTTCATTGTAAGTTGAACGCAAGTGGCAAGAAGGTAGGGTTGGGATTTTTATTATTAAGTGAAGTACTATTTTAAATTCATTTTTTCGATATATATTTTTTTATCAACAATAATATATAAGATATATAAGTATTATAGTACAAATTTTGTTACTTCTTTTTTCCAAAATTGCATGGTGGAAAATTTTATGGAATGTTCAATAAGTGAATTAGGTTAGGATTTTTCTTATACTATTTTAGTTGTGTGAGCTGAATTATCATCCTATAATACTAATAGTTATTTAAATATTAAATAATTGTTAAAAATTTAAAATCATCAACATTGGTTATTTTTAGTTGATATCGATTGATATTATTTTCTTTTATTAAATTTGACCAATATTTTTTAATTAATATTGATGATTTTTTTATTTAACATGGACCAAAATTGTTTTCAGTTGATAAAGAATAAAATTTTGTGTTGATAATAAAAATAATCACAATAGATATAAGTAGAAAAATAACCACAAAAGACCTCAATCGAACAAATCTAGTTTACATCCACTAACATATAGTCTTCCATTGATACAAAAAATGTTGACTAATAATGTAAACAGTCTACAACAATAAGAAAAAAATAAAATTTAAGTGAAAAATAGCTCTTATCAACACAAAAAATATCTATGAAACATCCACTAAAAAGTGGCCTTCTCTAGAATGTCTTAGTCCTAATCAAATTCCACATGTACAAACTAAAATATAGTTGAGAAAATAATACAAAATAAAAGAAACATGAACTACAGAAAAATAAATTTTGAAATTCTTATCTTCAAGAAAAAGAAAATTAAGTTTCCCTAATATTTGTAAAATTCTAAAATTTTCAATTTTCAATCTATAAAAATAATTACTTTCTTAGGAAAAAGTGTGTGTATAATGCTGCAAATTGTTGTGCCTGGAGATATTTCTGTGGAGATCTCACAAATTGATTACATTGAAAATGATAATGGTAACTTACAGTCTTTACTTAGTAAAGTTCTTGGTTTTGATAATATAATTTCAATTATATATTATATAGAAAAAGAAACATAATTCTAACAAATATTGTTTTTATGCTATTTTTCTTAAAACCTGTACTATGGATTTATTACATGATGTAATTTTTATTTTCAAATTTAATCTTAAATTTGTAATTATTGTGCATCACGTAAACCGAAATCCTTTTTAAATTAACGATTGGCTGAATTGAGAAATTAATGAGGAAAACTTTGTCCTTGCAAAATACATTTTTATTATAAAAACAATCAAATACTATTGTTTAATTTTATAAAATGAAATACTAATTTTAAATTGTAATTATATATTTGTTAACTCAAATTGATATAATAAATATGTTATAGTTTTTAAATATCGTAAGTTGGATGACTACAAATGATGTATTTATATTTATATTACATAACATTTCAAAATTACATTGAATTCAAATCAATACTCATTAACAAAGTTTACCTATATATTTTGTTACAAGAAAATTCTCCATTAATATCCAATTTTAATCATATAAAAAATATTAATCAATATAATGATCGATTTAAATATTAATTTATAAAATAAAAAATAATTGAATACTAAAATCTCATTTTTATAAAGTCAGTGTGAAGTGTATGTTGCATCAAGCATGTAGAGAATAACGAAGAATAATCACCTCGTAACAAGAGATACAATACAAGGATTTATGATTTGAATTAATTCTTTTTCTTTATGAATGAAACTGTCGAGCTTTAATAATGCATTAAAATCTCTTTACTTGATGATATGTATAAATTTATAAATTAAACAGATTATATTATATTAAATGATTTTGGATAAAATATTTAAAAACAATTTATATCATAATTTATTATTATTATTATTCTAATTTAATTATATCACATAAATTTTATCATTTCTTTATATAATTAGAATTAATTTTAATAACGTACAATAAATTCCTATTAGAGAACTAGTGCGTCCACAGGTCAAGATACCAGTTATATTATATTTTGGGTGAGCCATTTTCTTAAATTCTGAAAATGAATTTCGAAATGGAAAATTTCTTTTCAAAGAACTTACTCAAGATTTTAGTAGAAAAAAATATCATTTTCATGTACACTTCTATGATTTGAAGGAAGTGTGTAGCAGTGAGGCCCAAGGCCCAGAGTACTTGCAAGATAATTTAATTACGCGGCTTTGGAACTACCCAGCCCATTTCTATCACACTTTATTCATATAAGGAGGTTTGACTTTGCTCAAAGTCCACCACATCATAACAACGTCAATCTTGACATCTTCAATACAGTTTCTCTCACAACTAATACACTTTTAACTGTCTAAGCAGTGTGTGTGTACAGTAATTTTTTTTTTATTTGTATTAAAAATTAATATAATTATTATTATATTTAAACTAATAATTTATTTATATAATTATATTAAATATTATAATTATACATAGTTTAAAATATAATATATAATTATAAAGTTTGATTATATAAAAATAATTAAATAATTAATTTCAGATATTTTTAATAAAAAATTAATTAGAAATAAATTATATTATTTTAATTTTAAGTTTTTATGTTAAAGTAATAGATTATAAAAAGTATAACTAGCACGAATAGATTATATTAATAGTAATACTAATAAGAATAATAACAATTACATTCACTATTTCATACTATAATATATAAAAATAAAATAAAAAGAAAAATTAATAATGAAAAAAAGTAAATTTGGAAATAATTTAAATGTGATCCCTTAAAATAAAAGTAAAGTATAGATACAAAATAAAAATAAAAGGTAGACATAGTATGAAATATGATTCATAAAAAAAAAACAAATGAAATTGATTTTAAATTTTTTCATAAAAGCACATGCAAATATATAAAGCTTAAAAATCAAAAGACAGATATATATTAAAAGGTATTTAGATATGAAATAAAAAATAATGAAGTTACACTAAAATATTCTAAATAAAAAATAGCATGCACACATGAATAATCAGCTTAAAATAAAATGCAAATATAATATGAAATGTAATTGCTATTAAAAAAGTCAAAATAATATGAAATTGAAGTAAAAAATTTTACATATAAATATATGCATATATTGTTATCAATGTGAGTTTATTGATTGGTGTGTATCGAAATGGTTTTTTGAACAATAAATATTAAGATAAAAAAAATAATATTTTGATATGAATTTTATTAATTCATATTTTAATATTTTCCTTGTTTGTTAACTATAGAATATCAATTTTGAATTATTTAAAGCTTGTAAGGTATAACTTAATTATACTTTTAGATGATGTGATATTTTTAAAGAACAAACATTTAAATGAAAATATTTAATTGTAGATGATAAACTTAAAAAAAAAAAATAGAACAACTTTAGTATCTTTTCAGAATAACAAACTTGGAAAATAAATTTATAAATGAATTTTACATCCATAATTATTATTTCTAAATATATGCCCATAGTATCTTTTCAATATAAATATATTTAATCATAATAAAATGATAGAACCATAGTACGTAACACCTATAGTTCGAAATACTAAATCAATGTACAAATCAAAAGAGTCAAAAGTAGTAATTAAGTTGTTTAAAATCTAACTCCATAAAAAATACATGAGATTCTTAACATAAAAGAATAATAAAACATGATTGAAATTAAGTCCATTATATTTAAAGAAAGCGAAAAAATTAACTATATATACCACAAACAAAAAGAATATCAACTTATTATATTGTTTTTATTTATGAATAAATAATCAAGTATTACTAACATAGTAACACAGTGCAATAGTGCATTTGTAGAATCTTTATATAAAAAGATAAATCAAATATTTTAAAATCATTCGTAAATATATTTTCTTTAAAATTAAAGGCAAAGTAAAAATAAAAGGTAGAGAAAATGTAATTAATAGAAAGAAAATGTAATTAATAGAAAGTTATTAAGTTTTAACTTCTCAAAAATTTTAGTTCATTTTCTAGAAAAGAAAAGAAAAACTACAATATCAACTAAATTTATATTTATCAACAGTTTTGATTGAAGTCAACACTGGACTTCAAGAGGCAAGTTTACTAAGAAATTGAATAGAAAAAAAAATCAATAATATAAAAATCATAATATTAGTGTATATATAAATTAGAAGAAACTAAATATACAATATGAACTTTTACCATAATTTTAAATACAAAGTAGCCCAATTGTTAATTTGAGTGTTGTTGTCACTTTTTTAATAAAGCGTTATTTTTTCCTAATTTATCCTTAAATTAATTATGTTATATTTATTAAAAGAAAGATAATTTGTTCATTTTTTTTTTACAAAAATAATACATTTGTTGTTCTTATATATGTGAGAGAACCTTTAACTGTAGTTTTCTTGAGATGGAGATGTATAAATTATTACTTCATCTGATTCATAATAACTACAATTTAAGATTTATATGTATATAAATGAATAAATAATAAATATACCATTTTAAAAATATTTGTACTCAAATAGTCTAATTCATAATTTGAATACCATCTATTAAAACACCATCCGATTCATAGTGCATTGATATAAATATTAGGTTTGAAGATTAAAAAGATGGAGACTTTACGCAAATGGTTTCGAGATTGATAGATTATGATTAGTAATTAGGTTCTATGTGTGTGATAGTTGAATTGAGTCCTATTCACATGACACGTTAGTGATTTTGATTTAGACAAATAAAAACAAAGTTCCTTTAATCTTTAACATTCTTGTCTTATTGAACTGGTTGGTCTGTCGGTGAATATTAACCTCTTCATTAATAATTTGTTTGTAATAACATTTTCTTTTTCAAGACAAGTTATAAAAATCAAAGTTTGAAGGTGTTAAATTTGGTTAAACAACCCTAAGATATAGATTAGGTTAAGAATTACACTTTAGTGTTAGGAATAGGTAATCTCTAGCACTAATTAAACAACCCTGTACTTTAACAATTACATATGTATTCATATTTAAATATTATCATGTTAAACCTAAATTGGAAAATTTTCAGAGTTTACTCTTCGGTTAGGTTTTTTGATTTGCACAATTTAATTTACTTACCAAACTACTTAGATGGTACCAAACTTTTAAAATAATGCAAGTTTGGACTTATTATTAGGATCTAAATCAAGTAACTCGCTAGGATAACATGACTTAAGTTGGTATTATGCTATACCATGAATAAAATTTATTTTTAAGTTATGTATAATTTCTAAAAATAACATTTTTCCTCCATTCTACGTTAAACAGTGCATTAATTAATTATATGTTTCGCGTATTATTTGTGAAAGTAATACTAATACCTAATTTCTCTCTCCCTACTAGTTTATTAAATACGTGTTTTATTGCGCTATGCCTTTTACTTAGGAAGAAAACCTAATTTACGAAAAAAATTCCTCAAAGAATGTAAATTTTCGGAAAATTATAAAAAATGGGTACATTTTAGGATGTAATTATTTATTTAATAAGTTAGTATGATATCAAATGTCAAAGGGGTGGTGGCGCAGTTGGCTAGCGCGTAGGTCTCATAGCTTTCTGAGTAATCCTGAGGTCGAGAGTTCGAGCCTCTCTCACCCCATTAGTGTTTTATATGTTTTTTTGATAAATAATGTATATAATTTGTTGTTGTTAGCACATAAAATTTTTTAGATTTTGTTTATTTAATAAATAACTATTCTTTTACTCAATTTAGTTTTTGTTAATAAATTATATTCTACTAATTAAATGGATTTTTAGAAAATTTAAATAACGGAAATAAAATTTTGTTGTTCGACTAAAAGAGATATAAAGTATTATTTGATATAGATGATGTTAAATGAAACTCACAAGAAATTATTTGGGAGAATGCGAACCACGAATGAATTTTGTTGTTTGTCATTTAATTAGATGTTATGATTTCAAGTAACAGAATGATATGTTTTGACCCCATTTTTTTTAACTTACTCTTAACCCATTATACCAATGTTTTTTAACCCACTCCAATTTAATTGGTCTCCCAAGTGCTATGACAATATTTAAATGAAAAACCAAATAACTCCTATTTTTATTAATATTAATTAAAAAATAGTTATGTCAATAATATATCAATTTTAATTAAATAAACAACGTTAATATTACTAAAAATTATCGTATTACACGAAATTTTTCTTACAAAATTTGTTAAATTTTTTTTTAAGATATTGACAGATAATTCCTTCGTGAGTAATTATTTTTCACAAAATTATAAAATTTGTAAGTATTTCTTACAAAATTTATTGTGAAAAGTGTTTAATACAAAATATTTTGTAAAAATATTGACAACAATTTCCTACAATTTCTTTTTTCATAACAAAATTTATAAGTATTTTTAAAAATAAATCAAAACAAAATTGACAAGTAATGTGAGTTATTTTTAGTGGTGTAAATATAAAAAGAAAAAGTTACTTTTGAATTGTTAATTCTTAAATAGAATTAAAACCTATTTAACATTAAACAATGTAACTATTCTAAAAAAATTTAAAATTTTAGTTTACTTTAAATCTTCTTCCGCAATAATGTGTTTTGTCACAAGATATTAAACCACTTCCTAAAATTCCTTATCACAAATCATTTTTAATGAATTTGGAGGTCCATTACCTTTGGCAAAAGACAATAATATAAACCTTTGCTAGTGAATAAACAATTCGCACATTATATTTATTATCTAAAACTAATTATTGAAAAATATTCAAAAAATTGTTATATTGAAAAATTATTATTATAAGTTAATAATATAGTAAACATTTTATGTACAACCCTTTTTTTTTTTTATTATGATACTTTATTTTTGTAAAATCATAAAAAATTCAATCCGTCGACAAGTAAAAAAGTCCTTGAGTGGTGTCATCTTAACTTTGATTTAATTAACGACTATGAAGGAAGATAATGACATCTCATTTACACATCTAATGGAAGAAAAACTTTCCTTCTTGAAATTATTAGTAGCCAAAGTAGGTGATGGTGTGTGAAAAGGACCACCACCACCACCATGCCGTGTGTGGATCAATTTACACATCACAATAATATTCCTACAAAAGTTAGGCACCCACAACCACCTCAATAATTCACCTTTACCCTTAAATCGCTTATCATCATGGAGAAGTGAGTTTTAAGTCTAACTCAACTTCACAAAACCGACATGTAAGGTGATGATTGCACTTACTTATAAGTTCTAATATCATGTTAGAAGTGACTTTTAAGCTTCACTTAACCTCATAAAACCGACTTGTAACGTGAGGATTGCACCCATTTATATATTGTGAATTGACCTTATCTCTAATAGATGTGAGACTTCCGACTCATTAGACTAAATTTCTCATTAACTTTTGCACTTTCATTTTCCCTTACTATGCCACCACCTTTTTCCATATATCACACACCAAACCTTTTTCTATCCTAAATAACACTATACACCAAAAGGAACCTGAAACTTGGTGCATGTACATATCTCAACCCACATGAATATTCAATCACTAACCGCAAAAAAAAAAAGATAAAAGTGACACTCAAATAATATAAAGTGGTCCAATTCCTGCAGATAAAGAAAGCGAGATGGAATATGGCTTCTGAATATGCACACACATACGCATAAAACAATAAAATATTACAGAGAAGATAATGACTCAGAATCCATGCTTCATCACTCTCATTTCTTATCCAAATTGAAACAACAAATTTTATTGCCATCGTACCTCAACATTACATTTAATCTCCTTGTTGCATCTTCTGGTTTTGCTATATCCGACTCTTTGGTCTGTTTCACATAGCAAAACGTAGAAAACAAAAACATCTAGTGACCGATTCATACACGACTTTACGTACAGTAACAACAGTGGAAGAATACATACATACGTATAAAAGTACAGAATATTACCAACGTAATTCTCATACATTAATTCTTTTAACACACTTTTCATTATTCTTTCATTGATTGAAATATATACCGGTAACATCTTCAACATGTTAAGAGATTTAAAATTGTGATATTTTCAAAAAAATTTAAAACTAGTGACGGAACATTGTGCTTATATTTTTTAAAAAGCTCGTCACTAAATTATTGATGTAAAATAATGTACATCACTAAATTTAGTTTTTTTATTTTTTGGGTAATAAAAGCGTAAAACTTGTTTACAGTATTGTTGATGTTGTTTTCCGATCTAAATGCATTGTAAAAAGCGAAACTCCGAACACAATCGAAGAACAACATCAATGGTATTCATAATACTGTACGTAAGTTTTTTTTTTTTTCCGATGAAAAAGTGTGTTTGAAAGAGTGTGTCAGAGAATGAGTTGGTAAATTTTTGTGGTGTGTGTGAGTGAGTGAGTTTAAACGCTGACGGAGCACCGTTGGAGGATCTGGAACTTCATGGCGTTTTCGCCGACGGCGACGCCGTTGCTGCGTGGGCCGAAGGAGATGAAGGCGGGGCAGCGGACGTAGAGGTGGTAGCGGCCGGAGATGAAGGTGCCGACCTTCCAGCGGACCCTGCCGTTAGCTTTGACGGTGACGAGGACGTTACCCGCCGCCTGGTCCTGGCTGAGGCCGAGGAAGTTGAAGGGCGCGACGGGGATGTTGGTGCCGTAGACAAACGGAGACCAAACGTTGACCTCTTTGTGGCCCTGATAGGTGGGGGGGATGGAGGTGCGGAAGGTCACCTGCTGGCTCCGGTAAGTGACGTAGGTTTCGAGGCGGTCGTAGTAGACTCCGATGTGGTCGTTAGGGTTGCGCGAGATGAGCGTGATTTGGAAATTGGATGTGAGAAAGTTGGCGACGGTGGCGTTGAAGGCGTAAACGGTGACGTCTTGGAGAGTGAAGGTGGGTTTGGTTGGTCTTAGGATTGCCCATATGAGAAGAATAGCGACCAATACAAGGAAGAGGAAGACCACTATGCCCCAGAACACTCGCCGGAAAATCTTCCTCTTCTTTCCCTTGTGGTGGTCGCACTCCTTCACCGACATCGTCTTTTGTTGTTGTTGGTCTTGGTTTTGGTTTGAAGGGAGAGTGTGTGTGAATTTGTAGTGTGGTGTGAAAAGAAAAGAGATGAATAAGATATTAATTTGTAGATGGTGTGTGTGTGTGAGGTTCCGTGTGGGCGCGTTTGGTGAAGTGTTGTGTTCTAAGATAGTGATAAGATCGTGCTATGTTGTAGAGTTGGGATATGGTATTTGAATGGTGGAGGCTGCTTTTGGTTGTTGAGGCCAATCCACCAAAATTATTAATGCTTTATTGGTAGTTTCGTGATTTCATTAGAACATTGTGTGAAAATGGAAGCTGTGACACTGTGTCCCACTAATTACGCAAAACAAAACCATAACGTTCAATGGTATACGATAATTCAAGTCGAAGGAGAAAATAAAATTTAATTATTATAATATAATTTTTTTAAAATGAAAGTAAAAATAAAAAAAATTATTTTCCTTTTTGTTATTTTCTGAATCTTGTTACGGATGCTTCTTCCTTACTTCTGCTACGATAGTAATGTGGAGAGAGAGAGAGAGGGGATCTAATTTCTGCTCTTTCATGCCTTTACATTACATATGTAGTACCCACTTTTACACATGTCTCTACTACTGACAGTGATTCGATGTTGCAAACTTACGAAAGTAACTTTTGTACAAAAAACGAAAAACATATTCAATATCTTCCTCTGTTTTTGTCGCGTGCTGGTGTGAGAGTTCAGCTTTCAAAAGTTTATGTACACTTAAATCGTTTCTCACCAATAATTCGGATTTTAGGCCATAATTGCGAGCACGTTTCTTGCCTCGCATTTTCTCACAAATTACAACTGTAATATTTATTATTAGAGATGATTTTTTTAGACTTTGATATTTATTTATTCACAAGAATGATGTTTCTTACGTTGGTAAATAGGTGAAAGTGTTAAAAATTTTATATATTTTTTTTATCGTAATTTAAATGTTCCCACCACGGGCTCATAGGGTCTTTTTGTTGGAAAAATGTTGAAGACGAAGTGTATGAAATGAAAAGTCTCTAAAGGAAGAATTTGAGCGTAAGAAAGTATTTTGGCAAATAAAGTGACAACAAAATGTCATTATCTAAGTGAGAAAATGGTGGCTTTTAATTAATTTTTTTATTATTAACTAGAAATGACAACTTCTCTTACTTTTCTTTTTACTTTCTCTTAAAAGAAAAATATACACTTTTCATTATATTTCATCTCTCTTTTTTTTTCTTCCTTACAACATAGTATTAAGAAATTGTTTGTTCCTTCATTAGAATGTTTGAGTTTTCTAAAATTTATCTTTTTTTTTCCACAATATTTATCGTGAGATAGAAGAAGTATATGAAATTATTATTAGATAATTTTCTTTGGGAGTGTTGGAAGTCCAACATTGATCAGAGATAAGACTAATTTACAATATATAAGTGTGTGCAATTCTCATTTTACAAATCGATTTTGTGAGATTGAATTAGGCTTAAAATCTACTTCTGTGAAATTGAATTAGGCTTAAAATCTACTTCTAACATGGAGCATTTAATTAGAAAGGTATTGATGTTAACATTTACTAATCATACGAGGAGGTGTACATTCTACGGTTGTCAATGCTAACGTTCCACTCTTACTTGTCCATTTTCATGGCTTTCGTTAATGTTGATGCTTGCCAACTCAATAAAGGGGTGCTTTACTTTTGAGTGTTGATTAATCTTCACTCTATTTGAGTGGGTATGATAGAAATAAAATGAAAAGGAAAAAGGCGGAGAAAGAAAGTATAATTTTGGTATATGATGTGATAGACAAAGAAAAGAAAATGGAAGAAAATGAAGTGCAGTGGAACCAAAAACAATTACATAGTTATATTTGCTTCTTTTTTTCAAGATTATTACTATAAAAAATAATTTAAAAAATTAAATATCATTGAAAAGGCACTCAAAGTATAATAATTTTTAGTTTGAAAGTGGACCAAATTCTATGACAAAAGATTAAATTATTAGTTCCTTTATATTAGTTGATGGCCCTTTCAACGTGGTAATGGTTCTTTCACGTCATCAAGTAACGGAAATAAAATTATAATAATACAACTATATCGGATAACATTATTAATCATAAGAAAATGATAATTACCTTCCGATTCCAATGATGTATTTCAGGAATGATCATCTCTGCTTTCAAATCAGTAAAAATGTAAAAAAAACAAATTATATAATTATGAGAAAGATAAAGTCGTTTAATTAAATTTGTATTAAAAAAATTACTTTATTGAATGTTTAAAATACTTTTATTTTTTCTATCTAATTTATCATTTAATTTTGTGGTTGATATCCAAGAAAAGTTAAAAGAAACTAAAAAAGAAAAATAAACAAATTAGTGGTTAAATGAGTGCGAAAACACAGAGAAATTAAACTCAAAAGAAATTAGAAAAGAGTAAAAAACAAATTAGTGGATAAATGACGAGAAAACATAAAAAAAGAAGAAGTAAGAGCATATCATTCATCTAAGATCATTTTGAATAATAGTGTACTTAAAAAATATATTCCAGAAACTAAATAAAATAATTTTTTTGACAAAAATCTTAATCGTCCAATTTTATAAAGTATTTAAAATTTAATTTAGTTAAAATATGTTGAGAATATTATTTAATATCTTTTTTATTTAAATTAGTTTTTAGAAAATATTTCAGTTTTAGAGATATGTGTCAGTTTTAGAAATTTGTTATTATTTTAGATTAGGAGTGAGATATTCTAAAT
>Ga0214544_1001825_pt1 | contig 44790 bp, 19 predicted proteins | sample CNSS3metaG_FD_160074 | JGI IMG/M metagenome (GOLD analysis project Ga0214544, IMG submission 160074) | Root nodule microbial communities from cowpea collected in UCLA plant growth center, Los Angeles, California, USA - CNSS3 | ecosystem: Host-associated > Plants > Roots > Nodule | place: USA...
TCAATAGTAAAAGAGAAAAAATGAAATTAAAAGAAAAAAAAAGTTTGTACCCAACTTCTTTTTTAAAAGCGAAAAAAAAAACATGTGAGAATAAGAGATAAATATAATATGTAAAAAAACTCAAAAAGATAATAAAAAAAGAAGTATCTTAATAAATATTTTTAATTTTTATTATATTTATTTTATATTTTATCATTTATTATTATTAAATGTTATACTTGATAAAAAATTAAAAATATACTTAATTTAAAAATAATATTTTTTTTAATATAAACTACATATAATTTAAATTTTTTAAAAAATATTAAAATTTTCTAAATTATATATAATATAAAAAAATTTGGGAGGGAGGGCCATGGCCCCTCCCTGCTCCTTAAAACATCCTTAAAACATCCGCCACTGGAGATAACCATGAAAAGAAAGAATCAGAGTTCAACTCTAAAGAGTTAGAATAACATTGGCGGACCAAACATCATATCAAAGCAACAAAGACAAAACAATTCCCTTTTTTTTTTTTTTTTTCTATTTCAAACTATTGGGACCAAGTTGATGAAGAAAACTTTTAAAGGTGGGGAAAAGTGAAGAGATACACATCTCAATGAAGACAAATGAGAGGGGTTTTCTCATGGCAACTTTATCATACATGATCAAAATTTCAATATCTATCTCCATAAATTTTTGTATTTCAAAACATTTTTTTATTTATTTTGAATTACATATTATAAAATATAAAATAAAAATATATTTCAGATTATATAACTCAGAGTACAATTTTTATATTTCAGATTAGTGATTTTCAAAACATAAAAAGTTGTACTTTAAACTATACATTTTAAAATATAAAACGAAAAATATATTTTAAATTAGACAATTTAAAATGTAAAATTTACATCAATATGATATAAAAAAATTTATGAAAATAAAGGCTAAATTTATGGAAGTGTAAGGAAAAAGTTGTCTTTTGCTGAATACCTAAAGGTAGGGAGAAAAAAGGTGTTTTGTTTATGGTGGAACTGTGTGGGTCATGTACATACACTAAAGAATTGTTATTTCCTAAAAGACAAATTAATCATGGAAGGAATAACAACCATAGAGGAATGTAGAGTAGTTGGTGAAAGAAAAAAAAAAGATACAATATGAAAAAGTTAATGTGGTAAAGTGTGGAAGAAAAAAAGTTAGTGTCCTTCAAGATTGACTTTGAAAAGGTGTATAACTAAAAAAATGAGTCGGGTTTCCTAAATTTGATGATGTTTGGGGTTTCATGCAAAATGGAGGAAACATAATAGATAATTTATCTCATTTGCTATTATGTTTGTTTGGTCAATTGATGCCTTGTAGAATAGGTAAAGGGGTTGTGTCAAAGTGACCTCTTTTCATCATATTTTTGCATAAAGTCTCAATATGATTTTTAATGAGAAAAGAAAAACAAGTTTGTAGGGTTTGATTGATTAAAGTTAAGCAATGTTGTTTACCATGTTTTACCATTAGAGTAAATGTCGTAGTGTTACTTGTATAAGTAAACACTACTTAAGATAAATTATATTATAAGATAAATTATATTATAAGATAAATTAATAAAAAAATTAGTTATTAATAATGAGTTAATCGCAAGACTTATAAAATAAGATTAGTCATTCACTTCAACAACTTTAACATTTGGAGTGAATGTTTGTATAAAGTGCTTAATTTTATAGAATTTCAACAACTTTAACAATGATGCTCACGTTTCAAAATTATTCTTGGATACATCAATCTATTTTTTTCCTAATTGAGAAAGTGATTTTTGTTCATGTCAGTTACATTACCCTTTGATATGCCTTAAAAACAAGTATATATCATTGTTGTGATGAAAACGTTGAATAAACACTAATATTGTATGAGAAAACTATATCCTACTAACATTGAAAAGTGTTGTGACAAGCAACAGGCAAAGCACAAGCAAACAATTTCTTAACATACATTTTGAGATTTTGAATTAGAAATGATAAAGGTCTTATCTGTTTAGCGTGCATCAGGTCGTATTAGACTTTTTCTTATAACACTTCCAAATCTGGTTGTTTAACAGAAGTTTCAGATTTTAAAAATTATTCCCGAAAGATTTGAGAATACAACTTTTAATTGAGAAAGGGGTTTTGATATAGTAAGAATACCATGTTACATTTAGAACATAATTTAATGTATAAAAAGTATTTAGTTATAATTAAACATTAAGAAAATCATAATTATTGAAATTAAAGACTTGCAAAAGTCATGACCACACACAAAAAGATATTTATCTTCCACTGAATGCACCCTTAATGAATAATTTAATTCTCATCCGTATTTCTTTGTCACTATAACTTGAAACAAACACTTTAAGATATTTTTTTAAAATTTACTTTTAAAGTGCGATATACTTTTTAAATACCAAGTGTATTTGCAATCATTCATAAAAAAAATCAACTAGTATTGATAAAACTACATATTAAAGTATAAAATACACTTCCATATGAAAAATCAAATCCATATTTTCTACGACTTCATCTCAACTTTTACATTTCATATCAAGCTAGATACATGATGGGTAAAATAAAATACTTGGTGAAACCATCAATTAAAAATCACCTCACGTCAATCAGTTAATTTCAACAATATGTAAAGTGAGGTATCATCACTTTATTTTCATGAACTAACACATGTAGTTGTGTGTAGGTAAATGGTTGTCCTTTCATTGAAAACTTTGTGAAGAGTTCAACCAACACTGAATCTGACGTCATCTTTGAAACACATTTTAATCTATTTGTTAAAATCACGAGTCACAAATTTAGGAATAGGACGCACCAAGTAAAAATTACTCATAACTAGTCTAACAGGAGTGAGGGGGAATCAGGAAGGGAGTATTAGATAGTGTCAATCAAATTTCTCTAAGCATAAACAAAGATCCTAACACACCAAGCAGACAATAAGAATATCAACATTTGTCAATTGGTATTAATCTACATTAACATTCCAACCTCGAAGGCGTTAGAAAGGTGAAGCGCTGAAAATGATCTAGAGGTGAATAACACCATCTGCCAATGTTTATCCCCATAGGCAGCTTCGTACAAACAAGATGTCCACATGCACCGTAACAAGGGCCTCCGTGATGTTTCAGATAAATACTTAAGGCACCAAGAGGTTCTTTCTCTTAACAGTTAAAACTGCTGAGGTAGATCTCAACTATTGCTATCAAAGCCTACTACTACTCAGACTTTAGACAGCAGGCGGAAAAAGGCAGAAGTGTAAAGAGACTACAGATTAATTCTGGCCACATCTAATTCTAACAATTTACATTATTACACAGCAATTTCCCAGGGATGATCTTGCTACAAGGTTTTTCAACAATGTTGGCCAATGATCTTCAAATCATGCTCACTGCCTAGGTACCGGGGGTGGTGTTGAGGGGTGGCTTTGCCCATAAAACCCTATGCCAGGTGGCCGGTAATATCCCCCCGGAGAAGCCTGCTGTTGCTGCTGCGCCGATTGATTACCAGGCATTGACAACCCCATTGCCACATGCGGAGGCAAAGGAGGCGGAGGTGGAAGGCCATTTGGTCCATATCCATAAGGAATTCCCCCAGCCATCAAACCAGTTGATTGGACATATTGGTTTGATGGTTGATTTGCTGAAGAATGAGGCGGGGGAGGGGGTGCTGAAGCAAATGCAGCTTGTAACTGGTTGGCTTGAGACCCAGTTTGCATGCCAACTGACGGTGCAATTGGTACACTTGCCAGTGATGGCTGTTGTATAGGAGCAGCATAAAAGGAAGAGCTGGTCATATCAGAACTGTTGACATCAAGAACAGGTGTTGGTTTTTCAAGTTTGGGTCTTTTCTCTGGGTTGAAAATAGGTAATCCCGATGAAAATCCTGTAGAATTTAAGCTCCCATTCAAGGAGGCAGCTTCTTCAGCTACAAAAGAACAGAAAACAGATGTAAGCATCTGGGCAGAGGATGCAGAGGCAGCAAGCTTAGCAGCAACAGCAGCTGCTGCTTCCTTCGCTTTCTTGTTATCATCTTCAGTAGTTTGGAAAGGTGCAAATGGTACTGATTGGGTGAATGCAGGCTGAGATGGATCTGCAGCTTCTGCTGCTTGGTTAAGCCGTTTCTTAATACCAACTGCTTTCTCGATCTGCCCTCGTGCAACCTTCAGAATATTAAAACCATCAATTTATATGAATAAAATACACGTGAATCAGTTTATAAGTAGTAAAATGTTACACATTTAACCATCAAATACACCCTTTTGATGAGTAATTGGTCTTAGTAAAGTGTACCCTATCTTAGAGAATGACATACTAACTTTCTTTACATTTTAGACAAAATCTAATGAATTAGTTAAATTATACATATCTTTTTTAATATTCTTTAACATTTTCTAATATATACTATCTAGATTCTACTTAAATTAATTATGCGTGTCATTTTATATGTACCAATTTTTTCTTCGAAGTATTTCCTGTCAAGTTGCAATTTTTAAATATCACCCGAGTTTGGAAAATGTTACTAAGAAGTTATATCTCATGGATGTAAAGAGAAAATTTAAACTGCGCCTATCAGATGTTAACCAGCTACAGTTATTTTTTTCTTGATTTATCTACAATTAAACCAGGCCAATAACTGAACAGAAAAAAGTTTCAAAACAAGCAGAACATAGAATCTCAAACAATTGTGGGAGGTAAAATATATTTAAAAAGGAAGATTAGCATATCAATTGTGACTTCATGAGTCACTTATTCAAGTAATAATAAGCTCACAAAAAGAGTTCGAGATTCCTTGAGACACATTTTCTGTTATAGTGAATATACAATTTGGTCTCTTAAAGTGGCAATTTGTTAATTTAGTCCCTAAAAGTGCAGACTTATACAGTCTGGTCCTAAAAAGTGCCACTAGAAAAAAAGTCTGAAATGTTATAAAACTAGGCAAGTTGAAGAACCTCAAAGTTAGACTCACTTAGTTAACTCATGTCCCATTAGTAAATATCTCAGATATTTATCTTGCCCAGATTTCCTAACATAATTTAAATACATGGGCTCAATCAACCAACCGACAGTAGTATCTATAAAAAGTATTTTTTATTTTGGTCCTTAGAAAAAATGTTTATCTTCCTTATAAAATTTAGAAAATTTGTTTTTATTTTCCTATAAAATGACTAAAATTTTGTTTTGGTCCCTATGTATATTTTTCTTTGATTTTTGTCATTCCAAAATATGAAATTACTTGTGACCCGTAAAATTTATTTTTATTTTAGGGATCTATAAAAAAACTTAAAGTATTACATGTTGACATCATGTCAAAAACACTAACTGGCGTAAGTTGGATAATCACCTAACTTTCAATAAACACATAAACATATAAGTATTGCATAATAGTAGGAACCAAAAACCAGATTTCAACTTTTTCAGAAATGAAAAGTAAAATAAAATTTTATAAGGACTAAAGACATGTAAACCTATCTATTTTCCATCATCTCAGTAATAAAATTAATTGTGTTATGTCAGGTGACCAATTGACCATATTGACGAAATCTACATATGTCTTCAGTTCAAAATTGAAAAAGTGTTCCCCTTTCTTAGTCAGTGTAACATACTAGCCAAAAAAGACAGAAATCTTAAGAATGCTTGAAATGAACGTTATTAAGTGCCAACAAACACTTAAAATCATATTGTAATTAGGAAGAGTGATACTGATAGAGACACCAAGAAAGCAAATGCACAGATTAAAGACAGGCTGTTCTTACAAGCAACTGGGCGTGAACAAGCTCTTGCCTTGATTCCTGAAAAAGCAGTTTATTTAGATTAGTAAACAATCATCAATTGCAGTCTTTTAACATAAGCATACTTGTAGAAACGACTATACTTGTTCCTGAAGTGCGTGTTTAAGCTGAGAAAGCAAAGAATCCCTTGCAGCCTCAGCTTTTTCTAGTTGCTCCATGTACTGCTTAAGCTTTTTTTCCTGCTCTTGTAAGTCATTGAGCAAGTCGTTCACCAAAGTGGATCCTAGCTGGTTTCCTGATGTGATATCCAACCAATAGTCAGCCTAACTAATTTTAGTAAAGTATTGCTTGGCTAGCAATAGAAATCATATAAAAGCTTCTGCTTGAAATATAGAAGAGTCATCAAGTAGGAACAAGCCTTGACATGCTCTAAAAATCAGGTGGTAAGTGCAATATACCAGCACAAAGTGAATTCTTTGTATGGCAATAATTTTGAAAAAAAATGTGTAGGCAGTAAGCAATGATTACCGAATTACTTTTCTTGATCTAAAAAGGAAACAACACATTGGTATTTAAAGGAAAAATGAAATCCTAATAAAAGGAAATAAAACTCCAGACATAAAGACTCTAAATCTGGAGCAAAACTACCAAATAAACTCCTAATCCCAATCCTTAATTTTAGGTATTTCTTACAAACAAATCTATATTTATTATCCAATCAATCTATATTTATTGTACATTAAATATGCAATATTTACACCCATATTTGAACACTGCCTCTCAAGCTGAGGAATAATGTCCTCCATTCCCAGCTTAGTTATGAGATTATGGAAGTCTAAAGTAGTCAGCTCTTTTTGTCAGCACATCAGCCACATGTTGCTTGGACGAAATGTATCACATGAATAATAAACCTTCTCCTAATTTTTCCTTAATGAAGCGTCTATTTATTTCTATGTTTTGTTCTATCATGCTGAATGCGACTATGTGCAATGTCTATTGCTGACTTATTATCACGCTAGAGCTTCATGGGTCCCTCCAAATTAATCTTCAAGTCATCTAAGATAATTTGGGTTAAATATGTTTTTGGTCTTTTTAGTGAAAATTGAAATTAATCCCTCTTGGAAACCTTGAACCAATTTAGTCCCTTGCCTTTATAAATATGTGAAACGGTGTTTCAAATGCATTTCTCAGCTAATATTGAAGCGAACATATGTCAAACGGTGTAAAAAAACTTAAATACTATAATGAAATGTGTTTGAAACATCAAATAAACTTAATAAAATTTGGTTAAAATGACTAAATCCACACATTTACAGAGTTGAGGGACCAAATTGGTTCAAAGTTTTCAAAAGGGACCAATTCTAATTTTCACTAAAAGTTGAAGGACAAAAAACATATTTAACCCAAGATAATTTTTAGCCATAATAACTAAGCCATTGTGCTATGGACCTGAATTTCATATTCAACTGATGATCTTGCCACTACATTCTGTTTTTTGCTTCTCCATGCCACTAAGTTCCCACCTACCCACCTAGGAAAGCACAACATTCAGTTGTTGATCTTCAATCAACAAAAGAACCTGCATAACTTGCATCAGTTTAAACTTCAAGTGTTAGTCTTCCATTTCTTTTGAATAGTACTCCGTTGCCAGGGCTGCCCTTCAAGTAATGTAGAATTCTATAAGCACCTTGAAGATGAAATTGCCTCAGTTCATGCATAAACTGACTGATGACACTAACTAATGAGCAATGTCTGGTTGTGTGTGAGCCAAATATATTAATTTTCCAACCAGTCTCTGATACGTCTTTTTGTCTACTTCTGATTCCTTCTTCAGCCTTAACACTACTCTGCACCCAACTTTCCCAGTTTCTCCCAGCAAATCAATTAAAGATTTCTGTTGAGATGTGAAAATTCCTTGGTTAGAGTAGGCTACTTCAATCCCTAAAGAATATTGTAATCTTCCTATCTCTCAGTTCAAATTCGTGGACTAGTCCATGTTTCAATTCTTTCTTCTTTTTCATAATTTCCATTCAGTATAATATCATCAACATAAACTAGAAGTTCTGTTACCCCCTCTTTCCCTAAATGTTTAATAAACAAAGTGTGATTTCCTTGACTTTGTTTGTAGCCAATACCTTCATAGCTTTTGTGAATCTTCCAAACCAAGCTTTAGGGGACTGTTTCAGTCCATAGACTTTTGCAGTTTGAACAACTTTTTAATCCAGACGAAATACCTATGGAGAAAGAAATTTTTAATCAAAGTCGGCAACTAAGGAAAAAATAATCCTTACAGTATTAATCTTAGTAACTGGTGCAAAAGTCTCCTAGTAATCTATTCCATAAGCTTGAGTGTATCCCTTTGCAACCAACCTTATTTTGTACCTTTCAATAGACCCATCAGCCTTATTCCACATGTACTGTTTTTTTTTCCAATGCATCCATCTCCACTTTCATGGCGTCTTTCCATTCTTTTTGGTCGAAGCTTCAGTAACAGTGTTAGGGACAACAAGAGACTTCAAACTAACAATGAACCTCTTATGGTTAGCCAATAATCTATCTGGAGATGCATAATTTGATAAAGGATAGAAAGGTTGTTTTATGCAGTTCGTAATACCTCTTTGATGGCTATTGGAAGATCATGGTCATTTGGAGAGTTTGGAGTCTTCTCAGTTTCTGGTTCAACTCTGTCTGTAGTTTTAGGTTTTAGAAATTGGATTGGATTGCTGAATCTTGGAAAACTATAGGTACTAACTAACTCTTGGGGCTGAATCTCTAATTCTTCCCATATTTTCTAGTTGCAGTTCAATAGCATAAATGATATTATTAGTTTCAATTTATAATTCTCCCAGAATTAATTTGCTCAGCTGTTGGTTCACTTTTGGAGGCTTCAGTTGGAGTATATAACAGAACAAAGGGTTTTCAAGGTGGTCATCACAATATTATGAAAAAACTTCTTTGGATCCAACATTGGAGAAAAAATACTTGGTTTCAACCAAGGTGATATCGATGGAGATATACAATTTTTTAGCGGAAGGGCTACTACAACATTTCTAACCGTTTTGAGTTGCTTAATAACCAAGAAAGGCAAATCTAACAGCATAGGGATCAAGTTTATCCCAATTTGGTTGTGGATATGTACACAAGTTGTGCACCCAAACATTCTAGGAATGAGGCCATTTGAGATCTTAAAAGTGAGGGAAAAAGGTTTTTAGGGTTTCAATAGAACTTTTGTTCTCTAGTATATGTGAGGGAAATCTATTCATCATATATGCAGCACTGAGGACAAGTTCTTCCCAATAATTTTAACTCTGCTTTGAAAGTGTAATGCTTGAATGGTGTTAACTAGTGCTTATTTTTCTTCTCTGCCATTATCGGTGAAAACGGTTGTGGAAGATGTAGCATAGGACGTAATGACTAGAGATGAAGCCCTCAAACAGCTCAAATTTCATTTAGATAGAGCACAAGGACAGATGGTTAAATTTTTTGATTGTTGCAAGAAACCATCACAGATTAAAGTAGGTGATTGGGTGTACCTAAAAATTTGCACTCATTGACAGACTTCTATGCCTACACGATTACACCCAAAATTGTCAGCACGATACTACAGTTCATTTGTTGTACTCAAACAAGTGCGGCCTGTGGCTTATTGGTTACAACTTCCCCAGGCTTCTCGCATAGATCCAATTTTACATGCATATCAATTGAAACTAGTTGTAGGAACTCATCCATTCAAGAGAGAACTACCAAAATACAGGGACAAATTTTGATTTTTTTTCCCAAGTCAGATTTTGGATAGAAGGACTATGATAAAAACCAACTGGTATAGAAATAGGTACTGAATTATATTCACTAGGACTGGTACTGTAATACCAAACTGCATAGAACTCCGAAACGGAAACAAAACAACACCATGAACAATGCACCTTCCAATTCACAGAGCTTGGTCTCTCCCTTTCCTGATTTTCTCTCCAGTCTATCTCTTTCTTTTTTCTCCTCCTACCCTTTCCATTTTTCTGCTGTTCTCGTAACTGCCTAAAGGCAGTTATGCTTGCCCCAGACTAAAACATTAAAGCTGCCAAATTGATTAAGAAAACTGTCAACAACAACTACAATAACTGTCCTATTTACTGCAGCCCTTGCAAAACCTTACTTCTAGTTTCTCCACTTATAATGCTTACTTATAAGAGTCTAACAATTCTCTCCCCAAAGAGAGTCACCTTGTCCTCGAGGTGAAAAAAAGGAAACAGGTGCATAATGTCCCCCAAAAAGAGTCACCTTGTCTTCTTGACTTCCAAACACCGCTGAAATTCTTTTATATGTTCTGAAAAACCCATAATGTCCCCCGTAGTTGAGTTGTGAAAGTCTTGAAATAACAAGGGATTTCTACAAGACCCTTTTGTAAACATTAACCACCCCTTATAAAACAACTTCTGATTTTAAAAATTATAACCTGGATGAGAAGTTGGATCTTGGGTCATTGAATAATTCCTTAGAGATGAGGGTCTTGATAAATTTCAAATCCCTATCATCGAATTGGTCAAAGTGAATTGTTGACAAAGTTAAAAATGTCATTTTTCTGAAGAGAGCATCAGCCACCCCATTCTTCATTCTCCTTGCCTGGATGATAATCCAAACTCATAACTTTAGAATTCCATTTGATATATTCCTCGCTCATCACCCTTTTCCCATTATAAAAACTTGAGGTTTTCTGATCCGTAATAATGATAAAATGTCTTCCCAACGAGTCGTGGCACTATTTCTATATCGCCAACACAATAGCCATTAATTCTCTTTCATGAACAGACTTGGATTGGGCCCGTGTTGAGTGTGTCTGAATGAGAAAAGCCATTGGCCAGCCCTCCTGCTTTAAAACAGCCCCTATCCCTTGGTTGCAAACATCCGTCTTTATAATAAAAGTCTCAGAGAAATCAGGGACGGTCAAAATAGGCAAGTATGCCACCAAGATTTTTAACTTTTCCATTGTTGTTAGGGCTTTTTCTTTCCACTTAAAGTTATCCTTCTTCAGCAGTTGAGTTAAAGGTTGGGTTATCTTGCCATAATCTTTGAAAAATCTTCTATAGTAACCTATCAAGCCCAAAAAAACCCTCAACTTTCAAATCTTTTAGCATTGGCCGATCCAACATAAATTCAACTTTTCTTTGGTCTGCTGTTACTCCCTGTTTGTAAATTATATGACTTAAGTACACCAAATGATATTGATAAAAATTATATTTCTTCTTGTTGGCAAATAATTTGTTATCCTTCAATAATGCCAATACAACCCTTAGATGTTGATGGTGTTCCTCCTCACTCCTACTATAAATTAGAATATCATCAAAGAACTAAAACAAATTTCCTCAAAAACGGCTCGAGTAGCTCGTTCATGAGAAATTGAAAAGTGGAAGGGGATTCGTGAGTGCGAGAGGCATGACAACAAACTCATAAGGTCCTTCATGAGTGATCTTGTCCTTCATAATGTCCTTGAACGTCCTTGATGAATTGGTGAGTCCAATTCAACAAGCAATTAATCAATGATAGCAATATGAAATTTATCTGATATAATGATCTTGTTAAGAGCCGAATAATCCACACAAAAATCGCCACTCACCATCTTTCTTTTTCACCAAAATGATGGGGCAAAAGTAAGGACGGATACTCGGTCTAATGATGTTAGCTTTGAGCATATCATCTACCACCCTTTCAATTTCATTCTTCTAATAATGTGGGAAATTTGAGACCCTTCCTTCAGGAAGGATTCTGTGATCATCACATCTTCTATGGATTGAACTTTTCATCACACCTAAAACACAACCCCTATCGAGACTTCTCCTAGAGTTCTACATCAATGAGACTCCTAAAACTTCTTCCTCAAGAAGTAGTAGAAGGTTTTACTACACTTCCCTCATTTAATTGTTCAGCAGTCTTGGCTATAGTTTCACACATCGCCAACAAGCCTTCAAGCCCCCTGCTCCAATTCCTCCACCCTCACTTCCATGTTCCGTGTTGTCACCATCAATGGTCCCTAGAACTGATTGCTCTAATACCAATTGATAAAAAACAATTGGTATAGAAATAGGTACTAACTTTGCCTCCACCCTTCCATGTTCTGCGTTTTCACCATCAATGGTCCCTAGAACTGGTTGCTCTGATACCAATTGATAGAAAACAATTGGTATAGAAATAGGTACTAACTTCTATTCCCTAGGACTGGTACTGTAATACTAGATTACATAGAACACAGAAACTGAAACAAAACAACACCATGAACAATGCACCTCCCAAGTTACTGAGAGCTTGGTCTACCCTTTCCTACTTTATGTTGTCCTCGCCTAAAGGCATTTATGCTTCCCCCTACTAAAACATTAAAACTGCCAAATTGATTAAAAAAATTGTCAACAAGTACTACTATAATGCTTACATATAAGAGGTCTACCAGACTATCCAACACCAAGGTGAGCCAATAAACAGGTACTAGTGCAATGGTAGGTGGGTGGTTTCAAAGCGGCCACATGGGAAAATATTTCCACCATAAAAGACCAATTTCTAGAATTCAACCTTGGGGACAAGGTTGTTCCAATAGCAGAGGGTATCTTAGGAAGGGAAGTAATGAGAGGGGACGAAAAGTGTGTTAAAAAGTGGACTTTAAGCCTAACTCAACCCTACAAATTTGGCTTGTAAGATGAGGTTTGCACCCACATGTAGACTCTAAATTGGTTTTATCTCTAGTCAATATAGGACTTCCAACACACCCCCACACTGAGATATATACATCTTATGCGTGGGACTAAACATTACTGGATGGTCTGATAGCGGCCCGATAAGGGATGGAATGATGTGCCTAACAAACGCAAATCTCACTATGACAGGCTCTAACCCATGGCTCTGATACCATGTTAAATATAGTAAAACTATGCATAGGAATAATCTCCATTATGTCTAAAATACACATAGAGTAATATATTTATAATGAATAATGATACAAGTATATATGGGAACCAAACATAAATATGGTAAATAGAAAATATTATTACAAACAATATCAATAGTATCTACCAATATCAAACAATATCAATAGTATCTATCAATATCAAACAATATCCATGTTTCCGTACTTAACATAAAATGCAATAATATATCTAACAAAAAGAAATTTAAAAATAAAAAAAAATTAAGAAGTTGGTTGTTATGGGAGGTGAGACATTTTGAGAAAGTATATATGTAGTCTTATAGTGTGGGGTGTTGGTTAAGAGAGTTTTAGTTCGGGTTTTTTATCTCAATGGTACAGTTTTGCAAAACAAATTGCAAGAATGGGCATGTTCTATTTTTATTACAGCTTTTGGGTAAGTCGTGCATGGGAGGGACGATACTAAGTAAAGAAGTTGTGCCCCATGCACACGATTTCAAAGAAGTCATTGAAGAGAAAGACGACTTGAGTGAAATTGTATATGTGAAGAAGGCGCGCTGCACACGAATTTTAATTTAGTGTATGAAATTAGAAGTCGTGCCCCATCAACACGAGTTATGTAGTTGGAACATCAAACTGAAGAAGTTGTCAGTCATCACACTTTTCAATTGTTTTTCATGCAATTGGAAGTCGTGCTGCATGTGCACGAGTTCAGGGAAGATTCAAAAACAAGAAAACCTTTACAGCGGAAAACAACTTTTAATTTCGTATTTCTAATTAGAAGTCGTGCAAGTGGAAAATGATTTAAGGGGAAATATGCATACAATAATTTACAGCAACTACCACACCTACTCATTCTTTATTCAGAAAGATATCAGCAGCTTTTATGCTGAATCACACTTTGCTAAACTTAATATTATTCATTCCACCAAAACTCACCTTCACACCCAAACCCACCTTCATTTCCTCCACCAAAATCACCTTGTTCAGCTTTTGCTCTGCATACATAGGCCACACCACCATGGGCACCCTTTCACACAGTCTCCAACACCGAGTTACACCCACAGTGAGTCACGAACTCTTCCTAAAATTTCCCCTACTAATTACTTATTAAATATATTTGGTTAAAATAACTTCCACCTAACTTTCATATATAATAAATCAAAGAATAAACCTTTACAGACCAGCTCTTGGTTTTAAAAATAAAATACAGAAAAGTCATTACCACCCAAAACGACTTCTTCATTGCATGTTTCAGCCAAAGTTGTGTTACAAAGGGATGACTTATAATTTCATAAAACCAAATTGAAGATCATTGACCCCTGGGGATGACTTCCATGTAAAAAGCATTGTCCTAAAGTCGTCTTTGGTTTGCACGACTTATGATTAATCACATTAAAATGAATGTTATCCCCCCTGGGCACAAATTCTTCATCGGAAAATTTCTACCAAAGTTGTCATATATAGCACGACTTTTAATTTTATACTCTAAATTGAAAGTTGTTCTAGTGCACGACGACTTTCTACTCTGAAGTCGTCTTCCCCTTCAACAACTTTTGATTTTCAGAAAGAAAATAAAAAATAGAGTCGTTCTCCCAAGACAAGACAAGACTTTACTTTCAGCACTCTTTTGGAATCGTTTGCATGAGGCACGACTTCTTAACCTAAAGTTGTCCCCACCATGCATGACTCACCCAAAAAGCTGTAATAAAAATAAAATTTACCCATTCTCGTAATTTATTTGTTAAACCACCATTTGGGTAAAAAAGTCTAGTTGTTAAGACAGGAAATGCCCTGTGTGAAAGGAAGAGTTTTCCTTTGTAAGATGATGTTTGCGTTCAGAGTTGACAATTCTTGAAAGAACACAGAAAAAAAGGTCTTAGTCTACATTTTGTCTCTATATTGTTTTCTAATCTTTGAGGCGTAGTACGCAAAAGTATATAATATGTAAAAAATATGATTTTATCTTAGTAAATAGGAAAATATGTATAACCCATAATTAGAGACATTCTCAATTATTGGTCATAATTAAGTCTCCCAATATTATACTTTGAAATATTATAAATAAAGGATGCGCAATCCTTTCAACATAATATACATCAACTACAAAAAAAAAAAAAACTCACCAAGCGTTGGTTATCCATTGAAGTCAAGTGTTAAAATCAACATTTTAATATGAAGTGTTACAATCACACTTAAGAATCTCTGTTTTTTTTTTCACAGGAGGGAATCCATTCCCCTTCAAGGCCTATTACTTCTAATTTTCTTTATTCTTTCAGTCACAACCAAGTACAACCTAAGAATTCAAATTTTCTACATAATATTTTTACATTTTAAAATTAGTATTTCAGTTATAATAACCCTTCTCCCAAAACCATCTACAGTTAGTCCTGGAGAATTATACCAAGAAAATAAAAATAAAAAGATTCATCATCATTTCATAGATGCAAGTAATTTAGAAAAATTTCATCCATTTAACAGAAATGTTTCCATCAGTCAAGCTAGAGTAGACGGCAGAACATATTGAGTCACTCTAGAAATATTCTTACCTTGAGACAATGTATTTTCAACATCTTCCACAACTTTACCCACACCATGAACAGAAGCACTGCAGTTTTTTAAAGCAGCTTCCTCATTAAGATGTTCATCAAGAACAGGCTGAAAGGCAGAAAGTATTTTCTCTGGCAAACACCCAACAGCCAGTTTCTGCATTGAAGATGACCAAGCATTGACACATCTCAAAATCAGAAATATCAAAGCATCAAACAGGCAACAGATCAAACTCAGACGTGCTATTGCAACTTGCTTACTATTCTCACGTGGGCATCCCTCTTCGCTATCTTGATAGAATTTGAAATCTTTCCATTGCTTGTAGATGGAGGGGGAACCTTACCCATTATTATTATTTCATCCTTAAGACCTTGAAGTCGTGAACCAAAAACCTTCCTCTCCTCCCATACTTGAACCTATTAAAATACAATCCAACACACCAACATCAAAAAAGATTCAAACAAAAAGGAAATATAAATGAATGAAATGTCATCTTAAAAAATACTAAATGATAAGATGAATGACAAAAAAAATTTAGAAATTAAGGGTTAGTAACTTATGGCTAACAACCAAACATTAATGGATTACAACCAAGCCCCGACCCTCTAATGGATGTTCAGTATGAGTACACTTTCAATCACATTAAAAACACTTAATTTTAGATTTCTTGAATTATAATTAAGTTTAAATTCACTATTTTAACTAGAATTTGTCCAATTAGGATTAATTGAGCTCTAACAATAATCATTGATTAAAATCTGTTTTTAGAGCCATGGTAAATGCTAGATGTTTGGCTGACGACCTTAAATACACCTACAGATGACAAAAAAAATTCATACCCGCATATTTCCGAAGGTAAAATATGTGAGTGATGCTAAATACATATCTTTAATGGATATCCACAGGTAATGGGAATGGATATTTAATTACTCGCTTTTTGCTTTTTGATAAGCCAAGTAAGGTGTCATGATATCCGACCTGTAGGTATCCACTATACCCTAATAATTATTAAAGAATTTTATTTGAGTATTTCTTTTTTTAATTTCAAGTGATCAAAATAAAACTATTAGTGAAAAATATATTAATCATGGAAGAATCATTTAAATTTTGATTTCAAATATTTCTATTTTTTTATTTAGACGTATGAGATTGAAGTTATTTTTGTAAATGATTATGTTTTTAAAATTTATATTTTAGCACAACTTATTTAAATTTTCCTTTCAAAAAGATCAAATTTAATTGCATTAATATTTTTATTCTAATTGATTATGTAAAATAGTATAAATATATACTATGTGGTCTACATTAGACACACAATACATTCAAAACATATACTATTCAACATTATATCAAAGTCAGACTAGAGCCTATCCTAGCAAGATTTGTGTTTGTTAAGCATATCATTTCACCCACTATCGAACCACCCATTAATGTCTAGTCTCACGCATGAGATGTATATACCTCAGGTCGAGGGAAGTATGTTGGAAGTTCCACATCAATTAAAGATAAGGCGATTTCATAGTATATAAGTGGGTGCAAACCTCACCTTACAAGCCAGTTTTGTGAGGTTGAGTTAGGCTTAAAGTCTACTTCTTTATTTCAAGTTCTCCCGCCCTTTTAATGTTGTTTTTACCATCTTGTGTTCTTTTCATTCTCTTACTTGAATCTATCTCTTCTCTCTTTTGAGCTCCTATGAGGTGCATTTTCACATGTAGATAACTTTATTATCTTAATGTTCAGTAAGAATCTCTTTAGAGCTTTCTTAAGGAACATTAACACAAACACCTTACACTCATTCAAAATATAAGATGAACTCACATCCATTTGTCTTCATATAATTGTTCTATTTTTACATGGTATACAACAAACCCACGTTTTAATGTTATTGCCTGATTTTATGCTTTCTACAGACATTCTAAGTGTTAATTCAGTGAAGTCTCAGTTGAATGCATTGGGAGACAACTGAGTCAACTAATCCTATTTGTACTAACATTTTCAATAGAAAAGATGATCGCTTTGATAGTGTAATCAAGGATTAGACTATACTCCAGGAGTAGGCGAGCTGCCCATTAGACTATCTACTTCTACTCAATTTGATTGTGGAAATGATAGTGATTAGTTCACTAAAGAGGACATATTTCACTTAAGTTGATTTAAGGATTAATAACACATACACAAACCCCTTCCATGACCAAACCCCATACACTTATTTTCAATTACTATGTATGCCAACCTAAGAAGCACAACTACAATACACATCATCAAATTTGTAGACATGATAAAAAATAACACGAACACAAAAATAAGACAAATGTAAAAAATGGATATATTGCGCTATGTAAAATTAGTAGAGTTTAATTGATTCACATCAAGAACACAAATAAAAAAACTCCCAATTTGAGCGAACAAGACTTCTTTTGTTACTATGAATATATATGCACACTGGGTGAGAATATACATCCCATGGTTTTTCAAGTTGGTATTAAGAGCCCTAGTTGTTGTTGGCCCTCTTTTGTCCACTATCTCTGGCAGTCATTGTGAAGTCCACCACTATTGTGTCACCATCCACCACTAGGCCTCAAAGAGCATGACCCAGCCTTAGTGGTCTTTGTTCAAAAGCACTTCGACATGCCACTACATTCCACGCACTACTAACCACGGGGAAACTTATGATCCCATATGTTTGTCAAGTATTGAATCATATTTGTCTCACAGTAGACCTGATGTTCATTTGCAGTGAGTCTAGTCAACCAGTTCATAAACCAACCAAAGGAGATTCACTAACGGGTTGCACTAAGAATTGTGCAATATCTGAAAGAGACTCCTGCCAACGGAATTTTGTTCAAATAAAATGGGAATGTAAATCTCAAAGTATATATAGATGCTAATAATGTTGGATCATTTGTGGATAGGAGATCAACTACTAGATATTGTACTTTCCTTGGTGGGAATCTTGTACTTGGAAGAGTAAAAAATAATGAAGTAGTAAATCTAGTGTTATGGCACAGGGGATCTGTGAGCTACTACGACTAAAAATCATCTTGGAAGACTTAAGAATGAATTGGATAAACCAATGAGACTTTAACATGAGAATAAATTTGCTATTAGCATAGCCATAACCCAATGCAATATGATATAATCAAACACATTGAAATTGATCCACATTGTATCAAAGAAAAAAATGATAGTGGTCAAATGTGCATTCTGTATGCCTGCTTTCAAAACAACCTTGTACACCTTCTAACAAAGGGTCTGAATACCAACAACTTTGAAAGGATTGTTTGCAAGCTAGAAATGGAAAATGTATATTCACTAGCTTGAGGGAGAGTGTCAGCAATCATATTTTATTATTCCATATTTAGCATACTATAATTAAACTGTATAATGTAAATATCCCTATAAGGATCTAATTTAAGCCAAAATAATAGGGATTTGATTATATCTCTGAATAATAGCGATCTGATTGTATCCCTAAATCATACAAATTTGAGTAGATTAAAAGCTATGTTTCAAAATTTCAAAATTACTTTTCCATTTTTTTTTATGTGTGTATTTGTATGAGTATGAAGTAGTCTTAGCAATAAACTTATTCCATTCTACCCTAATATTTGAGAAACATCATACTCCATGAGCTTAAAATAAAGGTTAATATCCATATACAACTTTACTGTGATAACAACTCATCCATGAGAGCAACCCAGCATGGTAAGACCAAACATAATGAAATTGGTAGACACTTCATCAAAGATATTCTTTACAACAGTCTTTACAAACCATGTCTCGACAAGACTTCAAATAGTAGACATTTTTACTAAAGGGCCTTCTCGGACTAAAATCTCAAAGGCAAGTTGAGAAGGAACGATATTTATTTAACAACAGGATGCAGAGTGATGTAAATAACAGATTGTTAGGTGTTAGATATTTTTAAGATATTATTAGTTATAATATTTTATGTTAGTTAAAATATAAAATATTATGTATACTTGGGTTTAGCCTATTTTTTCCTTTATTATTCTTCATTATAAATATATTATCCTATGTCTGTTTTCCACAAAAGTTGGAGTCGCCACCAACACCGTAGGAGATGCCACCGAAGTTGTCGTTGAGATCGATCCATCAATCGAATCGTCTAGGATAGGCAACCACCACGCTATAGAGATCATCACCGTCGGAGCAACCACGTGCTCTCACGCACCTCTCGAAGTCGCATAGCTATTCTCTTTTGCTACCACGTGTGATGGTGTGTTACCCCTCCTCTTCGGCAGCGATCACCTGCATCAAGATCGTCTCCTCCTCTTTCTATATTAGTGCTTGCTACCTTGATTGGAGAACCTTGAATTTTAGGGTTTTTCTCTTTCCTCTTCATCTATGGCCTCTACGACTTCAACCTCTGCCTTTCCCTATTGCTACCAATTCGTTTGATCTATCAATCTACACTAATTATGTTAATGAGCATCTAACCATTGACAAATTAAATGGCACTAATTATGAGACTTGGGCGTCAGACATTAAATTTTGGCTAAAGAGTCAGGGGTATGTTGATTATCTCACTTAGCGTGTGACTTCTATTGATGCAATTGAAGCTTCCTGTGGGTTGAAAACTGATGCTCAATTATGTATGAATCTCAAACCCACTAGTTACTCATATTGAAAAAAACTATTTCGTACCTATGAAACATGTTTAGAAATTTGAGAATAGGCAAAATTGTTATACAACAATGACACTCAACATCCTTCTGGTGTTTGTCACAATCTTATTGATGTTGTTGCTCTGAAACATCATGGCTCCAATGGCTGAATATTTGGGTAAAATTCATTCTCTCCTTCATGACTCTAATGAGTTATTACTCCAGCCTCTACTCCTTCTCAAGAACCAGAACAACGACCAAAGTTCTTTATGTTATTGGCCTTACTTGACTTTTTAATGACTATTCTCATGTTTGTGATCAAATTTTGGGGTCCCTGTTGCCCTCAATTTTTCTTCTACTTGTTCCACCCTTTTATGTGTACCAAGTAAATCGATTGTTGTCATTCCTGCTTCCGTTGATGATTACTCTACTTTAGTATCTCAACATAGTGAGCATAATTGCTCTCGCAAGCGAGCAAAAGAGCGTCACAAGTGTGAACATTGTCACAAGCTCGGTCATAAGATTGACAGATGTTATGACTTACATGGTCATCCTCCTCGATCTATGGTCCAAACAAATCCTCCCTCACAATGATCCTATTTCATCTAATAACACAGGACACTCTGTTATACTCACTGCATTTCTCGAATGGTATGAAGATCGTCAAAAACCTAGTTGCACGGCTTCTGTTGCACTTTCAAGTAGATCTTTTGTTGGCCTAAATCACTTTACTTCCCTTGGACCTTGGGTTCTTGACTCAGGTGCCATTGATCATATTACGAGTAACAAATCTTTGTTTTCTTCTCTATCTTCAATAGGTTATTTACCTATTGTTACCATGGTTGATGGATCTAAGGTCTTATCCCATGGTGTTGGTATTGTTAATCTTTTTCCTTTACCATGGTTGATGGATCTACGGTCTTATCTCAAGGTGTGGTACTGCTAATCTTCTCCCTTCTTTGTTCATTGATAATGTTCTTTATGTCCCTGAATCTCCATTTAATTTATTATCCATTAGTCGTCTCACGCTTTCCCTTGATTGTGTTATTTCTTTTACCAAATATCTTTTTTCTTTAGAAGACCAAATTTCAAGATAGATAATTGGCACCAGATGTGAGTCTCAAGGTCGAAATCATCTATGACCTTCTACACACATTGGCACGATTTGGATGCTCCATCACGAAATCAATAGGTCATCCAAGTCTTGCCAAAATGCAGCAATTTGTTCCCATTTTGTCCACTTTATCTAATTAGTCGTGAGCCGTGTCAATTAGGGAAACATAATCATAGTTTATTTCCTCGTAGTATCTCAACATTCTTCATCCCATTTTGTCTCAGTTCATTATGACATTTTGGGGCCCAACCGTGTTAAGTCTAATTTAGGGTTTTCAGTATTTTATTACTTTTATTGATGATTATTCGAGATGTACTCGGTTAATTTTAAAGAAAAATCGTTGAGTTGTTTTCTATATTTCAATCCTTTTACAATGAAGTTAAAATCAATTTGAGATTTCAATTCACGCTTTGCACAGTGATAATGGTCATGAATACCTTTCACATTCTCTTAAGCATTTTATGGCTTTTCATGGCATTCTTCGTCAAACCTCATGTGCTTAGAAACCTCAACAAAATGAGATGATAGAGTGCAAGAATAGACATCTTGTTGAATTTAATTCATGGTGAGGTTCCTCAGTATTTTTGGGATGATATTTTTCTCACGGCATGTTATCTTTTTAACCGCATGTTATCTTCAGGTTTAGATAGCAAAATCCCTCATTCTATTTAGTTTCCTCATGAACCTTTTCAACCCTTACCTCTAAAAGTTTTTGGATCAACATGTTTTGTTCATAATTTTAGTCTTGGTCTTGATAAATTATCTCCTAGGTCACACAAATGTGTCATTTTAGGATTCACCATATCACAAAAAGGATATAAGTGTTTATCTCCTTCTATTCGCCGTTATTTTATTTCAGCTAATGTCACATTTAATGAGTCTTCTCTTTACTTTAAGTCTACTTTCTCTTTGTGAGTGTCTTCATCTACTACACTCAATATTTGTGTTATTTGTGATCCTCCTATTGTGTCTAGTCCAACTCTTCAGGTGTTAGTCGACAACGTTCTCATCATTCACTAGATGACTCATTTCTAGTGCCAAATCCTCCATCCCTCTAGCTCTGAGAATTGAGTTTGAACTTCTAATTTCCCTTCAAAAAGGTATATGCTCTACTTGTATTCCATCTCCTCATTATACTGCCTTGAGTTATGATAGATTATCTCCATCTTTTTATACCTTCCTTTTGTCTATTTTACCTGTGTCAATTCCAAAATTTGTAGCTGATTCCTTAGCCCATACTAGTTAGCATCAGACCATGCTTGTGAAATCAATCTTCAAATAGTGGAACTTAGGAGCTCGTCCCATTATTGTCTGGGAAATCCGTTGTAGGTTGCAAGTGGGTCTTTGCTATCAAAGTTGGTCTTGATGGTACTATTGATCATTTCAAAGCTCGTCTTCTGGCCATAAGTTTCACACAAATTTTTTGTTTGGATTATTGGGCAAAGATGGTTTTTGTTCGCTTATTTATAGCCATGGTTGGTCTTCAACAATGGCCTCTTTACTAACTAGATGTAAGAATGTTTTTCTTAATGGAGATTTACAAGAAATTTATATGGAGCAACCTCCAGGTTTTGTTGCTCAAGGGAAGTCTTCTTGATTAGTATGTAGTCTATGTAAATCTTTATATGGTCTGAAACAAGCTCCTAGGGCTTGGTCTAAAAAATTTACCAGTGTTGTTCAACAGTTTGGTATCACTCAGTGAGGCAGATCATTTAGTCTTTTACCGTCACTCGAGTATCAAGTGTATCTATTTAATAGTAAATGTTGATGGAATTGTTCTTACACAGTGATCATTGTGGCATCTCTCAAATGAATCAACACATTTGTCATAACTTTTAGACCAAATATCTTGGCAAACTTTAATATTTCTTGGTGATTGAGGTAGCACAATCCAACAATGGTATTGTTATATCTCAAAGGAAGTATGCATTGGATATTTTTGAGGAAATTGGGTTGATGAACTCAAAATTTGTTGATGCACCCATAGATCCCAATACCAAACTCCTACCTAATAAAAGGGGGCCTTTCTCAGATCCTCAGAAGTACAAAAGATTAGTTGGAAAATTGAACTATCTCACTATTACTTGTCCTGACATTTCCTTTGCAATTAGTGTGATGAGTCAATTTCTTATTTCCACATGTTTAGATCATTGGAATGAAGTCATTCGTATATTAAAGTACATTAAAGTATCTCTTGCAAAAGGTTTGCTATATGGTCACAGTAACCATATTAAAGTTGTCTGTTATTCAGATGTTTATTGGACAGGATCTTCGAATAGAAGATGTACTTCTGGATATTGTGTTTTCATTGGAGGTAACTTGATTTCTTAGAAGAGGAAGAACTAAAGTGTTGTGGGAAGGGCTACTGCAGAAGCAAGATATAGAGTTATGGCCTCAATCACTTGTGAACTTGTTTGACTTAAACAATTACCTAAAAAATTGCAGTTTAGATATGTCACTCAAATGACACTTATATGGGACAATCAAGTTGCTCTTCATCTTAGCTCTAACAAAAGGACCAAGCATATTGAAATTAATTGTCATTTTATTCGTGAAAAGTTTGTATATGGAGACATCAAGACTAAGTTTCTTAACTCAAGTGATCAATTAGCAGATATTTTCACTGAGTCTTTACGCGAACCTGAAATTGATTATATTTGTAACAAACTTGGTACATATGATTTATATGCACCAACTTGATGGAAGTGTTAGATATTGTTAAGATATTAATAGTTAGAATATCTTACATTAGTTACAATATTATGTGTATTTGGGTTTAGCCCATATTTTCCTCTATTATTCTTCATTATAAATATATTACCATGTGTCTTTTATACACAAGGGAATTAATGGTATACCTAAATTTCACTACTTTCAACATTAGGACAAAAATATTCTCAACATCTCCATAGTGATTAGGAAAGATATGTTTACGATCTTCCAATTCATTGTATCATACTTTTATTTCCTTGTTTTAAAGAATCTAATTATTACAAACAAGGATTATTGGAATGTAATTCGTGTTGTTGTTATCAATGAAACAATTCTTCATTTCCTTACAAAGCACGATGAATACTACAAACTCTCAATTCAGCTTCCAATGTCTTTACACACCTATCAATTTCACTCATGTTGATACTACAAATCTAACCCTCACTTTTGACAGTGAAAATCATGTTAGTACAAATATTGCATCTAAATAAACCCTAACGTTACAAATCCAATTTCATAGGTTCTAACCACCAAGGTGCTCACAAAGGCAATTTTGGTCATGCATGTGGTTCTGGTGGCAAAAGCCCAACACAAAGTCTATTTTCACTATGGACATATTCAATCATCATAATGAGGTTGTTTTCATTGACCAACGGTGCTTCAAACTAGTCTTGGAAGTGGTATCATCCAGCTTCAAATCAGTGCAATTTTGACTGTGGTCATAGTGCACCAAGTTGCTATAACATTTAATCCTCAGTTTGAGGCTATCTCCATTGATCAATGGTGATTCGAAAGAATCTTGGCAGTGGTGTCATCCAGCTTCAAATCAGTGCAATTCTCCCCAACCACCTTATGCTAACTCTGCTTACTTTAATTTTCCTGGTCCCTAGACTGTCGTGATCCTCACAGCAATTCAATCGCCCCAGATTCCTAAGTCAATGTTGCTAACATTGCTCCTTCCACAGCTTCTACATGGTTTCCTGATTCTTATCATGTAACAAATAATTCACAAAATATACAGAAATCCTCACTATTGGAAGGACCTGATCTTCATCGGTAATGGTTAAGGTTTGACCATTTCTAGCTCTAGTACATCTAGGTTTCAGTTAGCCTATAATCTTAATATCCAACTTGTTCTTCATAATTATTAATGTGCTGCCCATAAAACAAAAAATCTCATTAGCATAAGCAACTGGTGGTGCAGCACACTCCTGATCAAAAGATCATTGGGCTGACCTATTTACTAAGCCTTTGTCACTAGATTTTCTTTTCTTCAGTACAAACTTGGTCATCTTGAGTTTGCAGGTAGACGTGAGTGTATAACTTCATTGTACAAAATAAAACTGTCGTTGTTAGTATAGTAGTTAGTTATCAGTTAGATGTAACTAATTTATTAAGTAGTTGTCTGTTACAACAATTTTACCATTGACTGTTAACATAGAATTCAGTCAATAACATACACTCTGTTCATTTTTCTTCCATAGCAAGAAATGAGAGTCAATGGCATTCTGTTCAAAGAAAAAAAGAATGGTTTTCGAAGAGTCACCAAAAGAAAAGGTAAGATGAAACTGAGCCCTCATGCTACAAAAGGGGAGTTATCCACAGTGGATGAAACACCACCATATGGTCACATGTGGATTACATGCACGATTGACAGAAACCAAGTTTGGCAACGACTGCAAGTTGCAAACTGCATTGCTTAGGTTAGTATTAGCACTCGTCACTGCAACAGTGGCTAGGAACAACAACAAAAACAAAGGGCACATAATTGAGGGCTCTAATACCAACTTGCACAGAGAAGAACTTTGAAAAGAGGATTATTCTATTTTAATCAATTGTACATAAATTGGAAGTTAAAACATTGAACCATCATCCCCTTCCAAATAAAGGACTGGTCTGGGTTTTCAAAACATCCCATGGGAACACATGTTAAAATTAGATAGAATAGGATAGTTTAGTGGATTATACTTAGCATAAATGAATTCCCAGAAAAGAAACCCACACCTGGAAGGAGAAATGTTTGATATATGATGCAGGAGAAATATATACCAATTACAACATTGAATTCAAAACTACAGCACAATATAGACAAGTTAGATACTTTAACCTGAACAGTTTTAACATTCTGAACAATATACCTTACAATTCAGTGTACTCATTCTAATAAAAAGGGACAATTCCCAGAAAAATAGAAAGGAACAAGAAGATATCACCGAAACCAGGCTCCTACAATTCTACACAGTTATAATATAAGTAAAGCATAAAAGATTGAAGAGAATAACTATACTGTGGTCTTATACAATTAATTTGGAAATTTTGTATAAAGTAAAAATGAGACTTACTAGTCTGGCTACTGCTTTCTTTCCAGAGTCATCATTACTTTCACAGACACGCCTTAGAGCTTCTGGAAGAACTTTCCAGAATTCGTTGACAAACTCACTACCCTTTCGTCTACTGTTTTGCAATATGTCATTAGCCAAGTGTAGATATGCGATACGCTGATCCCTCTGGGAAGCATTGAATAATTTAACCCAAGTTTCAACTATTTCTTTTGCTCTCTTCTGGTGAGAAATACACGATTGGGACAAGGCTGAATTATTTCTTAAGAAATACAGATAGCAATACAAATATCACTAATAGATAACCGGAAAGAGGAAGGAGAAATAATGTGAAGGAAATTAGATTGAACAACTGAAGTAAAATGAGAAAAATGCTACTAGCTTATTCATAACTCTGGTACAGACAGGCACAAATACATCTCAAACAAACTTTTAAACAAGTTATGTTTAGCTTCCCTACACCATATGCTCGCTGTCTCTTGGGATGGATGGGGGAGGGGCCTCTCTTAGGGATTTGTAAAGGGACAAATAATCTTTTGTTAGTTCTTTTGTTTTGCTGCTTTATTTCGTTTTACAGCATTCACTGTCTCCTTGATTCATACGCATCTCTTTCTCTGAATAAAAACTCATCATAATCATCAAAATGATAGCTGAAACTTAAAATGCCATTGAAAAATTTAAGAAATTGTACGAAAAAAATGTTATTGTGAGCTATTGAAATAAATAAATAATGCGAATATTAAAAAAAAAACACTGGGAAGGGGACGAAACTTCTACAAAAGAAAAAAATAATGAACTAACAGGGCAAAAAAACTACAGCCCAATTTCATAATAGATTTAGCAAGTCCATCACAAGAACCATAAACAAAACTTCAGTCGGGTAATTAATAGAAGCCAAAAAGATACTTATGTCCCCATAATGAATAAAAAGGAAGAGCGAAGAGACATTTTCAAAAATAAATTACTCCCATCTAAAATTCACCATATAACTGCATAAACAGCAAATACTAAAAAATCTTCATAAACATGTTACCAAGAAAAGATCCTACACGAGAGGACACCCCCAAATTTTCACCCCTCCACCCAGAAATTCAATAAATATTTAATGAAAAATTAGCATACTATACAGAGTATCTAGTGTTATGAAGAACATTCTTTACACGTTCAGGCTGGGGATGATTTCAGCAACATGAAAAGATATGACTATAACATTCAGAATTTTTTCATCCAGTCCCCTTCACACTCTTCAATTCAGTTTCAGTTGACCAAATACCATCATTGTCTGTACTGACAATTTTTTTCTTAGTACATTGCTTCTTCAGTCTTTATTTCTTTGCTGCTGGTGATTTCCTTATAAATTTTCTTGCTTTATACTACCTCCAATCATATATAACAAGTAGTTAATTCATCAAGTTCAATTGAAATAGTCAATTTTAACTAACCATGTGATAAATTTAAATTTTATTCAAGAAAAACCCATAGAACTAAATGAATTAAGGGTAGTTATATTTAATGGCACAACTACAATCCAATGAATATTTTTTCTACCAATGAGTGTGGCTTAAATTGTTAATAGGCGAATGAATGCATGCCCTTGCACGTATTGGGAGTATTGGGTGTTTCATTAATACACTTCACAATACATGAAGGGTATAAAAGGATATTAAAACTAATATATTTGAAAAATGGATAAGATTTCGTATAATGAGAAACAAAAAATGCACTACTTTGTTGCTTGTACAAAGGATCAAATATAGTACTTGGTAAGGGTTAAAAACAAGTCAGAGGTTTAAAAGACTGACATTCACCTGTTTTTATTTCAAGTGAAACAAACAGTACCATCATATAATGAAAATCTTTACCAAAAATTATCACAGATTTCCTGTAAAAACGTCTATAGAGAAAGCCTCAATAGCAGCAACAATTTTCTTTCACTATGAACACAAGCAGGGATGCTTAACAAATGAATAATAATACAAGATGCAACAATCCCTCCTATGATCTGATAAGAGAGAGGGTTGTTTAAGAACCAAAATACCAGCTCCCCAACAATAAACACAACTAAAATTTAAGAAATACTTCTCATGGTACTTAACCAAAAAAGTAAATGAAAAAATATATATTCAGATAAATTTCTCCGTAACAATTCAAAGAAATTAAATTAAAACGAAAAAAGTTAAATAACATTCTCCATAAGCTAAAATTAGTTTATGAATAAGTTAATTTGTAGAACTCTTCCGTATAGTTTCTCTAAAATCTCATTTCTTTTTGTATAAGCTAATTTAACAAATATATTTTATTTTTCTCCTAGGGGCCATATGGAGAAATTTGTCCAAGCAGGACCAAAGTGTAATGGCTTTTTTAACATAAAATACAAAAAAAAAAAACAATCTATAGGTACTGCAAGTCAAAGTTATATCATAGTCACATCACATCCATTGTCTGCCAAAATTTAGACATATCCTAATTCAAAAACAAATGTTAACTCTATGTAGGCAACATTTCTTTACATCTATTTTTCTAAATCCAAAAAAGCCACATTGAGGTGTTGTTGCAATTGTACTTCATGGAATGAATAAATCATGCCATACAAAGTTGCATGAATAATGTATTGGCAATCTGATAATGCATATACAACCAAACAGAAAATTGCCATTAAAAACAAAAACAATACAAAAAATAGGGATCAATGAAGGATACATTGAATGCTTTGTTGTGTATTGCTGACTTTCGACAACTGCTCAGCAAACAACTGTCCGTCAAATATGTCGTCACTCATACTGCCTTTTGAAAAGTTTCACATATCCTGGAGAATTACCTATAATTTACAAGTGGGATATCAGTCACAGGCGGAACTTAATGTGTATATTGAAACAAAAAATAAACATTCAAAATCTAACTATTAAGGAAAGCCAATCATTTTATGTTAAACTAGAGAACATAGAGACATCAGACTAAATACCATGTTTGTGAATACAAAACAGATATAAGTTGTTTATAGACTCAAATTTATAATGCATGAACAGAGGACATTATACATGCTAAAATAAAGATTACAGGACTAAATAATACACATAATTTTTTTATTTTCAACACCCTCACTCAAGTTGTAGCATATAAATCATATGCACCAACAAGTCAGCAGAATTGACTGAGATTGTAACAATGTGTCCTAACTATGGCAATCAACCTCAATATCTTTAGGCCTTTTGTGAAATATTGGATTAGAAGCAATATACAAAGTTGGTTAATTATTAGAGTCGGAGATCTCACATCGACTAGAAATAAAGTCAAATTATAATATAGAAGTGGGATGCAATTCTTACCTTACAAGCTAATTTTGTGAAATTGAGTAAAGTACAAATCCACAATTACTAAGATGATATCAAAGCTACTGTCACAGTCAAGTTTAGGGCTCTTGCTAAACCATCCACGCATATCTAATCCCATGTTCATGATATTCATTTCTTAGCATGAGAGAATATATTGGAGATCTCACATCAACTAGGAATAAGGCCAAATTATAATGTATAAATGGGGGCAATCATCGCCTTACAAGTAGATTTTGTAAAGTTGAGGACATAAACCCAATTATTAGAATCACAAATCACAGTCATTTTAGCCCCATCCAACTTGGGTTCTTTAACCAATTGTTTTAGCCATATCAGTTCAAAAGTTACCATAGACATGTCCTTATTCTACTTCAACAATCTATATTGCTCCAACATTTTGCTTCATACTTTTCTATGATATCAAATTTCCTCCAATGACACACAATATCCAAAATTGGATAGGCATATCACCAAGTGAACCAACCAAATTTGCATTTGAGTATCCAACTACTTGAGTATTTACCTCGATTTAGTAAATTAGATCCTTGCTTAGAGCACTCTTCATGTACTTCAATATCCAAATCACTAAGGTGTGTTTGGATTGCAGTTAAAAAATTACGTTTGGTTGAATGAAACGAAAATCTCATTCAATGGAGAAGCTTTAGGGTGTTGCTTTGAAAGCAGCCCACATTTAGTGCTCAATGAAACAGAAAAAAAAAATGTCAAACATCATTGTGTGACTTTCAATGCAAAGTGAACCTGCGTATGGGCTCCCAAACGTTAAAACAGACACACACTAAATCTCAACGGTCATGACAAGGAGAGTTGAAGAATTTACTCACCAGACTCACAAAAAAGAAAATATATGGATGAGTGAATGTAAGATGATTTAGTTTACCAACCAATCAACTATAGTTTTCAGGATCAGATAAGGATTCCCTTATTAGGAAGTAATTTGATATTAGGATTCATTGGAGTGTCCACTAACTTATCATTCAATATGCAAATTTCCTCCTGGATGTCAAGAGCCTACTTCCTCTAGGAGATTACCCTATACTTCAATTCTGAAACTTCTACCCCTAGGAAATGAGTAAAGGACAAAATTCGTCCCTAAAAGTGTGGTCTGTCATTTTAGTCCTTGACAACAACATAATTATCAAAAAGTCCATAAATGTGAAAAAATTACTCAAATATGACCTGCCACTAAAAGAGGTCCATTAAAGTTAATGTCTATACATTTGTGGCCCGTTGTTTGTCTACACAACAATTGAAGTTACACAAGTAAATGGTGTGGCAGTCCAATGTGAAAGTTGTTTTTATCAAGAATTATGACATCCTTACATGTTATTTTCTTCTAGTCCTTAAACTTAACCACTTATTGTCATTTTGATCCTTGGAAGTACTTTCAAATTTTCAATTAAGTCCTACATTGTACTCAAATTTTCAATCAAAGACATGGCCATTGTCCCCATTTCAATTTCTTATTTCTCATATTTTCTACAATCATTTCAAATCATTTATGATCCACCTTGACTTTCATATTATATATCTTTATACCAAGTTTACCATTTAAAATTTAAATGCTCACAATATCCAATGTAAGCTTTAAAATATGATTTTAAATATCATAAGAGTGTAAAAAGTAGGTTATAAAAATTTTACACACATTAATAATATATAAGTTACTAACTTGATTCAGATAGAAGATTTGGTATAAAATATTATAAGTGTTGTTTTGGATTTAGTAAATAACTACTACTATACGTGATCAATCATAAATTAATTTAATATGATCAAATACATACATATCAAGCAAATTTTTTAGATACATAGGCAGCACTCAACTTTAAGATCTGCTATAAGATTTTTCTAATTTTAACTTTAATTGAACAAAATATAGTCATTTCCTTAGCACAACAAACAATATCAACCCTTTACCTTCACATATTATTTGGTCAAAGAAACTACAACATGGTAAGAAAGTAACTCAAACTAAACATTAAGCCTTAAGGCTAGTGCTCAATACACCTTAAGGCAGTAAGAATTGTATATTAAATGGTGAACTTGATATAAAGATGGATGACACGAAAGTCAAGATGAACATACATTTTGTGAAAGGAGGGTACCAAATATGAGAAAAAAATACAGAAAGAAAGAAGATGGTGATGTCTTTGTTAATAATTTATGTGCAACTAGGACATAATCGAAACTTCAAAACTACTTTTAGAGATCAAATTAACAATAAGTGGTTAAGTTCAAGCACTAACTTAAAAATGACATGTGCATCATAATTATTTAAAATAAAACAACATTCACTTTGCACTGTTGTGTAAAAAGGTAGGGTCATACAAATCACAACCCAAACCAAAACCAAACGAAATTAGAACACCCCCAACATGATCCACTCCTTACTTCCTTGCATCTCCTTTCTCGATTTTGCCCCTTCATGCCTCCATCCTGTTGCACTAGCATCGCCATTGTCTAGTTCATCATTCTGCTACAGTGAGCCTCCCATCATTGTTCGTACTATAAGCTGTGTCATCACCATCGCTTTGCTATGCGCCTTGGTCCACCCATTATGGTTTGTCCTCCTTTTTCCTCTATTTGCAGAGCAGCATTGCCTATTGCACCACACACCCTCCCCTTTTTCTTTCTTCTTTTCTACTAAATAGTTATTCTCTAATATATAAATTTGAAACACAAACTACATTTATTTTCCAGCACCCTAATGGCAATTGAAGTACATAGTTCAAGAACATCTAACAAGAATAACCTGGGTTGAAACTATTGACATTTATTGGATGAACCTGACTTGAACAATATTGTCAGTAATTGTGAACATTTATGAAGAGGGGAATTACTAGAACCAAAGAACATCTAAAGGCAAAGGATAGTGTTGCATCTTGCACCAAGACTTGCAAAAGTTTCAATGAAAAGTTTTGGAAATTAGTTAGAGAAAAAGAAGCCACCTCTGTAAATCCGATAGATAATGCAGTTGATGATAATGACTGAGAAGAAGTTCAAAATTCCACACCTAATTACCTCAAGGGGAGAAAGAAAGAATGGTGCTAAAAAAAGGGCCAATAGATATGTTTTGTAGAAATTCAGTTATAACAACAGAGAAGAAAAAATGGAGAAACTAAGACAAGCTAATATCAAAGCGGCATGTGACATAACTTTAGCATAAGGCAAGTCAGGAATGTAAAGAAAAGAACAACGAATAACAACAGAAAGGGATGTGAACCATCATGAATGAACATAAACAGTGAGCAACTTTAATTAGCAGTGTCATGAACAGTGAGAGCAGCCCAGGTCGCAGCAGCAGCAAACAACAGCAGACTGGACAAGAAACTTGACCACAAGAGCAGACAGACAAAGCAAGATCAAACCCACTCGAATACAAAGTTGAACAATAATATTTAGTGAATTCTACAGTAAAAAATAACTCAGCAACCTTATATTTATATTGATTCTAGAGTTTTACATTTAATAGTTAAAGTGCACTAAATACATTTTCCTAATAGCTACATGAATCTGGACAATCGTGTGACTTATTAGACCCATTTCCAACATATGTGAAGGACTTTCCCTTAGTAACCCAGGAACATTTACCACTCAAATCAATCATTCAATAAACAGATGAATCTTCACTTTCTCCCACTTCAACAACAGTAACAACAATTAAGCTTTTATTCCTACTAGGTAAAATTGGAAACATCAATCAAATAACACTATAATGTTCTACTGTCAATCATGTCGACAGACAAAACCTATTAGATCTAAAATTTCCTCCTTATCTCCTATAGCCTCTAAGCAACCTGGACAAAGAGCCACAACATAAAGAAGATTTCAGGTTGAGCACACATCACCAACATTAATACATCAACCTTCTGTGAAAAAATAAATCAATTCATTAATTAAAAAACATTCCAATCATTCCTGCTTCAAAATCATTTGTTGTTTGGTCCAGGATCATGGCACTTAACAAAGCTCAAGGTCAAGGGATTAGGAACTTCAAAATAAGCAAGAAGGAATTACAAAATATGGCACACAGCTAAAAATACGAGGGAAAGAATATTAGGAAGGTCTACATGAAATTAATGAAGAGGGAAAAGGATATTCAAAAATTTAGTACAACACAGTTGACTCTTCCAGAAATAAGATTTAGTCATCAACACACTGCAATAGCAAGATGCCACAACCTCCTCCAAATCTCACTCTCACGCTCTAGTAAAGCCCTATTTACTACAACTACAAACCAGCAAACATAGCACATCCGCAACAACTGAACGGTAAAATAGTCAAAAAATTATAATAATTTCTAAATCGAACAAAACAATTGATAACCGCAAGTGATAGAAACACCACTTGTATTTCCTTATACATTAAGAATCAGAAGACAGTGCAATAACCTTAAAGGGATGTGAATGCATCGCATGTAACATAACACCGACCGAATAGGACCCATATTTCTCCATAGTGGAAGCTATAAGACTCATTCGGGTCTCGGCTCTATCATAATGTCGATAACCAAAAAAATGGGTAAAGAAAATGGTTTGGTCAAAATCAAGAAATGCGAAACTTGGTTGAAGAAAAGCGCCAGTACACACAGAGAAACTTTGTCGATTCAATTTGTTTGAAGAACTCGAAACCTAGCATGCGATAAATAAATTAAGAGAAGCGGCTCACGATGAACAGTGAGAAGGAGAGTTCTTCGAGGAGTCGATAGATCCGATATACTTACAGATGAAAGAAGTCTCGAAGGTGAAGCACCGCCGTGCACGACCGCCGCCTCCGCCGCCGAGATGGAAGAGGTTTGGAAGTTGGGGTTTTATTTTTCTTTTGGATAGTTTTTATTTATTTTTAACCAAACTTATTGCTGTTGCAGTGTTGGATACTGGAATTGACAGCAAATTGGATACAAGGTTCCGTTTCCTGTGTTTTTTTGGATCTTATCTCTGTATTTTTTTTTAATTTAAATATTTTTGTACATAAATATCTGAGACCTGCTATACTTATTTGAATATTTACTTTACTATAAAATTAAAAAATTGTATAACTTAAGGATAATTCAGGAAGTGACAATAGATTGTTGGGTATCAAGAGCAATGAACTATAATAATAATATGTATATTAACATATTAATATATTAAAGCTGATTTTGGCATATAAATTTGTTGCAGGACAATTTTACCCCATTGCACATTTTTTTTAAAATTAGGATTTAGTTTTAGCTTTTAATAAATGATTATTGTAATTAAATATGAAAATTAAATGTTGATGGATTTAATTTTGATAAATTTAATATGAAATTGAATAAATTTGTTGCAGTACAATTTTACCCCACTGCTAATTCTTTAAATTATGATTTAGTTTTACTTTTTAATAAATAGTTATTGTAATTAAATATAAAAACTAAATGCTGTTAGATTTAATTTTGATAAATTTAATATAAAAGTGAAATTAATCCAAATTATTGTTTTATAATTAGATTTCAACTAGATTTTATAGTTTTAAGTATTATAAAATTTTAAATAATATTGGTATTATATTTATAATAATTCCAACTTTCTTTTATATCTTATTAACAAATTATATAGTTTCATGACTAAATTTTACTTACACATTGTACTTTATTTTAATCTATATAAATATACCATAAATAAAAGAAATTAGAGTATGAAAGTGTAAGACTTTAGAAAATTGTATTTTAAAAATAATAGTAGTTTAAATACAGTGAGATTCGATTATTTTCATATTAAAAAGTTTAAATATATATAAAATTGTTATAAATGAGTTTTATTATTTTAAAATATACTATCTCTCTAAAACTTTTCTCCAAGAATTTTGTTTTTTTGGTCGTCCGATTGAAGAACTGAGACCGTAGGATTGATCCACCATCTTGTTAATCTATTTTTGTTTCATGTTGCATGTTAGTTCTCTTCAGCTTGCATGCGTCCTTTTAATCATCAGTGTGAGTCTTTGTTAATCAATAATCATAATGGCATGTCCTTATCGTTCTTGTAATATTTCTATGTGTAGATAGAGCGTCATGTGACGTTAGAGGTATTTTAGCATTTATAGAGTTGTTTAAGTAGGATAACAGTTAAGGGAGTTAATTATACTGCTTGGAATTTGTGTAATTGTTAATTGATAGATTTCATCATTGAAATGAGGTTTAACGTGTGAAATTGAGTTGTTTATTGATGTTATGATGTATAAAATTTGTGTGTAACTTGTAATGGAGATTGTTTAGAAATTGCCTAACTTGTTGGGCGAATTATGAATCAAGGAATGCACTGATGTGAGAGTTGTTGGGCGAGTAATTCTCATTGGACGACTTTCAAAGCAAGAATATCTCTAATTCGAGTCTCGTTGGGCGAGTATTTCTCGCTGGCTGAATTATTGGGGATTTAATTCCCTGGATTCTCAATGAGACACTTGTTGGACGAACCATCTGGTCATTGCTTGAAATGCGTGTTTCGCTCAACGAGAGGATGTGTTCGCTAGATGAGTGTTCCAGGCTCGACAATATATCAACCAGTGTAAAATTTAAGGATTATTGTGTTTTCTACACCTAATTGATGAATATAGATATATTTTCTTGTGTTTCTGAGAGCATGGAAAGATATTTGGCTTATAGAATTTCAAGGAGAAATTCTAGGTGGAAGTAGATGTAAAGTTTGTATTGTTTCTTGTAAGAGATTTGGAGGTGAAAGTGAGTACATTTTAGGATGAAGTTTGTGAGTGATTTGACTGATGCGATAGATAATTTTTTTAATAAATTAAAATATAAGATTACTATTTTGCCTAATAGTAAAAATTAATGTATTGTTATTATTTATCACTAATATTACATGTTATTATTAATAAAAAGTAATAGTAAAAAAAAGTAAAAACTATTGAATTGTGTTGGAAACGTTGATCCAAACCTTGGTGTTGGATAGTATGTTAGACCTCTTGTAGGTAAGCATTATAAAAGGAAAAACTAGAACTAAGGTTTTGCAAGGTCTACAGTAAGTAAGACAATTATAGTTGTAGTTGTTGACAATTTTTTTAATCAATTTGGCAATTTTAATGTTTTAGTAGAGGGGAGTATAAATGTCTTTAGGCAGTTACGAGGACAAAAAAAAATATTAAAGGGTTGACCAAGCTCTCAAATTTATTCATGCACTCCTCCTCAAATCCATCATCTCAAAGGAATTGATGCCATGCCAAAAGCAGTATAAAACTACATGGTCACCATCACATTTTATCACAAAATCACTTTCAGCCGAACTTTCGCCAAGCTCTTACATTTTAGTGATTTGAAACCAAAGAAATTTGTTGTTTTAAAATGCCAAGGAAATCAAGTGATTTGAAACCAAAAGCATTCTCATCCCAACAAAGATTTCTTATTAGAACTGCATATGTTGGATCTAGTGATTCTTTTGAAAGACTTAAAAACCAACAATGCCTGCCTAAGGTGTAACATCCCGTCAGGATATTACGGATTTTAAATAAAAAGTAAAGAAATATTAGATTAGTTTCATTTATTAAAGCATCATTTCCCAAAACGCGAGAAATTTAAAACTTAATACGCAATAATGAAATACCTCAATTCATAATTATACGTGTAAATCCAATACATAACTAAAATTCGAGAAAGGAAAAGTTTACAAATCACTAAAACCAAAAACATTTAAAAAGTGCCGATAAAACTTTTCATCCCCGAATAGCCCCGCTCCGACTCTAAGTCTCATCAGCTCCACTTGCAATATCCTCTGCTCACATGTACCGCGTACACGATCATTGCCAAACACAAGCAGATATGGTGAATTAATATAATAACCACATATATATCAAATATACATATAACAAAACACATCAAAGAAATCCTTTCTTTCATCCCACATGGCCACAACCATGTGTGATAACTATTTGCATCAAAGGAACCCCATCCTTTTCTTCCACATGGCCACAACCATGTTAACCGTGTTCTACATCTTCCTGTGAGTACCTCAAGATGCCTTGTTGCTACACCTATCGACCACAACCGATAAAGCATGTGCGGGAAACCATGCCACGGATCACACACCGTAACGCCAGGTAGAGTTCCCAAATACGAACATAATCCGTAACGTCCCAGGACTACCAAACACGTCAGCTAAACACTGGGGAGGGCAATCTATTTGGACCCATCCATAATGGCCACAACCAACACACTCACACCGGCAACACTCGCCAACCTGAGCCACAACTCAAGAGTTCCTCGTGTTCATCCGTTATCCCGAGCCACAACTCAAGGGAAGTCATTTCGGACCACAACCCATAGAATGCCACGTGCTTAACCCCTATCCCGAGCCACAACTTAAAGATACGTTCCGGGCCACAACCCAAGGAACACCAGTAACCCACCATTGAGATATCTTAGAAGCCTAGTAGACCACGTATTACAAATCCAACACATCCAATCTGACACAGTAGTAACACTTGCTTTGAACACTCAAAAGCACCATAGGTCACTTAGGCAAAAAGCCTTTGTCCGAACAGTTCAGCCTATCTGGCTTAAACTAGACCCACTAGCCTAAGCGAGCCTTTAGTACAGTTGCAGCCCATGAAGTCTCGCTTAAGTGAGCTCCTTCTCGCTTGGGCGAGACCCTCCTTCGTTTAGAGCTAAGTTACCTCGCCTAGGCGGCGAGCCATACAACGTACCAAAATAGTCCTCGAAAACTCGCTTAGGCGAGTAGATCTCGCTTGAGCGAGACGCCCCTTTCGCCCAACACAACATTCACCGCCTGTGCGAGATGTTCAACACAAACCCCCAACACTTACGAGTTCTCGCTTAGGCGAGACATACTCGCCTAAGCGAGATAGTCTGTCGCCCAAGACGAGAGCCCTCCGCTCGAGCGAGACGCGCGAGCAGAAACAAATTCAATCCTCAGCTAATCTTGTCTAGGCAAGCCTGGCTCGCTTGAGCGAGAGTTGCAGACTTCGACCTTGTTTACGCACGCACACAACAACAGCCATGCCAAAAACTCATACCAATTCAGACCATTCATTTGGAAAGCAGTGCACGCACATATGAACACAATTTTGACATAATATAGACCTCAAAAATCCATGTTTTGCACAATTTCAACTGATACATTGCATAATCTCATTATAATCATACCATTAGGTAAGAATTCCTATAACCAATGATAAAACACCCCAAACCCCAAATTCACCTTAGGTACATTACAGAATCCATAGCATATAATCATAAAAAACATGCAATATGACCAAAAGCATACAATTTCGGGTTCAGCTCACCTAAACTGAAATTTTCTTTGCTTAGAAAAATGCAAATTGTTGAGAATCCCTCCTTGATCACTAGGCAACCTAACATCTTCCCTTCACTCCACACTCAATTGCCACAATCCTCTCAACTCACTCTCAATTTTCGCACACTTTGCAAAGCCCTTAGAGAACAGTTTCTCAAAACCCCTCTTCTCCCTCAAAATTTGCCTTTTAAAGGCCTTAATGCTACGTTAATGAGCCAAAACGAAAAATGAGTTTTAATGACGAAGTTAATTGTTATTAAAAGCCATTATTAGTTGTTTTTTAGCCCCTCTTGGGGGTTGCCCCTTCTGCTAGGGTTTTCTATGCCCTTTCACATACAAGCCACACTAATTATTAACAAAAAGAGAGTTAAATTTGGGTCACTAAGGTTCAAATCCAACCATGCCTATCATCAACCAAACCAATGCACAACCACTCAACTAACTTATGTTCAGTGATAATTCACATAAATACAGGGTTACATTATCACTCCTCATGCTTCAACATATTATTAAATTTAATAATAAAACAAACAACACATACATGACATACATAAGACTCGAACCCAAGTCCTTTCACACAAACCAAATACTCTCAACCACTTAAGCTAGTACTTTTCCACATCACATCAAACAATATTTAATGCCATAAAGGCTCTCCTTACCCGCTTTTATTAATTAATTAATTAATTCTCACGGGTTTTACATGAGGCTTGGGGGTATTCTTATCCACTATCTGAGGCTTGACCTGAGATTGCTTCCAGAAGTTATGCATGTCTTCCATCTACATAAACTGTGTCGCTCATTCTCTCATCTCCTTCGTGGTCTTAGGCGATTTCTTGCAATTTTATCAGCGAAGACTCCAAGTTGTATGCCGGTGGAGATGAGGTGTATAGCGATCTAACCATTGAGGTCCTTGACTTTGACTGACATTCCATTGAAACGATCTACAAAGCTTCTTAGTGATTTGTCTTTCCCCTACCGAACGTTGACGATCGTGACTACTGTCAAGGCAGCTGGTCGGAGAGAGGCAAACTGAGTGTTAAATCATGTCTTTAGAATGGAAAAAGAATTTATGTTATTAGGGGGAAGCTCAGAGAATCACTCTAAGGCTTTTCTAGTAAGGGAAAAGGAGAAAACTCTACACTCGATAGAGTCGTTAATTAACTGCATGGAACATCATATCTAGTTGGAGAAAGCTCTGACATGGTTGTCTGGGTTGGTGGTTCCATCATATTTTTCAAAGTTCAACATGTTCCACCACTCGGGCAAAGGGGTTTCCAGTATGAAAGGGGTGAAATGGAATTCTTCCTTTGTATGGACTACCATCATAGACAAATGATCCCCCCTTACTAGCTCCTGAATTATCCACAATTGTGTGAGTGGGCTCATCCTTAGAGTGTTGCGATCTTTCCACTCGAGAAGGACAAGGTTGCTCTTCTGCTCCGATCAGTTAAACTCGATTCTTCCTTGAGGGGGTTTAGGATTATTGGGGTTGAGGGCATATGATCCACTTTTTGTCTCTCTTGCCTTATGACAACATTCTCCTCCTTCAAGATTCGAATTTGCGCTTCATAATTCTATTGCATTTTGTCCATTCGTCGTTGCATCATCCTTAGGGATGACAATTCAGGACGGGCCAGGCGAGCTAGCCCGTAGGCTCGCACAAAAAAACGCGGGGATATGTTGAACCCGCTAGTCCGTAATGGCCTACCCCGCATAGGTTCACAGCCCACGCAAGCTAAAGGTGGGGTGTGGCGGGTTGGCCCGTTGGCTCGCTTATAAAATTATATGTTCTTATTTTTTTAGTTCTCACATCATTCATCACGTTATTTCTTTAAGTTCATTTTATTTTTATTATTATTATTATCATGTTTATGTATAATCATTGTATATAAGATAATGATTTTAGTTCTTGAATATGAAATATGTTTTTATGCATTTTTAGGTACATGTCTTGTAAGGTGACATATTGTTATTGTACTTTAGTTATAATCTTTGTTGTTATTTTTCTTCTCTTTGATTAGGTAAACTAATTGGAATTATTTCGATAGAGAATGAATATCAATTATTATGAAAAAAAAATTATTTTGCTCAACACAAAAAAAATATTTCACTCATCACAAATGCGGACCAGCCCGCAGGCCAGCGAGATGGGGCGGGCCAGGAAAGTGAACGCGAAATTAAACTGGGCGGGCCAACCCGGCCCACACTTTGTGGGCCAAAATGCGGGGCAGGTCAAAACGAATCGGGCTAGCCCGCTTTGTCATCCCTAATCATCCTTAGCATCTCTCGGGTGTCCACTTGGTCATTAGTGGCATCTCTTGCTTCTACGTTGCTCATCATGTTTCTTGTGGTCACCATAAGAGTTTATCAAACATATGCTCGGTCCCACGAAGGACGCCAAAATGTTTCGGGTGTAGGGGCCTAATGTCTACTTAAACAACTTGTCCAATCTTCTAGTATTCACTCTGGTCGCTCATTTGATGTTCTTGTCCTTCGTTCGGTGCTCCTACTGATCGGTGTACCTGCTGAAGAGGCTTTGATGCTTAAGTCAGCGATAATTTGATTGGTGATAACAATTAATGTTGTAATAAATGTAAGAGAAAAATTCATGTAAGAGAAAAATTTTCAATAACCTTACCTTTGACTTATAGTTATAGTTTTCTACACGGACCTTTGGTTAGGGTTGATCTAATCAAGGCCCAATTGCTTTAAAAACTTGATTAATGTCTTATCTATCCTTAGTTGCTAGTTGACTCATTTACGCTAGACGTTGTTCGGTTGTGTCGGTTGCCCTTCGTTGTCTAATTCATAAAAAACAACACATATTTATGTCAAACCTTAACCTAACACTATGAGCCGCTCGGTGTGGACCCATAATTTCATATGGTCAATAATGGATCCCAACACTCATTGTGTCATACGCTTGGTACCGCTTGTGGGTAGTCGCTCGTTGATACATGATTCCATAATCTCTAAAGTGATAACCACATTCATGGAGAGCAGGGCATTCATTGACATAATTCCATGATCTGTAGAGTGATTGTTGCGTCTAGGGAAAATTGGTCGTTTGTTGCTTCAACCTTCACATGGATAGGATTTGTTCTCTAGACTCGTGTTTGTTGTGCGACGATCAGTGCCATACGAATTACTTTGGGCACCGATCGGCATTGGTTTTGTAGTCTGCCCTTACGATAAATACATTTAAAATGTTAAAGCAATCATCCTTAAATAACTTTGAAACATTTATCAACTATCAAAGTTAATGAGAACATTATTTGAATTGTATCGATACGACCCCATGCCGAAATAAGTTAATGGTAATGGGTTTCTAAAGCTTTTGAAATGACTAAATATAAATTTCTGAATGTTAGAGTTGTAATATTAAGGTTCACTTGAAGTAATAATGCAAGTGATTGTTCATGAAGAAGCATTGCTCTAAGCATTGGCGGACCTTAAGAGCATGCCCACCCCCTACCACCACACTTTTTTTTTTTTACATTTATATATTTAATATATAATTTTTGATATATTTTTTAAAAACTTAATATTTTTAATATATTTGATATTTTAATAAATTTTTATTCATTTTTATGTATATATTTAAGGAATAATATTTTCCTTTTTTCCATATTTATTTTTTAATTTTTTGATTTTACCTTTTAAATATTTTTTAAACAAAAATAGTTATTTTATTAATATTATCTTTTAAATGATTATTTGCTTAATTTAACTATTTTTTATTTGATTATTATTTTAAATTTAATCATTATAAATAAAAATTAATTATAGTAAAATTATAAAAATTATTTATATTTAATTTTATAATTTTATATTATATAAAAGAAGTAAATACAATGCTTTTACTAGTTTATATAAAAGTTTTGAAATTACTCTTCTGATTCCTGTTTTTTTTTTTCAAAAATATTAAGTTGGCCTTCCAGTTTTTCTAGTCTCAATTTGATTTTGATATTTGAAAAAATGATGTATTTTTGTTCTTTTTTCGTTACTTTATTGAATCGGGACAATGTTTTTTCATAAAAAATAAAGTTGTAAAAAAGGATGGTTTATTTTGTTGGTATAATTAACATAATTTTCATGTCAATTTTGATAAAATTTTTTTGCTTTGCTTTAAAAATTTTAACAAAGAAAAATTAAATTGCATCATTATTTTAAAAATCGGACCAAATTGAAACAAAAAGTCTAGATAACCAACTTGATAATTTTGAAAAAAAATGGATAAAAAAAATTCAATCAAAATTTTAACATTCCAAAATATTACTTGAAAATACACCACGGACTCCGAAGAATAATAGAAACGAGATACTGTAGACAGTTTTGTTTAAAGATAAATGTAATATGAAAACAACTAATTTAAAATATAAGTAATTTTAAATTAAAATAATATTAAAATTTGTGGCAGTTAACAAAAGTTAACAGAAACATAATTATTTTGAGTTTATTTTTAGCGTTTGATTGTAACCGCCAAAAACAAAATCGCTAATAAATAATATATTCTTTTAGTGAGTAATAAAAGGATTAAAGGTAAATTATTTTGATAATTAGATTGATTAAATTATTAAAATATGTTTAAAAATCTCAATACAATATAAGCAATTGGTAGGTTTATCTTACTGGCACTAATTAATAATATTAATTTTAACGATGTTATTTTGGCTATAAGAAATTAATCATTAATAAAAATATAATTATTTTAGTGATATTATCTATATTTTAAAAATATATTAAATAATAAATTGTTATATCATATTTGAAACATATTAAATAATTAATTTTTATATTATAATATATTATTTTTAAATATGTTACTCCCAGTATGTTAAAAAATTATTACATTAAAAAAATATTATTTATATATATCTTGTACAATACTAAATAATATTATGTAGAAGTTTGAGCGCAATTGGCAACAGTCATTTTTTTAAAATAACAATCAATAACTTTTTTTCATGCATAACAAGTTAATAATTTTACTTAAAATAAAATTTTAATGTCAATGTACAATGCATCCATTACCGGATAGAAGTGTGGTATCTCGTAAGTCATCTAAAATGACTTATGTTCTTTTGAGGAGTTCCACTCTTTTGTAAGTCAAGAAGTAATATAAAAAACGCTAAAATTCATAATTTTACATGAGTTTTGGTTTTCCAATTTTTCTTTTCAAAGGAGGTTCCATAACATGTCTCCTATGTTGATGCTTTTAGTTAGACCATCAATTATTACACAAACACATTAATAAATACAAACTAAAATTTAATTATTAATCATAACTTCATATTAGTTTTATGTTCTGTTTGGTAAAAGGATGAAAGTAAAGAAGAGAGAAAGAAAAGATAAAAAAAATTAATGAAAAAGAGATATTGTTTGGTTAAAATAAATTTTAAAACTTATTTATTTATTTATTATTTTTAGTATGTTATTTTTATTATTGTTTATTATTTATTATTATTATTTTTGTTATTATTATTGTTATTATAAATGAAAAAAGCATAATCAATTTAGTTTCATAATGAATTATGGATAAAGAAACACTTAAAAAACGTCTTTTATTTTAGTAAAATTCATTATGTGATTTTATGAACTAAATATGGTTAGTATACACGATAAATAATATTATTTCCTTCATGTATCCTATATAAATAACAATTTAACATCTTATTTTACAAAGATCACTTATAAGAGAAACAAATAAATAGAAATGAGAGGAAAAAAATGTATATTTACTCAATGAAAAAAATACTTTATATATGTCCTATTTAAAACAAAACAAAAAACAAAATAAAAAATAAAAAAATATGCATTGGTGTTGACACTCTATATCAAGAGATCAAATGAAGTAAGGGAGTAGGGAGCAAGTACGACATTCATGTCTCCACTGGCATTCTCCAGAGAGCTGTGTTGTGGCACAATCCCGTTTGGCTCTGAAAACGAATTTTCTTCTTTGACGTTAGGTCCTGTGATCACTGTTGTTGTTGCTCCAGATGCTTGCACCTTGGAATCCAGTCCACTGATACAAAACCTAAATTTATGGGGATCACTGTCAAAGTTTACAACCTTTATTCTCAAGTACTTCTTCTTCTCTGCAGGATTTGTGTATTGGATTGCCGATGCAACAATGTACTCGGAAGAGGTTTCAAGAGTCGAATCAAGCA